>Ga0116164_10003850_pt1 | contig 10133 bp, 1 predicted proteins | sample AD_UKC109_MetaG_FD_89888 | JGI IMG/M metagenome (GOLD analysis project Ga0116164, IMG submission 89888) | Active sludge microbial communities of municipal wastewater-treating anaerobic digesters from Hong Kong - AD_UKC109_MetaG | ecosystem: Engineered > Bioreactor > Anaerobic > Digestate... | reverse complement strand
GGATCGGCTCCAAGCACATGGTTGGAATACGGCGTGATGAAGGAACAACCCAAGGGCGGTGAAATTGCCACCGGAGAATTCAGTTATGTGTATAACCTGAATACCTGGATGGGAGCAGACACCTTAAATGTCGATACCACTTTTGAAGAATATTTTCCATTAAGCGGAGGTGAAAACGGGATCATTGCCATTCCCGATACCGTGGCCGATACCGAATGGTTTATTGTTATTAAAACAGGATGTTGGGGAGCTACCGAATTTGATCCCGATACCAAATTTGATTTTCTGTTCGACGACATTGCACTTTACGATGTTTCGGTAGTGAATACCGGGGGCAACATGGAAGATGCATCGGCATGGAAATTTTATTACAATGTGGCGGATGCACATAATGTTGACGGAACCACAGAATTTGGGTATACCGCAAATACTCCGGCAGCCGGCGAAGGGGGATGCTACCGAGTTAGTACATACGGACAGTCGGCAACCTTTACCTATCAGGCTGTTGATGTTATTCCGGGACACAGGTACCAACTTACAGGTGCATTTAAAAATGCATTGGAATCGGCTCCGAGTACATGGTTGGAGTTTGGCGTAATGAGAGAAGAGCCGGGTGGAGGAGAGGTAGCTACTTCTGAGTTCAGCTTTGTGTACAATTTAAATACCTGGATGGGGGCCGATACATTGAATGTTGACACTACGTTCGAAGATTATTTCCCATTTTCCGGACAGAAAGACGGAATATTCCTTGTACCCGACACGGTAACAGATACCCAATGGTACATTCTTATAAAAACAGGATGTTGGGGAGCTACTGAATTTGATCCCGACACCAAATTCGATTTTCTGTTTGACGAAATTTACCTGGTCGACCTGGGTTTAGAACCCTGGATAACCCTGCCTGTTTCTAAAGTTGTTGTCGGGACCGTTGATTCGGGCGACGATTTTACCGGTAGTGTCAGAATGAAGTACGATGCCGACTCGGTATACATGATATTTAATGTTGTTGATGATGTAATCGTGAACACAGGAACCAGCTACCAGGTCGATAACATTGAAGTGTATTTCGATATGGATAACTCCAAAAACGCCCACTATCCCCGCAACGGAGGATGGGTGGCTTCGATCGACGCTGCTTACGATGCCAATGATTATCAGTTGCGCCTCGTACCCGATGTTGCTTTCTCGACCAATAACAGCGCCCGTCCTGCCAGCGCCTCCATTGCCGGTGGCTACAACCAGATTTATACCCAAACGGACAATGGCTACCAGTTCATCCTGAATATTGCATGGGAAACACTCATGCCCGGTTTTGTTGCCGAAGGGGGTGCTTTAATTGGATTTGATGTGCTGTGGAGCGATAACGATGTGTCGGCCAGCGACGCGAACCGGAACCAGATTACCTGGAATTCGCCCACCGATAAACCGTTTAACGATCCTTCGCTTTTTGGCGTTCTGCAGTTAACACCCAATGGAAGTTTTGTCGCACTCACCGATACCGAAAAACCAACGGCTCCTACGAATCTTGTTGCCGTTGCCGATGGCTCATCCATCACCCTTACCTGGGATGCCTCGACCGATAACCGGGTGGTGCACCAATACATTATTTCCGACAAAACTGCGGTGATCGATACCATCTATGCCAAAGCTTCGGGCAATTCCTACACCCTGAAAAACCTTGAAAACGGATCGCATCGTCCGGGTGTGGTTGCGATGGATGTGTATGGAAACAAATCCGCAAAGGTACAAACCGAAAACATCACCATAGCCGTATCGGCCGATCTGTTGGCTGAAGCCGGCTATCGGGTATATCCGAACCCGACCAATGGAATGGTCCGGATTTCAAGCAACAGTCGATCAGCTGTCCAGTTGTCGGTTTATAACCTGACCGGTGAAAGAGTACACAATGAACTTTTTACCGAAAGTTGCCTGCTCAACCTTTCTCAGCACAAGAAAGGAATGTATCTGCTCTACTTGACGACAGAAGGAAATACAACTATTTCGAAATTAATGATTAAGTAAAGATTAGATTCTTTATTGCGTATGGAGATTTTAAATGCCGGCCCGAAAGAGCCGGCATTTTTTTTCTTTTTGGCATGGTTTTTTCTACCTTTTCAAAAAAAATACCGACATGAACTTCTTCCGTCTCTTACTTATCCTTTGGATCGGGATTGCTCCCGGGCTTTTGCCGGCAAATAACTTCGAATATAAAAACCTTCATACACGCATCGATTCATTGCTCGAAAAGGGTTTGCCCCGTGAAGCACTTACCCTGTATGATTCCTTGTACATCCGTGCCCTTGCCGAAAAGAACCATGGGGAGATCATAAAGGCCATAATGGGACGGAACCAATGCCTTAGCGCAGTTGCCGAAGAACCCCTGGTAGAAATCATCAACCGGATGCAGTCCGAAGTCTCCGAACTGGATGCTCCATCCCGTCAGATCGTTCATGGCTTGCTTGCCGAAAACTATTGGAATTTCTACGAACAAAACCGATGGAAAATTCACCAACGAACGGCACTGGCCGGACCCGCCGGCAACGATTTCCGCGAGTGGGACCTCTCTCAGCTGGTTTCCCGGATGATCCATCACCTGAACAATTCCCTCGGGGAAGAACAAATACTGCAAAACACGCCGGTTGACAACTTTCGCGATATACTGGAAGGAGACTCAACCTTGCGGCATTGTCGTCCCACTTTGTACGATATGCTGGCCCACCGGGCGCTGGCGATCATCGAAAATCCCGAAACAGGCCTCACCCGCCCGGTGGATGCCTTCCGCCTGAACAAGCCTGCATTTTTCACACCTGCATCGCAATTTGCCCGTTTATCCCTTTTTTCGTCCGATACCTTATCGCTGCACTACCTGGGATTGCTCATCCATCAGAAACTGGCCCGCTTCCGCCTGGCAAGCCCCGACCCGGGAGCTTTGGCAGAGCTCGAAATGAACCGGATCCAATACCTCTTTCAAAACAGCGAATTACCCGCTAAAGATTCCCTGACGCTTTCCTTTTATGAAAACCTGCGAAAGCAGGATCTTCCTGAGGAGTCGGCGTCCGAAGTTCTGTTCCGCCTGGCGCTGCATCACTACGAACAACAGGAATACGGGAAAGACGACCGTTACCGCCTGAGCCTGGATTTGTGCCGGGAGGTTTTGCGCAAATATACCCAGACAAAGGGAGCCGAAATGTGCCAAAAAATAATCGAAAACATCGAAAAGCCAACGTTGGACCTTGAGGCCGAAGGAGTGGAAAAACCCGGAGAACCTTTCCGTGTGCTTCTTTCCTGGAAGAATATGAAAAAAGCATATTTACGACTATATTCCATCGATAGTGAAAAATATGAGTTTTTTACCCGGCAGTGGAAATTCAACGCCGACAGTCTGAAAGGATTGCCCCTGATTCGTACCTGGGAACAATTGCTTCCTGCATGTGCCGATTATCTAACGCACAAGGCAGAAGTGCCGGGTGGGGGTGTTCCGGCGGGTTTCTACCTGCTGGTGGCCACCGATTCAGCCGATGTACAAAACAGCCGATTGCAAAACGGAGTGGTCCTGCAGGTATCATCGCTGGCTGTTGTGCTTCGGAACATGTCCAGGGAAAAGATGCTTTGGGTAACCCATTCCGAAACCGGTTTGCCCGTTGAAGGGGTCACTGTGGATGTACAAAAAAGAGAATACAACTACCAAACCCGAAAACGGGAAATGCTTTCGTTTTCCCGCATCAAGACCAACGCATCGGGTGAGGCTTTTCTTAAACCCGATCAGTCGGGAAGCTACCGGGTCAAGGTTTTTATCCCGGGCGATACCCTTCTGCTGAACGATCGTTATCTGGGTATTCACGAAAAGACCAACCCGAATCCCGATCAAAAACAGGTCGTTCTGTATACCGACCGGGCTTTATATCGTCCGGGACAGATTGTTCATTTTAAGGGGCTGGTGCTCAAAAGGAAGGATGAAAAATACAGCATCGTGCCCAAATTCAACGAAACCATTGTTTTGAACGATGTTAACGGGCAAACCCTTGCTTCGTTGCAGCTTGTTTCGAATGATTACGGTACCTTCAGCGGTAGTTTTGTTCTCCCTTCAGCTGGCCTGAACGGGGTGTACCGGATCGAAAGCCCCAGGGGTTCTGTATCCTTTCGGGTGGAGGAATACCGTCGGCCGGGCTTTGAGCTCGTGTTCGACCCTCCGGTACAATCGTATTCTTTTGGCGACACGGTGCTTGTTGCCGGGCTGGTGAAAACCTATTCGGGAACGCCTGTTCCGGATGCACGGATCTCGTGTCGCATTACCCGGAGCGAAGAACGTTTCTGGTGGTGGTGGCGGCCCATCCTTCCCGAAAAAATGATTGGTGTTTATGAGGTAATTACGGATGCAGAAGGACGATTTTCCGTGTGGTTTGCCGACGATGCTTCTGATATCGACGACCGGAACCGGGTTATGCGTTACCAGATCAACGCTGATGCTACCGATCGAAACGGGGAAACACAAAGCGGACAGTTATCCCTCAGGATGAGCGGAACCCGCTTGTTGCTTTCCTGCGACCTGCCCGAACTGGTATATGTTCCTGATTTTAAGGGGGCGAAAATTGAAGCAAAAAATCTGAACGACGAAGCAGTTCGTGCCCATGCAACAGTTACCATTACCCGGCTTGAATCCCCGGGTCGTTTTTTGGTTCATCGCTACTGGGCTGCCCCCGATACCTTTTTGCTCGATGAAAAAGCATTCAGGAAACAATACCCCGAATATCCATATCGGGAGGAGCATCTTCCTGCAAATTGGAAAAAAGGGAAACAGATTCTTCAGCAGGATTTTGAATTGCCTCTGGGAGAAAACGTTCTGCTAAACGAATGGATTGCATCGGAACCGGGTTATTACCGGTTCGATGTGGAAGCAACCGACGGGAAACAAAGCGCCCGTTGGAGCCAAAGGGTTCGGATGGTCACCGAAAAGCCCTCGAAAGCGGCTTACACCGACGACTGGGTTACCGTTGTCCAATCCCTATGTGAGCCGGGCGAAAGCGCCGAAATATGGCTTACTTCCCTTACACCACGAACGCCCATTCGCTACGAACTGACCAAAGGAGACGAGGTGCTGAAGAGCGAAATCATTACCCCGGGGAAAAATGTCTATCGTTTATCGATTCCCATCGAAGATTCGTATCGGGGAAACGTTGTGGCCCATTTTGTCCAACTTGCCGCGAACCGCCGTTACGAAAAAGCGGTTACGATTGAAGTTCCCTACAGCGATCGCAAACTCGAAATAACCTTCCAGACCTTTCGGAACGAGCTGTTACCCGGCGAGAAAGAACAGTGGAGCCTGAACATTCGCGATGCCAGCGGGAAGGGGCAGGCAGCAGAAATGGTCGCTACCTTATACGATGCTTCCCTCGATTATTTTGTGAAACACCGCTGGCAAAATGAATTCTTCCCGGATCGGGATTATCCTTATTATTCCTGGAATGTCGATTTATTAAACCGATTGGGAAGAAAACACGGAGATAGCCAATATATCAGCCATTACTTGCTGTGGTTAAAAAATTACGAAAGCCTGCCCTTGCTGAATCCCGGGGGATACAATCGCTGGTCCCGGCTTCTCTCCGGAAAGAGCGCGGGAATTGCTATCAACGAGGTAGTCGTTGCCCAGGAAATCGCTCCTTCAATCCGCATCCGGGGTGTTTCAGCCGTCCAGGAAGAAAGTGCTTTGGAGGAAGAAGATGAGATTTTTTCTTTTGCAAGCGCCGAACCCTACGAAGATCTTCCATCCCTAAAGGAGCCGCTTGATTTTTCCGACGTGCAAACCCGGTCGAACTTTAACGAAACGGCTTTTTTCTATCCGCATTTGTACAGCGACACCGAAGGGCAGCTCACCCTTTCTTTTACCATTCCTGAAGCCATTACCCGCTGGCGTTTTTTGGGTTTTGCCCATACAAAAGCGTTTCAATACGGAGGAATAGAAAAAGAGCTGATTACCCGGAAAGAACTTTCTGTATCGGTGTATGCGCCCCGTTTTTTACGCGAGAACGATGAGCTGGAATTGTCGGCTAAAGTGACCAACCTTACCGGCGACACCCTGCGCGGGCATGTTCTGTTGCAGTGGTTCGATGCAGTATCGTTGCAAACAGTTACCTGTAGCTTGATCCGGGGCGATTCGCTGCTCTCCTTTGAAGTCGGGCCTGAAGGAAATACTCTTGTCCAATGGAGCATTGCCGTTCCGGAAGGTTTCCAGGCACTTGGCTGCAAAGTGCTCGCCAAAGCCCACAAGCACTCCGATGGAGAAGAAAAAATTATACCCGTGCTAACGAACCGGCAGCTGGTACGCGAAAGCCTGCCGTTCATGGTTCGGGGGGGGGAAACCAAAAACCTGCAGTTCGAAAAGATGGTCGGGCACGGTTCCACCACCCTGACTCATCACCGGTACACGCTGGAGTACACATCCAATCCGGCCTGGTATGCCCTTTTGTCGCTGCCTTATTTGATGGAATATCCCTACGAATGTTCCGAACAGGTTTTCAGTCGTTTTTATGCCCATTCGGCCGCTTCGGCTTTGTTGAACCGTTCGCCCCGGATCAAAGCTGTTTTTGATGTGTGGAAGAAAGTGGATACGGGAACGTTTTTATCACAGCTTGAGAAAAATCAGGAATTGAAGTCCGTTTTGCTGAGCGAAACCCCCTGGTTAATGGAAGCCCGCGATGAGTCGGAAACCCGGCAGCGTCTGGGGCTGCTCTTCGACATAAACCGGATGGAAGCCGAACAGGAAAAAGCCTTGAACCGGCTTCAGGAATTGCAAAGCCCTAATGGTGGATTCCCCTGGTTCAATGGCATGCCCGATAACCGCTATATTACCCAGTACATTGTGAAAGGGATGGGCGAAATGGAAGACATGGACCTGATTCCGGAAAAGAAAAAACAGGAATGGGAAAGCCTTCGGAAGAATGCCATGGCCTATCTCGATGCCCGCATTGTTGAAGATTACCAGAAGATGCAAAAGGAAAGTGAATACGATTCAACCCTAATGGAAAAGCACCAACCCGGCCGTTTGCAACTTCATTACCTCTATGCGCGCAGTTTTTTCCCCGAAGAAAAACCGGAAGGGGATACCCGGATCGCTTTTAACTACTTTTTTCAACAGGCCAAAAAATTATGGAAAAACTACGATATTATGAGCCAGGGCTTGCTGGCACTTTCCTGCCAGCGTTTTGGCGATCATAAACAAGCTCAGAGCATTGTACGATCGTTATCCGACCGGGCACTTCGTTCTCCCGAAGAAGGAATGTACTGGCGCGATAACAACCGGGGTTACTTTTGGTACCAGTCGCCGATCGAAACCCAGGCCCTGATGATTCAGGTTTTCAGCGAAACAGGACAAGATGCTGCTGCGGTTGAAGAAATGAAAATCTGGTTGTTGCGCCACAAACAGACCAACCGATGGGAAAGTACCAAGGCCACGCTGGCAGCCTGCAACGCCCTGCTTACAAAGGGAACCGATCTGCTGCAGGAAAGCAGGCTTCTGAATGTTGCCCTGGGGGGTAAGGCGTTGGAAACGATCCGTGATGTGCGGCCCGAAGCAGGAACAGGATTGGTGAAAACCTCCTTTTCTGCTCAGGAGATCCAACCCGGAATGGAAAAGATCAACGTGCACAATCCCAACCGGGGCATCGCCTGGGGAGCGGCTTACTGGCAATACTTCGAGCAACTCGATAAAATTTCCGGGGCCGGTACCGACGTATCGATCGAAAAGCAATTATTTGTGAAACAAACTTCAGAGAAAGGAGAACTCCTGGTACCTGTTTCCCAGGAAAAGCCCATACAGGTAGGCAATGAGGTGGTGGTTCGCGTGGTGATCCGCTCGGGCCGTGATATGGAATTTGTTCATCTGAAGGACATGCGGGCGTCTGGATTCGAGCCTGTGCAAACCCTTTCAGGTTATCGCTGGCAGGACGGACTGGGTTATTACCAGGAGGTTAAAGATGTGGCCCACAATTTCTTTATTAGCTACCTGCAAAAGGGGAGTTATGTGTTCGAATATTCCTTACGGGCTTCTCATCCCGGTGAATTCTCAAACGGAATTACCACACTGCAATGCCTGTATGCACCCGAATTGGCTACCCATAGCGAAGGAACCCGGGTTCGGATTCTGCCACGACAGGAAAATAATTAATGAGGGAATGAAGGAATGAGGGAATGAGGGAATGAAGGAATGAAGGAATGAAGGAATGAGGGAATGAGGGAATGAGGGAATGAGGGAATGAGGGAATGAAGGAATTGCACTCCGTGGAAACATTGTTGAACCTAATAATTTTTTCCGGTGACATGTTGTAAATATTCGTAACTTGCCTTAATTCCATATTCATGAACATGAAAAAACTACTCTTCTGTGCCTTTCTGATTCTAGTGTACCTGGGGGGGCAGGCACAAGTTTCGAAAGGAATAACCCTGACGGCAGGTACGCTTTCGACAGTATTAACCCTGGCCGACAAGCAAAAAGTAACGGATCTCACCATCCGGGGAACCATCGATGCGCGGGATTTCAAAACCCTGCGCGATGAACTGCTGGACCTGTCGTCGCTCAATTTGGCATCGGCAACCATCGTTGCCTATTCCGGAACGCAGGGACCGAGCGGATCCAAATCGACCTTTTATCCGGCCAACACTGTTCCGGCCAACGCTTTTAATAAATCGCTTACCGGAAACCGGGCTGTTCTGACAAGCTGTACCCTGCCCACGTCGATAACTGCCATTGGATTAAAAGCATTTGAAGGTTGCTATGGATTAGAAACGATTACCCTTCCCGAAGGTATTCTTTCGATTGGCGACAGGGCATTTAATGGCTGTTACGTACTATCGGGTATCTCTTTTTTCCCGTCTACACTCCAAAGCATTGGCGACTTTGCTTTTCTTTCCTGTGAAAACCTGGCGACCTCATTATCTATTCCCGAATCGGTAATGTCGTTGGGTGAGGGAGCTTTTGAAAGTTGCCGTAGCCTCGAACGGATATCGGTTGAGGCTTCCATATCCGCGCTGGGAAAAAGAGTGTTTAGTCAGTGTCACCAACTTATTGAGATTAATCTACCACCTGGTATTACCGAAATTGGCGATTCAGCATTTTATTATTGCAATAATTTGGAGGAGTTCATTTTTCCTGATTCCCTTAAGATTATCGGTGAGGGTTCCTTCTTGGATTGTCAATTACAGTATGTGCTCATGCCCGATGCTTTGTTGTCGATTGGTGCTGAAGCTTTTCGAAACAATCATTTACGTTTTTTTAATATTCCTTCCCGTGTATCCTTCATCGGTGATCATGCTTTTCGGGGGACTATTATGGTTTTTCAGGTAAACCCCGATAATCTTTTTTTTTCCGCCAATGGGGGAGGACTTCTTAACAAAGATCAAACCCTGCTGATTCGGGGGTCAAAAGATAACATTATGGTTGGGCCGGGTTCCTATTCGATACCGGAAACAGTTGAAACAATTGGGGATTTTGCGTTTGAAAGCTTTGGATATATGGATCAGGTAAACATTCCTTCCCGTGTAACCCGAATTGGGCTTGGAGCCTTTTATAATTGCGATGCGAACAGAATTGTTATCGACAACATGGATCCATCGGGTATCGAATGCAATGAAAGTTTCAGCAGTTGGCACATATTGGATGTTCCTTATGGTACCAAAGACTTGTATGAGGCGCTGGAACCGTGGAATCATTTTTTTATTAGGGAAGGCTGGGTTCTGGAATTATCTACCCGTTATGTTTCAGCTTCTGACACCGATACCCAGACGTACGAAGTTACGGTAGATGCCAACAATTTTTGGATTACGGTAGCCGATGAATCCTGGGCCCATGTAAGCCCCAACGGAACCGTTTTTGGCGATTCGATCCTTCAAATCACCGTAGATCAAAATTTAGGCGAACAACGAACGGCTCACATCATTGTTATGTCGTCGCAAAAGACCGATACGGTTTTTGTCACCCAACAGAAAATGCACGCCCCGGTTTTTTCGTCCGATTCGATCGTGCTGGGAGCCAGCGATAATCGAACATCGGAGCTTACAGTAACTTCCATTTATTCGTGGATTGCCAGTTCCGATCAGTCGTGGTTGTCGGTCAGCCCGGTTTTGCCCGTCCAGGGAAGCGG
>Ga0116164_10003848_pt1 | contig 10134 bp, 9 predicted proteins | sample AD_UKC109_MetaG_FD_89888 | JGI IMG/M metagenome (GOLD analysis project Ga0116164, IMG submission 89888) | Active sludge microbial communities of municipal wastewater-treating anaerobic digesters from Hong Kong - AD_UKC109_MetaG | ecosystem: Engineered > Bioreactor > Anaerobic > Digestate... | reverse complement strand
TGGATAAGGGGGACGTTCCACTCCCCCTTATGAACCCCCTAGGCAAGGCATGCATTCATCCCCGTGGCAAGCCACGGGGTATTCTGCAAAGGCCGTCCATAAACATTATTATCATCATAAACATAATAATCACTTTGGACACTTGTAAAGAATTCATTAGTGGTTGTATCTGTAACTTCAAGAAGCAAGGATACTGGTACAACGGGTTCTGATTCAATGATGACTGTGTTTTGTGTTTGGATAGACCAATTGCCTCTTAATCTTCCCCCCACATTGTCACTCCCAACAAGAGAAGAGTATGTTTCCTTGTATCCTGCATTGAAGAAACCATTAGGGAACAACTGGAATACCTTGTCCTCTGGTGTTGCAGAGGATCCCCCACCACCTCCTCCTCCACATCCAGCAATAGTTATAACAAATCCTAAGATAGCAACACTGATTATCCTTTTCATGGACAACATCTTGATCACCCCCTAGTTCCATAAAGATTCTATCTCTCTTGGTAAGCCCAACAATTCAACATTAAAAAAACACAATATATGTCTGCAATATTCACATCAACATTACCAGTGATAGCCTAATAATAGTGCAGCATGACCCCCACCGGCGTTTGCATCATAACCTTCAGCCTCTACTTCACCTTGTGAAAATCCAAGCTCAAAACCTAGGTTGAAACTGTTGTTTATTGTCCAGTAGATGCCACCTGTTACCCAGAAACCAAGGGTTGAGTCATCAATGTCATAACCCTCGATATCAAGTTCCGCATTAATGAGACCAAGACCAATACCAAGAAAGGGCCGCATCGTCGGTGTTGGTTCCCAGATTTTCTTGATGCCAAATCTCAGTTCGCTTGTTGATGACTCTACTTTATAACCTGCTACATATTCTTCTTCACTTACTGATGCCAGAAGCGATATTGCAATATTTACTGGCCAGTCCTGCTTACGAAAATCGACATGTATGCCTACCTCGGTATGTTCATCAACAGGTTCCCAATCATCCTCATCCAACGCTTTGGCTCCCAATGTAAAGTTTACATTGCCTGTCCAACTATCAGTAGCCCATGACTGTGTAGATGAGATAAATATCAAAATCATTAATGTTAACATCGCAATAGAATATCTTCTCATCATAGATAATCCCTCCTTTAAAGCTTATTGGCTTCCAGCAAGATGATATTATCATCTACCGTTCTTGAACCTAAGTTCCTTACATTTATCTCCTGTATTTCCTTCTTATCCCCACAAGCCCAAGCAGACCTGATCCCAACAGCAGCAAAGTGGCTGGTTCGGGTACCGGTGCAGCTCCCGTGGTGGCAATATTACGAAGGTAAACTGTGGGATCAGTGTAATCACCAAGATCATACACACTAAATCTGATCTGTGTCTGCAAGCCCCGTAGTTCATGAGGAACAACAAGAGAGACGGTTTTCCATGCGGACGATGATCCATCAAAGTTAATATCACCACCTAGGAGATGCCAGGAGTTATCTCTGAAGAAGAAGATGTCCATGTTGAATCCAGTAGGATCCTGGCCCATCTCCCACCAGAAATCAAAACTGAAAGAGGTGCCCAAGGTCATATTGATAACATAGTCCTGCGCAGCGGTAATAGTTGCATCCCATGAAGGTGTCAGAAGATAACCTGTTCTTATTCGATCAGAATTATATCCATATCCAACAATCTGACCTTTATCATTAATGTCGAAAGCAGCTGCAATTCTGAAATCTTCTTCACCTATGAGATCGTTTAAATCGATCATTCCCATAGACTGTGACCAAATAAATGCATGCCAACCGTCTAAATAATGATCTGCTGCATACTGCCCAACTATTTGACCTGTATTGTTGATGGCGTTTGCCTGACTAACACCATCCCCCAAGCTTCCAAGGTACTGAACACCATTTGTAGAATCCCATAAAAAGGCTTGCGTTCCAGAAATGCCCACTACTTGTCCCAAATTATTGATGTCTTGTGCTTGGTCTGGGAGTTTCAAATCTTCAAGAATTATTTCTCCAGATTCAGTCACCGTCCACAAGACTACACCATTACCATCAAATTCCGGGTTATAAGACCAACCAACAACTTGACCGTTATCATTTATGGCTTTTGCGTAACTGGTCTTGCCATCAACTAGACTTCCTAATATCTGCATTGATCCCCCCGACTCTGAGGGGTTCCATATATATGCCTGTGAAGGTCCATCTATTGCTTCCCTAGAAGAACCGACAATTTGGCCAAGGTTGTTAATACCTGTAGCTTCTATTAGGTAGGGATCTCCGCCCGAGAGAGTTCCTATGTTCTGCATAGAGCCACCTGAGCTTGAAGGTATCCAGAGGAAGCCACCCATAGATTGTCCTATTACATAGCCACTATCATTTATATCAAAGGCTTGACTATAATACTCCCCCAAAGTGCCCAATAACTGAGTGGAACCCCCAGATGGAGCTGGTGAATAAATGTATGCTTGAAAAGAACCTTCAGGAGAAGGTTCAGTGACTGTTCCACCAACAACTTGCCCCTGATTATTTATCCCCCAAGCGAAACTCTCATGCGCACTTGAGTAGCCTAATTCTGTCAGGGTATATTGAGGCATGGAGTAAATAGGATTTTCTAAGATCAACAGGTAAAACAGGCAGAACAATATAAATCTAGATTGTCTCATGGTACTACCCCCTCTTCATGTCATTGCTCAAAGATGCAGACGTAATTAGATAGACATGAAATTAGCAACAATTATGCCCCAATACAGGGCATGATAAATCAATAAGTTAGCATTTTCTGGTCTGGTTTCATGTGGTTCTGATGGAATATATATTCCATTTTGATGGAAATAGATTGCATCCCCGACCATCATTCTGCCCTATCAGGAGGGGACAGGGAGCAGAAGAATGAGTCTATCCAGGTTGAACACTATTACACACACTACAGATAGGTAGACAATATAGACCAAAAGTGCCAAGGTAACATCAGTCAATATATCGCATATCATAATGATATTATTAGCTAATCTTCATATGGCGAATATTACTAAATATGCCACCAGTCTACCCCTGTGGCGGGCACACACAGCCCATTGAAATACCGGGGGGGATCGACTTCTTCCCAACTCCTGGATCATGTACCAGCTAGTCCCCGCGCGCAAGTTTTCGCGAAATAATCATTTCAGGGGGAGCGGTATCAGGCATTGACTTATATGTGACCCGAATTATCATATCGGGTACATCCTATCCGATACCTGCATGGGGGAAGGCTGGTCCAATCAGGTGTGGACCGGCTTTCTTGCGTATGGCCCTGAAAAAGTCTTCACCATGCTGTGCGTCTTGCCCTGACCGAAAAAGAACCGGCCCAAATTGGCTCGGATCGGCATAAAAAGGTCAGATTATCTTTTGTTGATTATTGTTTTGCTTCTTTATTCTTATCAAGCTCAATTTCATAGCTTTGGGGTTCATATTTCATCATTGCACCCGTTGCAGCATCAACAATGAATCCTGGCCAGAAAAATATATTTAAAAGACCCACTGGGGCAAAACTATTTTGAAGCATGATATACTGAGATTCATATCCATCCAGTTTTAACAGAACTTGAGGTGGTGATATTGAACGCTTTACTGGTACAGTTACAGGTGTCTTGCCAACGTTCATCCCATTAATCTGAACCTTTGCTCCTTCGGGCACAGAATTAAAAGCGACAGGATCGGAAGAGCTAGAAAAAATTGTTGCACACCCGGCAAGAAAAAACATTGAAACTGAGACAAGTATTAACTTCTTCATGTTACCTCCCCCGAATAATTCAAAAAGGTTTTGTTATGTTGTAATACAAATTGATGCCATATCAATTATATAACAACAAAGACGTAATATCAACCTACTACATCGGAACGGCGCCCATCTCCTCATTGAACGCAACAAACGGGTGGTTTGTGCACCCCGACATCATGGGATGCGCCTACGGCCTTCTGGTGCGGTAATTTGGGCATCGTGGGGAGTATTGTAAGGACACGATCAAATGAAGCGTGCTCCTATGTGTGAAATTCTTCATCTATACATTAACCAAGCAATAAAGGAGGCGCGCCATGGAAAATTGTCTAGAGTGCATCAAAAACGGCGGCGGCGAAGGTTGCTTGCCTTTGTGTAACTTGAACTAAGATGGCAGAACGAGGCCCGGGCATCTACCCGGGCTTTTTCTTCTGTTGATTTCTGTTAGCAATAGGTTAGCAAGATGAAATCTGAATCGCCCGGATATCTTGGAGCCAGCGAAGGGGGTCGAACCCTTGACCTGCTGATTACGAATCAGCTGCTCTACCACTGAGCTACGCTGGCACAGGTGATTTCTTTTGCACAGTAATCGGCGGGTTGTCAACGGGTTATAAGCGCCCCGGTGACCGGGTTGCGACCGCCCCCCCTACAGGATCTGCCTCATGAACTGCTGGGCGCGCTCGTGGTTGGGATTGGCGAAGAAGTGCTCCGGGGACCCCTCTTCGAGGATCACGCCGTAGTCCATGAAGATGACACGGTCAGCGACCTCCCGGGCGAAGCCCATCTCGTGGGTCACCACGATCATGGTCATGCCCTCCTTTGCCAGGTTCACCATGACATCGAGCACCTCGCCGATCATCTCGGGGTCAAGGGCCGAGGTCGGTTCGTCGAAGAGCATGAGCCTCGGCTGCATGGCCAGGGCGCGCGCGATGGCCACGCGCTGCTGCTGTCCCCCGGAGAGCTTGGTCGGGTACACGTTGGCCTTTTCGCGGATGCCCACCTTGTCGAGCAGGGCATAGGCGACCTTTTCCGCCTCGTCCTTCGAACGCTTCCGGACCACGGTCTGGGCGAGGGTCAAATTCTGCAGCACCGTCTTGTGCGGGAACACGTTGAACTGCTGGAAGACCATGCCGACCTCTTCGCGCACCTTGTTGATGTTCACGTTCTGGTCGTAGATGTCGAAGCCGTCGACTACGATGGAACCGGCATTGACTTCCTCCAGCCGGTTGATGGAACGCAGCAGGGTGCTCTTGCCTGATCCCGACGGGCCTATGATGACGACCTTCTCGCCTTCGAACACGTCGAGCGACACGTTATCGAGGGCCTTGAGCGCCCCGAAGTACTTGGTGACACCCTTCATCTCCACCATCTTCTTCCGGCCGTTATTCTGCACTGATCTTTTCCTCCATGTGGCTGATGAGCTTCGAGAAGAACAGGGTGATCATGAGGTACACGAGCGCAACCATGGTATAGGTCTCGAAATACGTGAAGCTCTGGGACGCGAACTCCCTGCCTCGCCTGAGCAGATCGGCCACGGCCAGGATCGACACGAGGGAGGAATCCTTGAGCAGGGCCACGAACTCGTTCCCCACCGGTGGCAGAATGGTCTTGACCGCCTGGGGCAGGATGACGTGGTACATGGACTGGGCCGGTGTCATGCCGAGAGATCGTGCGGCCTCGGTCTGGCCCTTGGGGATCGACTGTATGCCGGCCCTGAATATCTCTCCCATGTAGGCGCCGTAGCATACGGCCATGGCGATGACCGCGCTCGGCAGCGGCGGCAGCTGGACGAAGCGCCCCAGCCCGAAATAGATGTAGAAAAGCTGTACGAGCAGGGGAATACCCCGGATGACCTCGACGTAAAGCGATGCGATGCCGTTGATGACGGGATTCCTGGATATCCTTCCTAGGCCCGTGAACAGGCCTATGACCAGGGCAAGCAGGATGGACAGCACCGTGACCTCGAAGGTCACCAGGATCCCGTCCGGGACGAACCTCATGATTTCGAGGTAGGGATCAGGCTTGTAGACGCAGAGAAAAACGGTCAGTGCAATGGCACCGAAGAAGGCCACCCGCCACGCGGTGAAGAGGCCGACATCCTCCTTGGTGGGGATGGCGGCCCCGTCGCCGACATCGATGAGAACCTTCTTCGGTTCCTCGATCTTCTTCTTTCCGAATCTCTTCGGGGTTATCTCAGCCACTTCTTTTCAAGCTCTTTGTTGATGCCCTTGCTCTGAACGGCCTTGATCCCCTTGTTCAGAAGGTCCACGAGCTGCTTGTTGCCCTTCTTCACCACGACGCCGTACTGTTCCTGGGTGAAAGGCTCTCCCACGATCATGAACTTGGCCTTGTATTCAGCCCTCTGGAGCGCATAGTCTGCAGCCACCGGCGTATCGCACACCACGCCGTGGATCCTGCCCGAGGCCATGTCCTCGAAGGCGAGTCCGATCTCGTCGTAGTTTTTGAGCTCAACGCCCTTGACCTTCTGGATCTCCATGGCACCGGTGGTCCCGATCTGGGCGCCGATCTTCTTTCCCTTCATGTCGGCCAGCGCCTTCACGCCCTTGGTGGTCTTGGGGACCACGAGGACCTGGCCGGCATTGATGTAGGGAAGCGAAAAGTCGTATTTCTTCTGGCGCTCTTCCGTGATGGTGACCGAGGAGATGACCGCATCGTAGTTGTTCGTGTCGAGCCCGGCGAAGATGCCGTCCCACGCGGTGTTCTTGAACTCGACCTTGAACCCCGCCTCCTTGGCCACCGCATTCATGAAGTCAATGTCGAAGCCGATGATGTTCTTGCTGGCATCCAGCATCTCCATGGGAGGCCAGGTGGCGTCCGTTGCGACCACGACCTTCTTCTCCGCTGCATAGAGATATGATGGAGCAATGGTTGCCGTTATGAAAATGAACATGAAACAGACTGCCGTGAAAAGACTGTAACGCCTCATAGGTTTTCCCCCTCATACGTGATTTTGATCCGTCTGTAGCTGTTTCGATAAGGCATTCAGGATGAGTAACACAATTTCAGGGGGCAGTCCATACCCTTGCTCCTGCTGGAGAAAGCCTGGCCGGCCGGCGCGACCTCGTGGGTACCCCGGGGGGACTATGGCGCACAGGGCGTTTCATCAGGCTGATTCCCGAGCATTTATCTTGACATCCGTGGGCCAAGGACATATGGTTCAGTACTGTTTGGCCGGCCACGAGCCGGTACCAGGGCAGGACCATGGCAAAGACCTCAGAGAAAAGACGCGAAGAGACAAGAGACCGCATCATCATTGCCGCCTGCGAGCTCTTCAGCAAGTACGGATACCACAACACCCAGGTCATGGACATCGTCAAGGCCGTGGGCATGTCAGCGGGAACTTTCTACAATCATTTCAAGGACAAGCGCGACCTCTTCGAGCAGATCACCATCGAGAGCCTGGAGACCCTGCGGGTGACGGTCAGGAGCCTGCGGGAACCCGTAGACATCTGGAATCCCCTTGAACGCGCCAAGATCCTGCAGGACACGTTCAATGCCATCTTCGATTTCGTGGACGCCAACCCGCAGCAGATCCTCATGCTCCTGCGCGTCAGCTTCGGCGTGGACGAGAAACTCGACGGCAGCGTGTGGGACTACTTCGTGGGCTTTGCCTAGGACGCAGGTGAAGACCTCCAGCGATGGACCCTCGACGGCGTCATCGAGGGCATCGATCCCATGCTTTTCGGCACGGCGGTGTGCGGCATGACCCTGCAGCTCATCCACTCCTACCTCGTGGAAAAGAAACACTCCCGCCAGGAGATCATCGAGAACCTCATCACGATGATTCTGGCCATGTTCGAGGCGTATCTCACCGAACAGGGAAAGAAAGCCCTCGAACTTGCAAGGCAAAACGCCTGACGGGAAACCCCTTACTACCTGAAATCAAAGAAATTTCTTGCGGCGTGCAGGATCATGTTGTCTTGAGTCTTGACACACAGGTGAATAGTAATTATCTTTCAGTGTAATGAATCTTCATTATCCATGCATGATGCCTGCCCCCCTGTGAACCGGACAGGCGTATGATTGCACTGGCATATTGATCGAGAGGTTTCTCCATGAGGATTCCGTGCGGGGATGGCTGCTGTCACCCGGGTATTTCAACCCGGGATGATGGGCCTCATGCTCCACGGGAACGCACGGTCAGGCCCCTTTATCACAGTTGTCTCTACCCTGTCTCGATCCCGAGATGTCCGGAGGCGCCATGAACAGGATCGTGGATGATCTTTTCGTCTGCCCCAGGGAATGGATGGACGAGGAGTGTGTCGGTGTGGTCAGGCTCGTGCGCCAGTGGGCGGACAGGGAGATCGTCTCGAAGCGCATGGAGTACCGTCAGGGGTACGACCATCTCTTCGAGACCAAGCGCCGGATGCTCTGCATGGACATCGGCCTCGAAAAGCTCTGCATTCCTGCAGAACAGGGCGGGTTCGGGTGGAACAGCCCCGGCCGTGCACCGGGCCTGCTGACCCTCGCCTGCGAAATCGGCAGGGCCGACGCCTCGGCAGGCGCCCTGTTGGCAGCGTCTTGTTCCATCTGCACCCTCTTCTGCATGGAACACAACTCCAGCGAGGTCCTCTGCCGCTCCTTCCCGTCATCAGGTAGCGGGGACCAGCCGAGAACACCTGCCGTCATCCTGCCCGGCGCAGGGTTCAGCGGGAAAGAATCCGCCCCTTCCTGGGACGGTCCATAGCTGCCAGGGCGACCCTGGAGGGGGGATCGTGCACCATAACCGGGGCCGGTCTGCGGCCGCTCTTCGCAGGCTCCCGGGCCGACCTCTTCTGCACGGTGTGTGCCGACGCGAAGGGCATGCCCTGCATCGCCCTGATCCCGGGGGATGCCCGGGGGATCAGGAGGGGCGGCGCCCTGCTCACCACCGGCCTCAACGCATGCACAAACGCAGAGGTGAGCCTTGACGGCGTCGAGATCCCCAAGGACCACGTGATCGATTATCCCGGCGCGGTCGAAGAACTCTACTCCTGGCTGAATCTGCTGCTCGGCGGTGTGAGCGTCGGCGCGGCCACAAACTTCTTCGAGCTGCTCGCGGACTGGAGCGACAACCGGGTCATCAAGGGCGGCACAAGACTCAAGGAAAACCCCCTCTGTGCATCGGTCCTCGCAGACGTGGCAGAGGAGATCGCCCTTGCAAAGATCCTGGCCCATGACCTTGCCTCGTTGATCGCACGGCCGGGAGCGCTTGGCGGTCCATCTCTCAGGCGCACCTTCACCTATGCAGGCATGATCGGCTCCCGCATCCAGCAGGGCGTCATGCGGGCCATGAACCGGGGGCTCGAACTCATGGGATCGGCGGGCTACGCCAAGGAGTGGCACGTTGAGAAGCACTGGCGCGACGTCAAGACCATCCAGTCCGTGCTCTGCGGCGTCGCTGCCGAGGTTCCGGTGAAGATGGACACAGCCAGGTTCTTCTACGACTGCACCGAGTTGTGACGGGAGGGGCGTGTTATGAAGGGTATCGACGATTTTTCCAGGCCTGAGGAATACATATCCCCCTTTGACCGACACTTCCGCCGCGTCATGAGGAATCACCTCGAAACGTGGGTCATGCCCGAGCGCCGCAGGTACGACGAGGACTGGAAGGATCATCGCCTCATAGGGCCTGCCTTTGACCGCCTCATGGTCGACCTCGGCCTCCAGAAGGCCCTCTTCCCCCAGGAGCACGGCGGCTGGGGCCTGGCCAAGTCCGACTCCGTATTCCGGGTGGGCTACATGCTCTGCGAGGAACTCGGCAGGGCCGACACGGGCATGGCCGTGGCGCTGGCCGTCACGTTCTGGCCTCTCATCGTGATCACGGTGGAACCCTACGTGAACGACCGGCTCATCGCCGAGTTCGCGCCCATGTTCTGCAACGCCAGGAAGGCCGTGTTCGCCGCCAACGCCATGACAGAGCCCCAGGGCGGGGCCGACATCGAGAACCTGGGACTGCTCGGAGGCAAGACCATCCGCACCACGGCCCGCCTCGAAGGAGACCAGTGGGTCATCAACGGCCACAAGCTCTGGCCGACCAACTCGGGCGGTGTTGCCAGCCTCTTCGGCGTTCCGTGCACCACGAACCCGGGCTCCTCCGATCCCCGGGACTTCGCCTTCATCTATGTCCCTGCGGCTCTGCCCGGCGTCACCCAGGGAGGCGCGTACGAGAAGGCGGGCATGGCCGCGGACAAGAACAGCGACATCTGGTTCGAGGACGTGCGCGTGCCCTCGTGGTACCGGGCCCACGGACCGGGCAGAGACGCCGAGGCCTTCTACCAGATCATCTCCTTCGGCCAGGTCATGAGCTGCGCCTTCCTGACCGGCGCCATGATGAACCTGTACGAACGTCTCGGTGAGTTCGTGTCCACCCGCA
>Ga0116164_10003846_pt1 | contig 10139 bp, 8 predicted proteins | sample AD_UKC109_MetaG_FD_89888 | JGI IMG/M metagenome (GOLD analysis project Ga0116164, IMG submission 89888) | Active sludge microbial communities of municipal wastewater-treating anaerobic digesters from Hong Kong - AD_UKC109_MetaG | ecosystem: Engineered > Bioreactor > Anaerobic > Digestate... | reverse complement strand
GATCGCCGGCTATACTGGGTTGAGGGATCCCTCAGAGACTGCCGCCGACATGCAACGTTCCGTACTGACCAGGCAACGCCTGATCGGCATCTTTCTGATCGGTATTGTGCTGCTGTGTTCGCCGGCATTGACGATCTTCGATCATGCCGCCATGTGGCATGGCTACCCGGTGAGTTTCCTGTACCTGTTCGGGGTCTGGCTGCTGCTCGTGGTCCTTGCGGCCATCACAGTAGAGGGCAGCGACCGCTGACGCGGTGGACAGCGCATGCTGGGGCCAAAGGTCATCGTCGTCTGCGCGTTGTTGTACCTGGGGTTGTTGTTCGCGATCGCGTACTGGGCGGACCGCCGTGCGGATCGCAAGCGGTCGGTGATCAGCAGTCCGACGGTCTATGCGCTGTCACTCGCCGTGTACTGCACCGCCTGGACTTTCTATGGCAGTGTCGGGAGGGCGGCAGCCAGTGGTGTCGGTTTTCTGCCGATCTATCTCGGTCCCACGCTGATCGCTGCATTGTGGGGCACCCTGTTGCTGAAGATGATCCGGGTCAGCAAGGCGCAACGCATCACTTCCATCGCCGACTTCATCGCCTCGCGCTACGGCAAGAGCCAGTTGCTCGGCGGTATTGTGACGGTCATCGCCGTGCTCGGCATCGTGCCCTATATCGCGTTGCAGCTAAAAGCGATCTCGCAGAGCGTCACGATTATGCAGAGCTACCCTGTGGTCAACGATACCGGAGTGGTCGCCGCGATCCCGATCCTGCAGGACACGGCACTGTATGTTGCGTTGGTCCTGGCGGCATTCACCATTCTGTTCGGCACACGCCACCTCGATGCCAGCGAACGCCACGAGGGGATGGTGGCAGCGATCGCTTTCGAGTCGATCGTGAAGCTGGTCGCTTTCCTGGCCGTGGGCGTGTTCGCAACCTTTGTGCTGCATGACGGGTTTGTCGATGTGTTCGACAAGGCATCCGCGGCTGGCGTGATGAAGATGACGAGCGTGGCCGGGGCCGGGGGGTACGGGAACTGGTTCTCGCTGACCCTGTTGGCGGCACTGGCGGTGATGATGTTGCCGCGGCAGTTCCAGGTCGCGGTGGTCGAGAACAGCGATGAGAGCCATCTGCGCCGGGCCGTGTGGATGTTTCCGCTGTACCTGTTGCTGATCAACATCTTCGTGATACCGATCGCGCTGGCGGGGCAGCTGACGTTTGCCGGCACGGCGGTGGACGCCGACACCTTCGTGCTGACGCTGCCGATCGCCCATGGCCAGGCGCTGCTGTCGTTGCTGGTGTTCATCGGCGGGCTGTCCGCGGCCACCGGCATGGTCATCGTGGAAACGATCGCCCTGTCCACGATGGTCTGCAACGACCTGGTGATGCCGGGGTTGCTGAGCCGCTGGAAACGCATCCCGCCGCCGGCCGACCTCAGTCAGCTGCTGCTGGCGATCCGGCGCGGCGCCATCGTGGTGATCCTGCTGCTGGGTTATCTGTACTTCCGCTTCGCCGGTGAGGCCTACGCGCTGGTCAGCATCGGTTTGATCAGCTTCGCTGCGGTTGCCCAGTTTGCGCCTGCGATGATCATCGGTCTTTACTGGCGGGGAGGTACCCACACTGGCGCGCTGGCGGGCCTGCTGTGCGGCTTTGGCATCTGGCTGTATACCTTGTTGCTGCCCTCGTTCGCCAAGTCCGGCTGGTTGCCGGCCGGGTTCATCGAACACGGTCCTTTCGGCATTGAGCTGTTGCGTCCACAGGAGTTTTTGGGGCTGACCGGATTGAACGAAATCACCCACTGCCTGTTCTGGAGCATGACGTTCAATATCGGTGCCTACCTGTACTTTTCGATGCGTCGCCAGCCGAATGTCAATGAGGCGACACAGGCGACACTGTTCGTCGATGTGCTCAAGCACGAGCGACCTTTCGGCATCGCCCTGTGGCGTGGCAAGGCCGAAGTCCATGAACTGCTGGGTCTTGCGGAACGTTTTCTCGGCGTCGAAAGGGCGCGTTATGCATTCGCACGGTTTGCCGGGCAGCGTGAGGTCGAGAGCGTCGAGGAACTCCCTGCGGATGCGGAGACAGTGCATTTTGCCGAGACCCTGCTGGCCGGTGCCATCGGCAGCGCCTCGTCCCGGGTGATGGTGGCCTCGGTGACCGCGGAGGAGGCGTTCGGCCTCGACGAGGTACTGGATATCCTGGATGAGGCATCGCAGATTCGTGCCTACAGCCGCGAGCTGGAGCAGAAGTCGCAGGAACTGGAAGCCGCCACCCGCGAACTCAAGGCTGCCAACGAGCAACTCAAGGAGATCGATCGGGTAAAAGATGACTTCATGTCGTCGGTGACCCACGAGCTGCGCACGCCACTGGCCTCGATCCGTGCCTTCTCGGAGATCCTGCAGGACGACCCGGAGATCGAGCTGGAACAGCGTCGTCACTTTCTCGGGATCATCGTCGGTGAGACCAAGCGATTGTCACGGCTGGTCAATCAGGTGCTCGATCTGGCTAAAATCGAGTCTGACAACGCGGATTGGCATACAGAAGACGTCGATCTCGGCGATCTGATACACGAAGGTGCGGAATCGACCGCACAGCTGTTTGCCGAACGCGGTGCACGTGTGATCTGCGAGGTGCCCGCGCAGACGTGCGTGGTGCTGGCCGATCGCGATCGCCTGATGCAGGTGCTGGTCAACCTGCTGTCCAACGCGGTGAAGTTCGCGCCGCAGGAGACTGGCGAGGTGCGTATCGTTCTACAGGACCGCGGACAGCATTTCCGGGTCAGCGTGATCGACAATGGCCCCGGCATCGCATTGGCCGATCAGCACCACATCTTCGAGAAGTTCCACCAGGGTAGTGGTGGCACGGAGAAACCCGTGGGTACAGGTCTCGGTCTGCCGATCAGTCGTCGGATCATCGGACACCTTGGCGGGCGCATCTGGGTGGAAAGCCGGCCCGGGAAAGGTGCTACCTTTATCTTCGAGTTGCCGGCAAACAACGGTGCCTGAGGGGTCCTCGGGGAGAGCAATGACGAAAACAGTCCTGATCGTAGATGATGAGCCCAACATCGTACTGTCGGTGGAGTTTCTGATGAAACGCGAAGGCCATACCGTGTTGACTGCCGGTGACGGTCAGGAGGCACTCGACGTGTTGGCGGCGAAGCATCCCGACCTGATGATTCTGGACGTGATGATGCCACGCAAGAATGGCTTCGAGGTGTGCTCCGAGGTGCGGGTCAGTGCGGACCCGCGTATCGCGCAGATGCCGATACTGATGCTGACGGCCAAGGGCCGGGAGGCCGAGATGAAGAAAGGTCTTTCGCTGGGTGCAGACGCCTATATCACGAAGCCTTTTTCAACTCACGAACTGGTCGCCAAGGTCAACGAACTGCTGGTACGCGCAACCGTCGGGGATGCCGGGACATGATGCCGAAGGCGCGTGACCCCGCCGGACAGCCGCGTCCGGTTGCCGCATACCCGGCACTGGATGCCGCGTTGGGTGTCGGCGAGACACCGCTGTGCCGTCTGGTACGCCGCGAGCCATTGATCGTCAGGCCCGATGCGACCCTGCGCGACAGTCTGTTCGCGCTCAACCAGGCCGGCCTGCAGGCAGGGGTGGTGGCCGAGAGCGCGGAGGCGCCGCTGGGCATCGTCACGCTGCATGACATGATCGAGGCGATCACCCTGAAACAGGCGCAACTGACGGATCCGACGTTTGCCTTCATGACGGCGGCGCCTGCCACCTTGCCGGTCGATGCCTCGGTACATCGGGCGCGCGTGACGATCACGCGGGGACGCCTGGACCACCTGGTACTGCTGGAACCCGACGGGCGGCTGTACAACCTGTTGTCGCCCGGCGACCTCCCCGGTTTCCGTGAAGGTGGTGCGGCCGAGCTGGTTGAGATGGTCAACCTGGCGGACAACGTCGACAGCATGGCGCGCGCGGCGCGCGCCGTGCGCGATCGTGGCCTGGAGCTTTTCACGAACGGCATGGGCGCAGAGGCGCTGTGCCAATGGATGTCCGGGCTCAACGATCTGATCAGCATCCGGGTCATTGAACTGGTCGCCGATGAATACGATCTGCCGCCTGTTTCCTGGTGCTGGATGCTGTTTGGCTCCGAGGGTCGCGTCGAGCGCGTGTTTGCCGGCGACCAGGACAACGGCCTGATCTTCCTCCCTGACAACGAATCCGACACGCAGAAGATCCGCAGTGAATTGCTGCCGTTTGCACAGGCGGTCAACCGCGCGCTGGATCAGTGCGGTTTCATGAGCTGCCCCGGCAATATCATGGCCGGTAATCCGGCGTGGTGTCTTTCGGCGGCCGAATGGCGTGCACGTTTCGGCTCATGGATGACGGCGCCGGAGCCCGAGGCCCTGCTGAACGCGACGATCTTTTTCGATTTTCGTCCGCTGTATGGGCAGGACGAACTGGTCGACAGTCTGCACCGCTGGCTGCTGCCACAGCCGGTGCAGAATCCGCGCTTTCTGCGCGCGATGACCGAGCAGGCGCTGGGCTGTACGCCTGCGCTCGGCTGGTTCGGCAATTTCTCTTACGATGGCGGGCGCCGTTATCCGCATACGATCGATCTGAAGACATATGGCAGTCGGCCTTTCGTTGATGCTGCGCGCATCTGGGGTCTGCGCCATGGCGTGTGGACGACCAACACAGTGGAACGCTTGCGCACGGTCGGGCCGTTGATGAACCGCCAGGCCTCGGATACGACGGCATCGGTGGAGGCATTCGATGTCGTTCAGCGGTTGCGGCTGCAGCGCCAGCTTGGAGGTGGAGACTATGACGAGATCAACCGGGTCAATCCCTCGCACCTGACGGCGCCGCAGCGCACCATGCTCAAAGAGGCATTTCGCCAGGCCAGGCTGCTGCAGCTGCGGCTGCGGCAGGAATTTCTTCAATAGGTGGCCGGGTTCAGAAGATGAACAGGTCGGCGGTGACGTCGTCCATCGCAACATCGCGCAGTTCGATGTAGATACTGCTGATCTCGAAGTCGCCCGAATTCCAGTACACGGTGGCGTCACCTCCGGCATCTTCGGCGATGCTCAGCGAGGCCAGCGTCAGGCCGTTGATCTCGGAAAAATCCAGTCTGTCGTTGGTGATGTCGAAATCCTCGACGATGTCGAGAGACAGGCCGCCGCCGTAGCCATACAGAATCTGCGGATCATTCTCCTTGTACACCAGGACGTCGGCGCCCTGGCCGGTCCAGATGAAGTTGGTCCCTGAATTGCCGAAGATCTGATCGTTGCCGTCGGTGCCGAACAGGATCTCGTTGAGGTCGCCGGTGTACCCCGGAATCGCGTAACTCCGGTCATCGCCGATATCGGTGGCGGCACCATCGAGGATCTGGAAATGCAGTTCTGTCCAATAGCCGGCGTTGAACTGCAGTTCCTCGATGAAATATCTGTCGGCATCGGCGTGGAACATCCGCTCCACGCGCAACGTGGAAAGGCCGTTGTCGCTGCTCAGCAGCATGTCGTCGCCTTCGCGTGTGAAGTGCAGGCGTGCATAGGCATCGCTCGAACTGCCGGATGACGGGCCGTAGTAGCCGGCGAGTTCGATGATGTCCTTGTTGTTCCAGCTTGCCGGATTACCGTTGTCGCGAATGCTGTCGTGGCCCCAGGACTCCGTCTCCGAGCCGACGGCAATTCGATATACGTCGCCGTCTTTGCCGCCGGACATGAAGTCATCCCCGGCGCCACCATTGAGGTTGTCCTGGCCGGCACCGCCATACAGCTTGTCGTTGCCCGCATCACCCTGCAGCCGGTCGTTACCGCTGCCCCCGGCCAGCCGGTCGTTTCCGTTGCCGCCGATGACCTGGTCGTGTCCGCTGCCGCCGTACAGCCGGTCACCGCCGTCGCCACCATCCAGGCGGTCGTTGCCGGCGTGCCCCCGGATGGTGTCCTGTCCTTTGCCACCGAAGCCGGTGTCATCGCCGTTTCCCAGCAACAGGGTATCTTTGCCGTTGTTACCGAATACCCAGTCATCGCCGTCTTTGGCTGTCAACCGGTCGGCCGTGCGGGCACCGGCGACAATGTCGGCGACATCACTGCCGGTGTCGCCCGCGGCAAGCGCATAGGTGACGCCGCCGGAGACCATGAACTCGACGCCGGCACCGGCGAAGTGATCTTTGACTTCGATGTGATAGCTCGGTTCGGCAGGATCGCGGAAGCGGTGCGGTTTGGATGGCGTGTCGATGATCAGGTCGTCGTCGATGCGCTCGACCGATGCCCAGGCCTGGTAGCCCAGCGAGGCGCTCTGGTAAAGACGCCCGACGTTGATCATGGTATCGATCGCGCCGTCGCCTCCCTGGTCGTCGATTATGAAGTTGTAGAACGACGCATCCCCGCGTCGCAGGTCGTACACATCGCCGCCGTCGCCGCCGATCAGGGTGTCCCAGTCGGTCGCGGCGCCGGTTCCGTAGGAGATGAAGGTGTCGCTGTCGGCGCTGCCGGACAGGATGTCTGCCAGGGTTGTCCCGATGAATTCAGTCATGATCCGGTGCCTGTTAACGTTGGCGCGATCCGTCTGCAACAAGGGCGACGCCGATGGACCTGTTAACGTGGAGTGTCACCCATCATGTCGTTCTTGACAAATGGCACCGGAATGACTTAGTGGAGTTGCGCGTAGAGCGCGGTGGTGTCGTTCATCAGGCCAAGTATCTTGTCCATCGAACGAACGACCAGCGATGGCACGCGGGCGTCGTACTTTGCGCTGAAATTGCTGATGCCAAAGATCTGCCAGTTTTTCAGGACTTGCGCGAGAGATGCGTTGATCTCCGGCGTGTTGATCTCGGCCGCTTGCAGTTCCGAAAGGGCCACTTGAAATTCCTCGACGGCCTCTTTGTACTGCTGTGCCAATCCTGCCGCGCCAAGGCCCCATGTCTCCAATAGATAAGACTTGGCAATCCGTTGCGAGAGCATGCGCTGGCGGCCGGAGATGTTGACCAGGTGTCCGGCGACGGTGCCGGAGCGCTGCTCGAGCAACAACACCAGTTGGTGCGATTCGCGCAACAGCAGTTCGGCCAGATCGTTGAGTTCACTCGCCCGATCCAGTTCGGGCGGAAAATCGAGTTCGGGGCGCAGATCATTCCACAGCAAGCGGATCTTGCCGATCTGGGCCCGTTCGGCATCATTGGCCGCGAAACCGGTGAGTTCACTCAATTGGGTCTCGAACAGTTCTGCCGCCTTGCGCAAATCAGCGTCGGCACCAATTCTCAACTTCATGCCGGTCAGGGCATAGGACTTGAGCATATGCTGCGTCAACATGCGCTGGCGGCCAGCCTTGTCGAGGGCGACGCCCATCGTGAGCCCCTCGTCCGCCACCACAGTACCGGCCAACATCAGCATGAGCGTCAATAAGGCAGTGAATCGCTTGCACAGGGGCATCGGTGGTCTCCAAGGCAGACTGTCGTCCAGGAAAGGATCCGGCAGAGAGGTTTCGGGCAGCGTCGCGTGTCGTGGGCATGTTCGGCAGACAACACCGAAGCTTTAATCCCAATCGGCTCGCACTGGGGGGTGAGATGTCGCGGCGAGCGGCCTGCGCTCAGGCCAACAGCTGTTCGAGGATCATCTCGTACATCGCCGAGAGCCGGTCGAGATCGTCGACCGCGACACATTCGTCGACCTGGTGGATGGTGGCGTTGAGCGGACCGAGTTCGAGCACCTGAGCGCCGGTCGGTGCGATAAAGCGTCCGTCCGAGGTGCCGCCGGCGGTCGACAGCTCGGTCTGGAGACCTGCCACTGATTCGATGGCGTGCTGCGCTGCGCCGACCAGTTCGCCGCGTGGCGTGAGGAAGGGCAGGCCGGACAGCGTCCAGTCGATCGTGTAGTCGAGGCCGTGACGGTCGAGAACCGCGTGTACGCGTTCACGCAGTTCCTCGTGCGTGGTCTCGGTCGAGTAGCGGAAGTTGAACAGCACCTCGCATTCGCCGGGGATCACGTTGGTCGCGCCGGTGCCGGCATGGATGTTGGAGATCTGGAACGTGGTCTGTGGGAAAAACTCGTTGCCATGGTCCCAGACCGTTGCTGCCAGCTCAGCCAGCGCGGGGGCCGCCTCGTGCACCGGGTTGCGTGCGAGGTGCGGGTAGGCGACGTGACCCTGCTTGCCGCGCACGCTGAGCACAGCGCCGAGTGAGCCGCGCCGCCCGTTCTTGACCACGTCGCCCAAGACATGATTCGACGAAGGCTCGCCGACCAGGCACCAGTCGATTTTTTCGTTGCGTGCCTCGAGTGCCTCGACCACCTTGACGGTGCCGTTGATCGACGGCCCCTCCTCATCGCTGGTAATCAGGTACGCGATCGAGCCGCGGTGATCCGGATGGCGCGCGACGAAGCGCTCGGTCGCCGTGACCATCGCTGCCAGCGAACCCTTCATGTCGGCGGCGCCGCGTCCATACAGCACGCCGTCTCGGATCACCGGCCGGAACGGGTCGGATTGCCACTTGCCCCTGGGGCCGGTGGGTACGACATCGGTGTGGCCGGCAAAGCAGAACAACGGCCCGGTGTCACCTCGTCGCGCCCAGAAGTTGTCGACATCGGCAAAGCGCATCGGCTCGTTTCGAAAGCCCAGGGCGGCGAGGCGCTGCATCATGGCAGCTTGGCAGCCGGCATCCTCCGGTGTCACGGATTCACGGCTGATCAAGTCGATGGCGAGGTCGAGGGTGTCGGACATCATGGGTCTCGTGGCGGGGCGTTACTGGTCGAAAATCTCGGCATATTGTTCGGGCTTGAAACCGACGTGTCGCGCTTTGCCGGTATCGAGTACCGGTCGCTTGATGATGCTGGGTGTCTCCAGCATCAGTGTGATCGCGGATTCTTCGTCGATGTTGTCGCGCACTTCTGCCGGCACCTTGCGCCACATCATGCCGCGTGTATTGAGCAGGGGCTGCCAGCCGAGTTCCCTGACCCAGCGGCGCAGGGTCTTTTCGTCGATGCCCGCCTTCTTGTAGTCGTGGAACTCGTAATCGACCGCGTGCCCGCTGAGCCAGGCACGCGCCTTCTTCATGGTGTCGCAGTTCGGTATGCCGTACAGCGTGATCACATTGTTCTCCAGGCAGGCGGCAGCAACCTATCCTGTGCTTCAGATGTCGCGAAGCAGGGCGTTGATGCCGACCTTGGAACGGGTCTTTTCGTCGACGCGCTTGACGATAACCGCGCAGTACAGGCTGTACTTGCCGTCTTTCGATGGCAGGTTGCCGGATACCACCACCGAGCCGGCAGGGATGCGGCCGTACAGGATCTCATCGTTCTCCCGGTCGTAGATGCGTGTCGATTGGCCGATGTACACACCCATCGAGATCACCGAGCCCTCTTCGACGATGACGCCCTCGACCACCTCGGAACGCGCGCCGATGAAGCAGTTGTCCTCGATGATCGTCGGTGCCGCCTGCAACGGCTCGAGTACACCGCCGATGCCGACGCCACCCGACAGGTGCACGTTCTTGCCGATCTGCGCGCAGGAGCCGACGGTGGCCCAGGTGTCGACCATGGTGCCGGAGTCGACGTAGGCGCCGATGTTCACGTATGACGGCATCAGGACACAGTTCGGCGCGATGTACGAGCCCTTGCGCGCGGTGGCCGGCGGCACGATGCGGACACCGGTTTCACGGAATTCGCGTGAGTTGTAGTCGGCGTATTTGGATGACACCTTGTCGTAATAGTTGGTGAAGCCACCCTTGATGAACTCATTGTCGTTGATACGGAACGACAACAGCACGGCCTTCTTCACCCAGTCGTTGACCACCCAGCCGCCGTCACGCTTTTCGGCCACCCTGATCTCGCCGCGGTCAAGTTGTTCGATCGCCTCCATCGTGGCGTCACGCACCGTGGTGCTGACATTGCGCGGGGTGATCTCGGCGCGCTTTTCAAATGCGTCGACGATGATGGACTGGATATCGCTCATGACGGTCTCCCGGGTTCGGTTTTCATGAAATTGTTTTAAAAGGTCTCTAAAGAGGGGGGCTGCAGATCCCACACCATTAGGCGATCACCGCATCTTATTCCTTCTCCCCTCGGGAGAAGGTCAGGATGAGCAACCGTGTTCGAATTCAAGCGATTTTGGGGTTCCACGGAGCATTATTTTTCAGCATCGAGTTCATGATGGTGAGTAATTTCCTCATGCAGGCGACGATGACGACCTTGGGCGGTT
>Ga0116164_10003843_pt1 | contig 10142 bp, 9 predicted proteins | sample AD_UKC109_MetaG_FD_89888 | JGI IMG/M metagenome (GOLD analysis project Ga0116164, IMG submission 89888) | Active sludge microbial communities of municipal wastewater-treating anaerobic digesters from Hong Kong - AD_UKC109_MetaG | ecosystem: Engineered > Bioreactor > Anaerobic > Digestate... | reverse complement strand
GGGGCCAGATCGCAAGATTTCCCGATCTTTCTCTCCAGAAGTGAAAGCCTTTCGAGAATGCTGTCGAAGAGCTTTTCCGGTTGGTACAGGCTTTCTCCCGGGGCGGTGAGAAACCGGAAGGCCCCGAGAAGATAGAGGGAGAGATCCTTTTGCAGCACTTCCAGATCGCAGTATTCCGGAAGGTCCTTTTCCGTATGCCACCACCAGCTCATGAAGCTGTTTCCGGTGCTGTCCGGATGCCCCGGAGAAAGGGCGGAGCCCCAGATGAAGTAGGGGGATATGCCCAGATTCTGAAAGGATTGATCCCATCCCCGTATGTGGGGAGCGGGGTTTCCCCGGTATCCCGTGATATCCTCCAGAGCCTCCCGGCCCAGATCGAAGAGATCCGGCCCGGCGGTGAGGGTGGAGTAATCCCGGGCTCCCCGGAGGCCCGGCATGTCCACGTTCATGTAGGCCAGGCAGTGCTCCAGCAGGTTCCCGTAGTTTCTCCCCGCGTAGGAGGAGGAGCCCGCATACCGGCCGTTGGAATGTCCGGACCACCAGGCTATTCGTACGCCCCGTTTCAGAAGGGGCTGAATTTCTTTCAGCTTTCGGGCCAGCTCCAGGCAGAGGGCGTTGCCCGTGGCGTTGTCGCAGGCTCCGTAATGCCATGAATCCAGGTGATTTCCTATCAGAAGATAATCCAAATTTCCCGAGGGAGCGGAGAGCGTGGCTTCCAGAAGAGGAACGGAGGTTACCAAATCCTGCAGCTCCACTTCCATTGCCGCCTCCAGCGATCCTTCTTCCGCAAGCCGGATAAGTTCCTTTCCCCGAAGGTGGTTTACCGCCACTACGGGCATTTCGAGAAAAAGCTCCAGGTCCTCCGGTAGGGGAGTACCCCATACCATGTTGATGTTTCCTTCGTGAATTTCCTCTTCCTCTCCCTGGCTCCAGCAGAGGATGTATCCCGCGGCTCCCCGATCCTGAAGGGAGCGTATCTGAAAGGGCATGCCGCTCGTTCCCAGGATGATCTTGCCCTCCAGATCCCTCGGATATTTTTTTCGCTCCAGGAGGTATTCCGGAAAGGTGGAGGGGAGCTCCCGGGAATCGAGAAAACAGGCTTCTCCCCGGCTTTGCAGAAGCCCTCCGGAATGGGTGAAGCTCCAGGCCTTGGCGGGAATTTCGAAGGAGGCTTTCCCCCGGAGAGTGCAGAGAAGGCGTGCTCTCAAGGGGTTGCTCAGCCGAACCCGGTGCTCCTGAATTTCGAAGGGAATTTCTTTTTCTTCGAGTTCCGAGGCCAGGTATTCCACCGCCTTGCGTTCTCCGGAAGATCCCGAAAGCCGGTTATGGGAGGCTATATGCTGCAGGTTCCGTTCCAGGGAGTCCCGGCCCGGTTCTTGCAGAAGAGAGCGTTCTTGGGAGGAGAGCATGATTTTCCGGAGCCTTTCCTATCGTTCTTTCAGGGGGAGTGCGGTAAATTCCGTTACAAAGGAATCCATATACTCCGTAAGGGTTTCGAGAATGGCCTTGCCCGTTCCGGCGGAGGCATCTTCCGGGGCATCCGTGCCGCCGTAGGCTCCGTTGGAGGTCACTTCCCGCACGTCCCGGATAATGCGTACCGAGCCCTTGCCGTAACGTACCGAGTTGATATGGGTGTTCTGCAGCTTTTCCGAAAGATGGCCGATTTCCGCGGGAAAACAGTTTTCCTTATTTACCGAAGAAGGATCCACCGCCATCATGACGGAAGTTTCCTGCCCCGCTCCGTGTCCGCCCATCCACTCGGGGTTGATCTGTCCCGCCAGAACCCACCAGTCCACGATAGCCACGAGCCCTCCCGCCTGATAAACCTCCAGGGCCGCCTTGTCCAGGGCGGGGCCGTTGCCTCCATGACCGTTGAGAAAGACGAATTTTTTCATGCCGTGCTGCAGAAGGGAGCGTGTAATCCCTTTGATTACGGCGTAGAGCGTTTCGTCTCCGATGTTGATGGTACCGGGAAAGCCCAGGTGATAGGGGCAGACTCCGTAGGGCACCGCGGGCAGAAGAATCCGGTCTTCCGGATTTCTCTCTTCCAGCCTCGCGGCGAATTCCCGGGGAATGAGATAGTCCGTTCCAAGAGGGCCGATGGGGCCGTGCTGTTCCACGCTTCCTATGGGGAGAAGAATCACTCGGGAGTTCCCGAAGGTTTTTTCCGCATCTTTCCAGGTCATTTTCGACAAAATCATAGGTATATGTTCCTCCTTGGAAAAGGCGGGGGGCCCGCTTTTTCTGAAAACAGGCCCCCTTGCATCATCTTGCGGACGTTAAGACCGAAGATCTTCGAAGTGCCGTTTGAGAACCGCCTGAGAGGGGGCGGGGGTTATTTTGCTGATCACCACCATGAGAATCATGGTAATGGTCCAGGAGACGATGAGGGGGTTGAATCCCAGGGCCCAGGAATGGTACTTGAGGGTTATCAGGACGAAGAGAATTTCCCCGAGAATAACCGAGAGCATGGCTCCCATTTTGGTGGCGCCCTTCCAGTACATGCCGAGAATGACCGGAGCCACCCAGATGCCCAGGCCGCCGAAGGCGAAGAGAATGAGCTTGAATATGGTGGCGGGGCGGGAGATGCCGAAGAGGATGGCCACGATACCGATGATAACCGTTACTACCCGGGAGAGCTTGAAGACATCCTGATCGGTGGCGTCCTTTTTAAGAATGTTCTGGTAGATGTCCCGGGTGATACCGCCGGTGGAGACGATGAGAAGGCTGTCGATGGTGGACATGCCCGCTGCCATGATTCCCGAGATGAGCAGAGCGGAGACCACGGGGCCCAATCCCTGCTGCAGAATGAGAGGTACCACGAAGTCGATCTGTTTGCCCGCAAGGCCGGGAATGGAGACCAGGGCGTTCACTCCGGACCACTCGATGAGGGTGGCGGCGAGCCACATGCCCACGGTGCCGAGAATGACCGCCTTGAACATGACCCGGTAATTCTTCATGGCGAAGAACTTGGTGAAGAGCGTGGGCTGACCGATGGTGAAGAAGCTCCAGAGCACGATCATGGAGACATAGTTCCCCCAGCCGTAGGAGCCTCCCAGGCCGGGATGGCTGAGCAGATCCGGGCTCATTTCGAGGAGCTTGGCGTTGATGGCTTCGAAGCCTCCGCCGATTCGCACGGAGATGATAAAGGTAACCACGGCGGTGACCAGCATGAGCCCGCCCTGAAGCACGTCGGTGAGCATGGCTCCCCGGATGCCTCCGGCCATGCAGTAGAGAATGACGATGACTCCCATGGCTACGATGCCCACCCATTCGGGAGCTCCCGTGAAGGTGCGGAGGATGATGCCCGCTCCGATGGTCTGGGCTCCCATCATGGGAACCAGGAAAATCACCATCATCAGAGCGTGAAGCGAGCGGATTCCGTTGGATTCGTAACGGTCTCCCAAATAATCCGCCATGGTGAGAAATCCGTAGTTATGACCCATCTTGACGAGCTTTCTTCCCACCAGCAGAGCCGGGATGATCATGCTGAAAACCAGGCCGGGAACAGAGATGGTGAGGCCCGCAAAGCCCACCTTGTAACAGGTGGCGGGGCATCCCATGAAGGTGCTCATGCTGTACTGGGTGGAGAAATAGGCCAGGCCGCTGACGATGGCTCCGGCCTTGCCGCTCATGACGAAGAAGTCTTTGAGGTTCTTGGTGGCCTTGGTGGCGTAGTAGCCGATAATCCCGAGGATTACGAAGTAAACCGCGAGAACCGAGTAAAAGGGAATCGGGGCGGGGCTGATGAGCTGCGATACGGCATCCATGATAAAGTATCTCCCTTCCTGCCAGGATTACTGGTCGTCAAACTCGTGGTACTCTTCCCGCTGCAGGGCTTGCCACGCGAAGAGAAGAATAAGCGCCAGAGTGATGACGGTGTGCACGGTCCATCCCACCACGAAAAGCGGAATTCCCTGAATGGAAGGAATGTAGGTGGTGGAGAAGAAGAAGGGGAAGGGGACCATGATGATGAAGTACATGAACATGAAGATGTAAAACCATCTCTTTTCGAAAGCGTTGCTTAAGACATCCATTGCGGTAGACCTCCTTCAAAGGTGGGGTTGAAAACCCTTGAAACGCAAAGGCGCAGCGGAAAATTATTTGAATCTCCGCTGATGGGTGGATCGAATGTGTTCGATCATGAGCTCCCGTGCTTCCTCGGCGCACCCCCTTTCGATGGCGTCTATCAGGCAGGAGTGTTCCCGGTGGCTTATGTATTTATTGTTGGCCCGGGCTTCTCCGTTCTGGGCGTAGAACTCCCCCAGATAGAAGGTGTAGAGCTGAGAGCGCCAGTACGTTTGGGTAACGTAGCGCTCGATATAGGCATTGCGGCTCATCTGGGCGATGCCGAGGTGGATGTGTTCGTTGATTTCCGCATACTCTCCCTTGTCGTCCGTCGGATAGAGCTCCTTCTCCCTTTCGTTCAGGATTTTGAGCTCTTCGATGCTCTTTTTGTCTCCGTACTTTGCCGCGAGATAGGCGGATTTGCCCTCCAGGGTTTCCCGGGCGGTGAAGACCTGTTCCATATCCTCCGGCGTGAGCAGGGGCACCACGTACCCCCTCTCCCGATCCTTCTTTCCCAGCATTCCCTCGGATACGAGTTTTGCCAGGGCGTGCCGTATGGGGGTTCGGCTCATTTGAAGCTCTTCCACCATGTCGGGCTCGTAGATCTTGTCTCCCGGCCGCAGTTTGTGGGAGAGGATGAGGTTTACCACGTAATGGAAGGCTCTTCTTTCGGCGTTCAGGTTTTTTCCCAAGGCTCTTCCTCCAGCTCGTTATTTTTATGTACGTATCTACTTACGTATTTCGTTATGTATCCATAGTTTGTATGCTTAGAGTACAACGGAAGAGAGAATTTCGCAAGAGGAGAAATCCGGGAGATCCTCTCTCTTCCGTGTCGTCACAAAAATGCCTTTTTTGATTGACTTCGAAGAAAAACTCCTCTATAATCCTTCCCAATATTTCAAAAGGAGATATTCCCATGCGCGAGATCTTTGCAGTTATAACATTACAAAACTGGTGGTGGCGGGCTTTCTAAGTCTGCCGCCGAGATCCGGGGCATCCTGAGGATGCCTTGACAGCATGTTGTAACCGGGCCTTGGAGGTGGATTCCACAAAGGAATTCAATCCAGGGCCCTTTTTGTACGGTTATATCGGTATCTCCGAGAGAGGGGCTCGAAAAAAGAGCTCCTCTCTTTTTTTGTGGAGGCGAGACGAAGCCGAGAAGAGAAACGCACGAAGGAGGAAGCGGTATGGGTTGTGGAGTTGAGATACGAGACGAGCGGAGGTACGAGGGGCTCCCCTTTATGGAGCGATCCCGTTACGAAAGGCTGCGCCGGAAAAGTTCCCGCATCCCCCTCTTCGATTCCCTGAAGGTGGAGGAGAGCAGGCTTTTGGAACTTTTCCGGCAGCTTGCGAAAGAAAATCCCTATGCCCTGTTCTGGGAAGGATGTTCTTCCCGGGGGGAGCTGGAGTACGCCTTGCTGGTGCCCCAGCCTTTCCGGGTGCTTAAGGCGTTTCCTTCTGGGGTGGAAACCTGTTCTGCCTCGGGAGAGGAGCGGGGTTTTTTCGAGGGCACTTCCCTGGAACATTTCGTGGAAGAGCGTTTTGCCGCCTCGAATATGCCGGATTACGAGGAGATTCCGGAGCTCCCTCTTTTTCGGGGAGGCTATGCGGGGTATTTCGGACACGGCATGGTGGAGAAATGGGAACATCTTTTTTCCCGGGAGCCCGGGCGAAGCCTTCAGCGGGGAGAGTACCCCCTGGGAGTGCTTCTGGAAGTGGAGTCCTTTCTGTTTTTTGATGCTTCCGAAAAGCGGCTCTATTGCGTGCATTCCTCGGAAGAGGAGTATGACCGGGGTTTCGAGAGAGTCCAAACCCTCAAGGAGCGGGTTCTTTTCGCCCTTCGATCTATCGAGGCCTCGGAGGAGGAGAGACGTTTTTCCTTTTCCCTCGCTCCTCCCCGGGGAAATATGACGAAAGAGGCCTTTATGAAGATGGTGGAGGCGGGCAGGGAGGCTATCCGGGAGGGAGAATTTTCCCAGGTGGTGCTCTCCCAGAAATTTTGTTTTTCCGGGGCCACGGATCCTTTGGAGGTGTATGCGGCTCTGCGGCGTGCCAATCCCTCGCCGTATCACGTCTATTTGGGGTGCCGGGACTTCTCCCTGGTGGCTTCGTCTCCGGAAATCCATCTTTCCCGCCGGGGAACCCGGGTATATACCAGGCCCCTGGCGGGAACGCGTCCCCGGGGAGCCGGCGAAAAAGAGGATCTTCTGCTGGAAAAAGAGCTCCGGGAGGACCCCAAGGAGTGTGCGGAACACTTGATGTTAGTTGACCTTGCCCGGAACGATCTGGGGCGCTTCTGCCTTCCCGGTTCCGTAGAGGTCTCTCTCTTTCAGGATGTGGAACGTTATGCCCGGGTGATGCATTTGGTCTCCCAGGTGGAGGGAGAGGCGGCACCGGGAGCTTCTTCTCTGGAGATGTTGGGAAAAACCTTTCCCGCAGGAACCCTTTCGGGGGCTCCCAAGATTCGGGCCCTGGAATATATCGATACCCTGGAGCCCGAGCCCCGGGGGCCCTACGGCGGCGTTTTGGGATGGCTGGACTGTTCGGGCAACATGGAAAGCTGCATCACCATTCGTACGGTGCTGCACGAAAAAGATCGTCTTTTCCTGCAGGCCGGAGCGGGGATCGTTTTCGATTCCTCTCCGGAGAAGGAATACCGGGAAACGTTGTAGAAGGCGGAGGCCCTTGCCCGGGCGTTGGGATGCAGTTTCGAAAATATGGAGGAGGTGCAGGCATGATTCTTCTGGTGGATAACTACGATTCCTTTGCGTACAACCTGGTGCAGTACTGCAGCGATTTCGACGAGGTGTTGCCCCGGCGGAACGATGAAGTGACTCTGGAGGAAATCCGGAGTCTCGATCCCCGGAGAATCGTGCTCTCCCCGGGTCCGGGAGGCCCGGAGGATGCGGGGATCTGCCCGGATATTCTCCGGACCTTCGGAGGAACAATTCCCATCCTGGGAGTCTGCCTGGGGCACCAGGTGATCGGCTCCGTCTTCGGAGCTTGCGTGGAACGGGGAGCCGAGCCCGTACACGGCAAGATTTCTCGCATATACCATGCCGGAAAGGGGCTTTTCGAGGGCATTCCCTCTCCCTTCCGGGGGGTGCGCTATCACTCCCTGGTGGTGCGGCATCTTCCGGAAAACTTTCCCCTTCGGGTAACCGCTCGGGGAGAGGACGGAGAGATTATGGCCCTGGAGTCTCCGGAGCTTGGAATCTACGGCGTGCAGTTCCATCCCGAATCGGTGGGAACTGAATACGGCAAAAGGCTTTTGGAAAATTTCGTGGCCCCCCAGGGGCTGGAAAGGAGCGCATGATGTTTCGTACCTATCTCGAAAAGGTCGCGGCGGGAGAGCGGCTTTCCTCCCAGGCCATGGAGGGAGCCATGGAGGCTATTCTGAAGGGAGAGGTGACGGATATTCACATCGCTGCCTTTCTTATGGGGCTGCGCCTTCGGGGAGAGACCATCGACGAAATTACCGCCGCCGCCCGGGTGCTACGGCAGAACGCCCGAAAAGTGGAGATCCCCGGAAAACCTCTTCTCGACGTGGTGGGCACCGGAGGGGACGGAGGAGGAACCTTCAACATCTCTACCGCCGCGGCTCTGGTGGCGGCTTCCGCGGGGTTTTCCGTGGCGAAGCACGGCAATCGATCCGTTTCCAGCCGCTGCGGCAGTGCGGACGTGGTGGAGGCCCTGGGCATTCCTCTTTTCGAGGATCCTTTCCATGCGGCGGATTCCCTGGAACGTACGGGATTCGCTTTTCTCTACGCTCCCTATTTCCACAAAGCCATGAAGCACGTGAAAAACGCCCGGTCCTCCCTTGGGTTGCGCACGCTTTTCAACGTTCTCGGGCCTCTCATCAATCCCGCCGGAGCCACCCGCTACCTTATGGGGGTCTACAGTCCGGAGCTGCTGCGGCCTCTCACGGAGGTGCTCCGTAATCTCGGGGCGGATAGGGCTCTGGTGGTGCACGGCGCGGGGGGCATCGACGAGATCAGCCTCTCCGGCTCCACCCGGTTCTGTTTTCTCCGGGAAGGAGAAATAGAGGAACGTACTCTTACTCCGGAAGATTTCGATCTTCCCCGGTATCCCCTTACGTCCTTCGAAGGAGGTAAAGCGGAAAAGAACGCCATGATTCTCCGGGATATTTTCGAGGGCCGTCTTAGAGGGGCTCCTCTGGATATGGTGCTCTGCAACGCTTCGGGAGCCCTGGTGGCGGGAGGAATTACGGAAGATTTCCGGGAGGGAGTGACCCTTGCCCGGAAGTGCATCGAAAGCGGCGGGGTAATGCGGAAGATCGAAGAGCTTCGTTCTTTGAAGCCCCGAAAGGATGCCCTGGAGGTGGCCCTGTGATTCTTGAAAAAATCGTGGCCTCCCGGAAAGAGAAGGTGGCGGCTCTCGAAGCTCCCCGGCGGAGTCTCTCGGAGGTTCTTGGCAGGAAGGGCATCTCCCTTATAGGGGAAATCAAGCGGGCCTCTCCCAGCCAGGGAACTTTGGCCTCCTCCTGGAATCCCGAGGGGCTGCTGAAAAGCTACGTAAAGGGGGGTATCCGGGCCCTTTCGGTGGTGACGGAGCCGAACTTTTTTTCGGGAAATCCCGCATTGCTCGGGCACCTGAAAAAACGCTGTTCCTGCCCGGTACTGCGCAAGGATTTTCTGCTGCATCCTCTGGAAATTCACGAAAGCTATTTTTTGGGAGCGGATGCGGTGCTCCTCATCGCGGCCATTCTGGAGGATCGGACCTTGAAGGAGATGCTGCGGGCGGCGGAAAATCTCGGTTTGGAGTGCCTGGTGGAAGTGCATTCTTCGGAAGAACTGGCCCGGGTGTTGGATACCTCTGCAAAAATTATCGGCATCAACAACCGGGATCTTCGGGATTTCTCGGTATCTTTGAAAACCACGGAAAAACTTCTGGAAGAACTTCATCGCCGGGAGCCCGGAACTGCCCGGAAGGTGGTCTCCGAAAGCGGCATAACCTGCCGGGAGGACGCCCTCTATCTGGAAAGTCTGGGCGTGCACGGCATACTGGTGGGTACCGCCCTGGTGCGATCCGAAGATCCCGAATCCCTGGTGCGGGATCTGGCTGGGGAAACCGGAGAGAGGGCCTCATGACCCGCATCAAGATCTGCGGCCTTACCCGCCGGGAGGATGCCCTCACCGCAGCGGAGCTCGGAGTGAATGCTCTGGGAGTGATCCTGGTTCCCGAAAGCCCCCGGTGCGTTTCTCTGGAAAAAGCCCGGGAAATTCTGGAAGATCTTTCCCCCGAAATATGCACCGTGGGAGTGCTGCGCAATCCCTCCCGGGAATTTCTGGAGGAAGTGCTCGAATCGAAGCTTTTTTCGGCGTTGCAGTTTCATGGAGAAGAATCCCCGGAAATGCTCCGGGAAGTGCCCTGCATAACGCTGAAAGCCCTGGGAATCGCCGGAACGGAGGATCTCGAAAAGGCCCGGGTTTACGAAAATGCCGGGGATTTTCTGCTTTTAGACAGCCGAAGGGGCTCCCGATCCGGAGGCACCGGAGAATCCTTCGACTGGAATCTTTTGGGAGAAATTTCTTTTTCCCGCCCCTTTTTTCTGGCGGGGGGGCTGAAAAAGGAGAATCTGAGGGAGGCCCTGGAGCGAGTGAATCCCTGGGGAGTGGACTTGAACAGCGGTGCCGAAAGCGCTCCGGGAATCAAGGATAGAGAGAAGATGCGGGATCTGGTGAAGATGGTGCGGGAATACCATGCCCGAGAAGAATGAATTTGCGCAATCCTTTTTCCGGAAGGCTCCGTTTTTGATTCCCTTCGCTCGGGTGTCGTCGAACCGCTCCCTCGCTTCGCTGCTGCGGCCCGTCGCCTCAGGCGTGCCGTCCCTGGCACGGCTGAGGCTTGTCGGCACGTCCTGTGCCGAAAACGGCCCTCCGCTACGCGAATCTTCACTCGCCGACGACAATTCGCTCGGGGAACAAAAACCTCCCCTTCCGGGTGCGAGGTTTTCATACATTTCAACAAGAACAGATCACTATTGAGAAGAGCCGAGGAGGTTATTTGAAAATGAGACGAGGATATTACGGAAACTACGGAGGGCGCTACGT
>Ga0116164_10003842_pt1 | contig 10143 bp, 8 predicted proteins | sample AD_UKC109_MetaG_FD_89888 | JGI IMG/M metagenome (GOLD analysis project Ga0116164, IMG submission 89888) | Active sludge microbial communities of municipal wastewater-treating anaerobic digesters from Hong Kong - AD_UKC109_MetaG | ecosystem: Engineered > Bioreactor > Anaerobic > Digestate... | reverse complement strand
ATGGTAAATAATCCGTAAGCAGTCCAAGGATAACGACCTAACTCTGTTAATAACCAACCTGCTGTATTTGCTAAGAATGGTGCAAAAGTAGTCAATGCCACAATCCAAAGCATCCACGGCTTTTCATAGAGAATTGGTTTCTTCTTCCGTGTGAAGAATAAGCCAACTATTGAGACCATCAACATTAACATCCCAAACCCTGCCATTACACGGAAGTTCCAGAATAAAGCATTAACTGGTGGGAAGTAATTTCTTTCTCCATATTCTTCAATTAATCGTTCATTGATGGTGTTCATTCCATCTACTGAACCGGATAATTCATGGTAAGATAAAATACTTAACACATATGGTACTTCTATACCAAAGACACGTTCTTTTTCTTTTTCATTCATCCATGCAACTAGCGTCCAAGCTGCGGGATCTTCTGAATCTTCATATAATCCTTCTGCCGCTGCAAATTTCATTGGTTGTGTTTCCAACATCGCTTTCATTTGGAAGTCTCCTGCTGCTAATACCGCAACTGAACCAACCAAACCGACCCATAAACCGACACGTAATGATTTTTGATACACGGTACGACTAAGCTCTGTTAAACTGTCTTTCTTCAATAAACGGAAAGCCGCCATCCCAGCAACAGCAATCCCACCTAACGTAATCGCCCCTGCAATAACATGAGAGAACTCATACATTACTTTCGGGTTGGTAACTAAAGCCACGAAATCGTTCATTTCCGCACGACCATTGTTGATTGTATAACCTACTGGATGTTGCATGAAACTATTGGCAACTAGAATCCAGAATGCTGACATCATTGATCCTACAAAAACCAACCACATAAAAACAACGTGTAATTTAGGGCTAACTTTATCCCAAGTAAACATCCACAAACCTAAGAATGTTGATTCCAAAAAGAAAGCAAGTAAAGCTTCCACGGCTAATGGTGCACCAAAAATATCTCCCATAAAACGAGAATATTCTGACCAGTTCATACCAAATTGGAATTCTTGAATAAGTCCTGTTACTACCCCTACTGCAAAACTCAGTAAGAATATATTTCCCCAAAATTTCGCCATTTTTTTGTAAAATTCATCTTTTTTCGTCACATAGAGAGTTTCCATAATTGCAACAACTAATCCAGTACCGATAGAAAATGGTACAAAGAAATAGTGGAATACAGTTGTCATCGCAAACTGGATTCGAGCTAATGTAACAATATCCATAATGATTCCTCCTCTTCTTTATTTTAGTCAAAATAAAGATAATTAAATCTATGCGTGAACCCTTGAAATAGTGCTAAAATTACATAATTTGTTACAAATTACTCTTGCTAATAATTTCATTAAAAAATAATCGTTTTTCAGTAATTTTTTCCCTAAATCGTTCACTCACACTTCTTCATTATCAATGATATTCCTTTTTTGCAGAATTGCAATAATTAGGCTTAAAAAAGTGCTTTCTTTGCACATTTATTTTAACTTTGTGAAAAAATAATATTATTTTTATTAAAATAAACGACTTGCGTTATAAATATTAATTAATAAAACACATAAAATAATTCCTTGAAAGATAATCGTCACTTTTTTATCAGAAAATATGCGGCTTGCTCTTGCGCCCAATCCCCCCCCTAAAATAGCTGCCGGCACAACAAACCACAGCATGGTTAAATCATATCTCGCAAAACCTGTCGACAAAGCAAGCGTGGCTAATTTAGAAAGCTGTGAAAAGAAAATCGTACAAATCGAATACACTGTTGCATCTTTAATCGGCATCGCAAACATTAACATCAACACTGATACATTGATTGGTCCCCCACCAATTCCTAAAAAACTGGCAAGAAATCCTAAAATTAATCCGCACAAAAGATACCAAGGAATCCCTTTTAACGTAAAATTTTTCCATTCATAACGAGAATAGAAAAAAGCAAATAGCAAGGTGATTATTGTCAAAATGATTTGAAGCAATTGAACCAGCTTTTCGTCTGCTACACGCAACAACGCTTCAAATAAAATATTTCCAAAAATACCACCCAAAACGGCACCTAATGAAATCCAACTAACTAAGTCAAAACGAATGGATATCCCATTTTTAACTTGGCGATAGGTAGAAACAATCGACATGACAAACACAGCGACTGTCGAATAAAAAGAAATGGCAGCCACTGAATCCAATGCCATAAAATCCAACACCGGTTTGATAATTACACCACCGCCCATACCTGAAACAGAACCAATCGTGTTTGCAAAAATAATAACTAGAAAATACAAGAGACCTTTCATTTATTCTCCCCCCTTTCTTTTAAAATGCTTCAAAATAAAGCCTTCTCTTTTAATGATACTCTTTCAAAAATAAAAAGCCAATGGTCGAAAAGATTTATCTTGATGGAATAAAAAAACAGAAAATTTGAATAATTCACAAAAAAATAGATTGAAAAATAAAAAATTGCGTGTTAATATAACCGAAAATGAGAATCATTCTCATTTAAAAGGAAGGATTCTCATTAAATTAAGCAGAACAGAAGGTGCCTCTTTGCAATTAGCAAAAATAATTAATAAACCCACTCTCCCACGCAATGCGCAGTTTTTTATCACATTGGGATTCGTTGCACTTTTTATTTTTTCCATTTTGTTTTCATTAGGAAATGGCCAAGCCGATATTTCATTTACTGATATTTGGCAAATCCTTTTATATAAAACAACTCACGGAGCACTTGGTTCGATTGATACTATCAATCAATCCGTCATCAATATCATTTGGTTTGTTCGTACGCCACGAGTTTTAGCTGCCATTTTTATTGGTTGTGGGTTAGCAATTAGTGGTACGGTCATGCAAGCGGTGGTGCAAAATCCTTTGGCTGATCCGTATATTTTAGGAATTTCTTCTGGAGCTTCTCTGGGAGCGACTTTTGCTATTATGGTTGGTTTTGGAACGGCTAGTATTTTTTCACAAATCAGTTTATCGTTTAGCGCGTTTCTAGGTGCACTATTAGCAACTTTTTTTGTTCTTTTGCTTTCTAGTTTTGGCGGTAAAATGACTTCAATTAAGCTAGTCTTATCAGGTACCGTAATCAATTCGATTTTCGGGTCAATCTCTAGTTTGATTGTCTTTTTGGCAAATAATGCAGAAGGAATGAAAACAGTCACGTTTTGGTCGATGGGAAGTTTGGCTTCTGCAAGCTGGGGCAAATTACCTCTTCTAGCTATCGTCACAATGTTGGTGAGTGTATTCTTTTCTTTCCAATTTCGAGTGTTAAACACGATGCTTTTAGGTGATGAAGTGGCCGTGACCTTGGGCATTCCCTTAGCAACCTATCGTAAGCTTTATATGGTGATTGCTTCCTTGCTAACAGGTCTAATTGTAGCAAACTCCGGTATGATTGGCTTTGTTGGTTTAATTATTCCTCACATCGTGCGTGGTATGTATGGTTCCGACCATAAAAAATTATTGCCAATGTCTGGATTTGTAGGTGCTTTATTTTTAGTTTGGACCGATTTATTGTCTCGAGTGTTATTACCAAATACAGATCTACCAATTGGTATCTTAACAGCAATTATTGGCGCACCGATTTTTATCTATATTATTTTAAAAAAAGAATATCGTTTTGGAGGTTAGAGATGTTAGAAATACAAAATTTATCAGTCAAATTAGGAAAAAAAGATATCATTCAACAACTCTCTCTTTCCATGGAGACAAATCAGTTCATAGGCATCATTGGTGCAAATGGGAGTGGCAAATCAACCTTGCTAAAAACAATTTATAAAGGTTTAATACCGACAACAGGAAAAATTGTTTATAACGAGATGAATTTACTGCATACCCCAGCTAAAAAGATCGCACAAAAACTGAGTGTCGTTGGTCAATTTAATGAATTAAGTTTTGATTTTACGGTTTTTCAAATGGTTTTATTAGGTCGAACACCTCATAAGCGTTTGTTAGAAACGGATTCTCAAGAAGATTACGACATTGTGGAATATGCCTTACACGAAATGGGCTTAACAGACTATCGCAATGAAAGCTTTCTTTCTCTTTCTGGTGGTGAAAAACAACGGGTCATCTTAGCACGTGCACTGGCACAGCAACCAGAATTTTTAATTTTAGATGAACCCACAAATCATTTAGATATTCGTTATCAATTAGAATTGATGGAAAGCGTCAAAAACTTGAATATCGGTATTTTAGCAGCCTTACATGATTTAGATTTAGCCGCAGCTTATTGTGATTACGTCTATGCGATGAAAAATGGTGAAATTATCGCTGCCGGTACGCCAGAAGAAATTTTTACAGAAGCATTAATTGAAGAACTTTACGGGATTCGCTGCGTTGTTTACCGCAACCCGATTACGGAACATTTAGCATTTCATTATTATATTTAGAATGGGTGGAACTTAGATGAAAAAAACATTAACTCTTTTAGCAACAGCCTTTATCTTTACATTAAGTGGCTGTGGAAATACAAATGATGCAACAGACAGCACGACCTCAGCGGATAGCAAATATCCTTTAACCATCAAAAACGTAACGAAAGTTGAAGGCGGTACGGAATGGACTGAAAAAGACCAAGTTTTCGATAAAGCGCCAGAACGCGTCTTAGCAAATACTCGCCCAGCAGCAGAGCTATTGTTGCACTTAGGTTTAAAAGATAAAATTGCCGGTGTGGGGGCTGTATTTGGCATGGACGATCCCGATGTGAAAACTGAATTTGATGAATTAAATCATTTATCAGATGGTTACATCAATAAAGAAACTGCCTTAAGTGTTGATCCTGATTTGATTTTTGGTCGTGGTGGTTTGTTTGATAACGCTGAATGGGGCAATGGAACTGTTGGCTCCATTAATGAAATGGGTATTAAAACGTATGTACAAGAAACATCTACTCAAAATGCTACCTTCGAATCTGTTTACAATGACATTGATAACTTAGGAAAAATCTTTGATGTCGAGCCTGCTGCTGAAAGCTTCAAAGCAGATTTAAAAGAGCGTGAACAACACTTAAAAGATCGCGTCAAAGAAGTTGGCAAAGATCAAAGCTTTGTCTTATTGTTTATGAGTGATCCAAGTGAAGTTTCTATTTATCCTGCCTATGGCGAAAGTTTCTTTAACTCAATGTTTGATATGATTGGTTTAGATAACGTATTGCGTGATGTGCAAGGCGATGTTTCTTTAGAAACATTAATTGAAACAGATCCTGACATGTTAATCGTTCCTGACTGGACAACAACGACGGAAGGCACGAAAAAGAACGATATGATTGATGCTGTGTTAAGCAATGAAAAATTATCAAGCATGAAAGCAGTCAAAAATAAACAAGTGTATTCAGTTGATTACAACTACATGTTTGGTTATGGCTACCAATCATTAGCAGGTATGGAATTATTAATTGACGAAATGTATGGTGAAGAATAGAAAGAGGGATTCGATGACACAATCAATAGTTGATGTGGTAATTATTGGTGGCGGTCCAGCTGGATTGTATGCTGCCTTTTATGCAGGTCTTCGTGATTTAACGGTAACAGTGCTGGAAGCACAAGACGAACTTGGTGGAAAAATCAATTTTTATCCAGAAAAATTCGTTTGGGATATCGGCGCACTTCCTGCAACACGTGGGATTGATGTACGTACGAACTTAATCCAACAAGCCCAAACATTTAACGCAAACTTCTACACAAGCTCCAAAGCTGTAGAAATTACTAAAGAAGAGAACGTCTTCTATGTTGAAGACGAGCAAGGACGCATTCATCCTTGTCGTACAGTGTTATTTGCCATCGGTGGTGGGATTGTTTCCCCTAAAAAATTAACTGTACCGATTGATACAGCCGTTCAAGACCATGTCTATTATGCCTTTCCAGATTATCGTCTACTAAAAGACATGCATATGATTGTTTCTGGTGGTGGCGATGGAGCGGTTGATTATGCCAATGAATGCTTGAAATTTACAGATAATGTGACCATTATCTATCGTGGGGAAAAACTAAAAGCCCATGAAGCTTCTGTCACCTCTTTTAAAGAAAATGGTGGAAAAGTGGTGCTAGCAAGCGATATTCGTGCGATTCGTCAAAGTCCTGCACAACGAATGGAACTCTTATTAGACGATCATACCACTTTAACCGCTGATCATCTTTTAGTACAACACGGACATGATCGCGACAGTTCATTTTTAAATAAGCTTTCTTTTGAATTTAACCGAGAGCAAGATTTTTATTTAGCTTGTGATGAACCGACAATTACCAATATTCCCGGCTGTTTTGCAGCTGGTGACATTCAATTTTCAAAAGGAAAGGTCTATCTATTAGCTGGTGCTTTCCAAGAAGCTGCCTTGAGTGTCAACCAAATTAAGCAATACCTTGACCCTGAAAGTTATGGTCATGGCATGGTTTCTTCTCATAATGAAAAATTTGATGATTTGAATCAAGCGTTAATTGATTAATGAATGGAGTTAGAACTTCTAAGTAAGAACGTTCTAACTCTTTTTTCTTAAAAAGAGAGATACGCTTATTAACTGAATCTGTTCGTAATATCCCAACAACATCAAAATATGGCAGTCGGCTTTTTAATACTTTTTATGAACGTGATTTAGTGAAGTTAGTTGATGAATTAAACACGATGATTGATACCTATGAAGCAGAAAGAGAACAGCTAAATATAACTGAACAAACGATTAAACATGCCATTACCAGCGTTTCTCACGATTTACGAACGCCTTTAACTGCGATTAAAGGATACCTACAGTTATTGCAAAATGAGCAAGAGCTAAATCCAACACATCTGATACAAATTGGGACATCGGTTGAACGATTGATTGTACTGACGAATGAATTCTATGAATTAGCTAAATTCACCATTGATTCAGAGCCAATGAATTGGCAAAAAATAGAAGTCATTCAAACAATTGAAACCATCTTTTTAAGCTATTACGAAAATTTTGAAAAACAAGGTATTCAAGTTGATTTTCCAACAGATTGCCCTACTTATTGGCTTATTACTGATGAACAAAAGTTTCAACGAATTATCGAAAATCTCATACAAAATATTTTACGTTATCGACAAACCAAAGCATTGCTTGACTACGAAGAAGAGGACAACTATTTGAAAATCTTTTGCAACGATACCGACCGTTCTACCTTAACAACTACTCGCATGTTCGAGCCTTTTTACACGGATAACATTAGTCGAACCAATCAAAATGGCTCGGGGTTAGGGTTGTTTTATACCAAGAAAATAGTGATTGAATGACATGGTACGATGACCGCTTCTTCAAAAGAAAACCTATTTTGTCTCATCCTACGTTTTGAAAGTACTTTTGATTAAATTATCAGAAGTGCTTTTTTCTTTTACGCAAGACAAATTATGAGGAAATTTTATGACTTATGAAATCTAAGAAAAAAAGAAAAACCGCAGTATCTTCGTATTTATAGAATGAACGGCTTAAAACAATCCCCTGGAAATTCGCTCTTATTAATAGAAAATAGCGCTTATTGACTATAATTTCTTGCTTTTTTGATCTAAAAACTACGTAATTAAACGAATTACAATCAATTAAGCGGCTATTTAGCACATTAAGTGTACAAAATAGCCGTTAAGGAATTTTTGTCTGAAAAACATCTTATGATATGTTTGCAATGAGGTGATGATATGTTCAAATTATTGTTAGAAAAACCCGATCAATTAATCTATCAAATTTTTGGTTATTTACAAGAAACAAATCCATATTCGTTAACAACTTTAGCCTTTCACGTTAATAAAAAACCTGAAACTATCCGTCGTGCCTTACAAGAGTGGCAACAAGATGCGCATAATCGTTCAACAGGAATTGGCTTCTACATAAAAAAAGATGAAATCCACGGTATCTATGCCAAAGAACATGCGCAGCTTTTTTTTAGTACCTTGTTACACCGCAGTGAGTCCTTTCAACTTCTATTAAAAGTTCTACGCCATCCGTATCGTTCTGCGACTCAGTTACAACAAGAAATGCATTTAAGTGCAGCGACTTTTCAACGACGTGTGCACCAATTACAACCAATTTTACAAAATTATCATTTAGAATTGTCCTTTATGCATCATCCTGTTTTAAAAGGCGATGAAATGCAAATTCGGTGGCTAACTTTTTTTGTCTCATTGCTTGCTGATCCACCTTTTCATTTTTCACCCATCGATTGGTGGCATCGCTATGAAGAAATTTGTACCATTCGTCCTCTCTGGTTAGAGACCTGGCAACCACCTAAAACTGCCTATTATCAGCCAACCTTCCAGTTAAATGAACGCGGCAGTATGTTTTTATGGCGACAATTAACTGGGTTAGAACCACTCTGGATGAAAAAAGAAATGGCTGAGACCCTATCTTTTGCTTTATACGCACATACCAACCTAAATCCTATTAATTTTAGTGAGGTACTGCAAGAACTTCATCGCATCCATTGCTGTTGTTCTTTATTCAGTGGTACATTATTTTTTCCACCCATTGCTGTGTCTAAAGAAGCACACTCATTGACGCAAAGTTTCCGTTTGTTATTGCCACAATATAATGATTTGTTAACAGAACATCCTGAATTACCGATGTTGTATCAAGGGGTTTTAGAGAAATATTATTTTTTAGAACGTGGACTAATGATCTCAGAAGAATAAAAAAATTGACAAAAAAACTAAATTCGTGTAATGTACGAATGAAATTCAGATACTATTTTAGTGTAGAAAAAGAACATTATTATAACTTTTACTTTTCTCTACAACCTGACCTCTAAACATTTAGAGGTCATTTTTAGTTAAGTTCAATAAAAACAAGCCGCTACCTTGTTCTCAAAACAAACTAGCGACTTATTCTAACCCTAAGTAATCACTCAGCAACTACCTATCAGTTACTGATATTTCTCAATCAAAAAAGATAAAAATGTTGATTTATCAACATCCAAAAAGAAGCGAACACCTCGGAAATACCAAGATATTACCTAGAACTCTACTTTTTCTATTGTCCAAGCAATTCTTTGACACGTGGAACAACCTTTTCACCATATAACTGAATGGTACGGAAACGATCTTTTTGCAATTGTCCCCCAGCACCATAAACTAAGTCAAAACGTTTAACTCCCACTGTTTGAATCATATGAGCAATTTTTTGTGCGACTGTTTCAGGACTACCTACATAATACGAACCTTCTGTCACTTCAAAATCAAAACGTTCCCGAGTCATTGGTGCCCAACCACGTTCAGAACCAATTTGGTCCATCGATTTTTTCATGTATTTCCAAGCAATTTCTTGTGCTTCTTCATCCGTCTCAGCAATTACACCATGAGAATGCATACCTACCGGATGATTCGGTTGGCCAAATTTTTTCGCCGCTTGTTGGTATAAATTAATATACGGAAGGAAACGTGCTGGTTCACTACCAATAATAGCTAACATGACTGGAAAACCATATTTTGCTGCTCGAATAATCGAATCGGGTGAACCACCTACACCTACTTGAACGTCTAATCTTTTTTCCGTTTTTGGATAAATCTGAACATTATTTAGTGATTGGGTAAAGTTGCCTTTCCAAGTGACTGATTCATTTTTTAATAGTTCATTAAACATTGCGATTTTTTCTTCAAATAATTCATTGTAATCATTTAAATCATAACCAAATAACGGAAATGATTCCGTGAATGAACCACGTCCTAAAATAATTTGCGCACGTCCATTAGACAATGCATCAACTGTCGCAAAACGTTCAAATACTCGTACTGGATCGTCTGAACTTAAAACTGTTACACCTGTCCCTAAAATAATTTTATCTGTGACAGTAGCTAACGCAGCTAAAACAGTATCTGGACTGGAAATTGAATATTCCTTACGATGATGTTCGCCTAATGCAATCACATCAATTCCTAATTGATCTGCTAGTTTCCCTTCTTCAACAATCATACGTAACGATTCTGCGTAACTCAAATTTTCTTTTGTTTCATCGTGATACGCAACATCACCAAATGTGTCTAATCCAAATAGAATCTTATTTTCATTCATTGTCATATCGCTAACTCCTTTTACTCTTTTCTTCCTTGTATATTATATTTAAGGTTTTAATCTTCCGATTTTTAGAGGAGAACCTTAAGAACCTTTTGTTATTTTTTATTTGGTATTTACTCAATTATTTGAGAAAATATACTTAATGGATT
>Ga0116164_10003838_pt1 | contig 10146 bp, 12 predicted proteins | sample AD_UKC109_MetaG_FD_89888 | JGI IMG/M metagenome (GOLD analysis project Ga0116164, IMG submission 89888) | Active sludge microbial communities of municipal wastewater-treating anaerobic digesters from Hong Kong - AD_UKC109_MetaG | ecosystem: Engineered > Bioreactor > Anaerobic > Digestate... | reverse complement strand
CTCCCGCTCCCTCCTCTCGCCCTCTTCGCTCTCCTCTCCGGCGACGCCGAGATACTGGTAGCCAGCCTCTTCGATCGCCGCCCTCATCTCGGCGACGGAGGCTGCTCGCGGGTTGTAGGTGACGTATGCCTTCTCAGAGCCCAGGTTGACGATGACGTCGACGACCCCCTCGACCTCGCCGATCGCCTCCTCCACGGTGGAGACACATGTGGCGCACATCATCCCCCCAACCTTGAGGGCGACCCTCTCGTCCACGACGCCGTATCCCGCCTCCGATACGGCCGTCTCCATCTCCGAGAGCTTCGCCTTCGACGGGTCGTACTCGACGGAGGCCGTCTCCTTCCCCAGGTTCACCTGAGCCCCGGCGACCCCTTCCACCCCCAGGAGGGCGTCTTCGACGGTCGAGGCGCAGGACGCGCAGGTCATCCCCGATATCTTCAGCTCGACTTTCTTCTCCTGCTTCTGATCCTCTTTGTCCAAAGCTCCGTTCCCCCATTTCCAGGCCTTGCCTTCGGATTCAGATCTTACCTTCAGATGAAACGCTCAAACCTGTCCATATCGGCCTTGCATATGGGGCAGACCCCCGGCGGCTCCTCTCTTGCACAGAGGTATCCGCAGACTCTGCACCTCCAGACCGGGTAGGGCAACGAGGATAGGGGCACTGCCGACCCAGCAGAGAGGACCCTCGCCGCCCTCTCCCGCTCTTCGGGGGATGGCCTTCTCTCGGGAACCGGTCCAAGCTCCCGCTCGCCTGCCAGGACCTCCTCGGATACGTAGAGGGCGCAGTAGCAGGCGCCGTACTCGACCAGATCCTGGTCCCTGTAGTCGCAGGGGCATATTATGTCCAGATCCTCATCCCTATCTCCGGAGGCGAGCCTGCAGGGGCAGGAGTGGTAGCCGTACCGCCTCTCGTTCACCAGAAGCCCCCGGACCAGGCCTTCTGTGAAGTCGGGATCGGGGTTGAGATGGTAGCCCATCCCCACCGCCTCCCGGAGAAGCTGGTCGGCGAAGGTCTCCACCTCCTCGGAAGACGGCTCAAAATCGGTCATAGTCCCAATGCCTCCTTTATCTCCTTCTCCTTGAATCCGATGATGCATCTGTCGTCGTCGATGACCGTGGTGGGGAAGGTGATATTCGGGTTGTGCCGCCTCACCTCTTCTATAGTTCTATCTCTTTGGTCTCCTTCGAGAAGATCGATGTAGATGTAGCTGTACTCCACCCCCAGGTCCGCCAGGAGCTTTTTGGTCTTGTTGCACCAGACGCAGGTGCTGAGGGCGTAGAGGAGGATCTTCCCCCGGTTCTCTCCCTTGACGTGTTCGAATCCCATCGGCAAAAACCACCCTCGCCATTTTTATTAATGATACGAAACTGATCGGATTAATAAGTTCTCACGGCGGTATCATATCGGCATCGCCGCCGGAAAAAATGGAGCGCTGGCTTTCGGTATCGGGGCTTTACCCGCAGCTTATGGTCAGCGTGTGATTTTCGCTGTCCCCCAGATCTACCCTTCTCGAATAACCAGGTTCCAGGGGCTGGTCGTCGATGGCTATTTTGATGCCTTTGGGTACTTCGAAGTCCGCCAGTTGGCCGTATGGCCCACCGACGGTAATCTGATTCCCGTGACGTTCTACATCGATGGCGATGCGGGGCATTGGCAGAGGTTGAGACCCACCATGCGGGACGTCGATGTCGATCCCCGGTGCAGAGTATCTGAAATCATGGTCACAACCGTTCACCACCGTCAGGTAAGCTGGACCGCCCAACGCCACATCGATCATCGGAGCTCCGCCGATGGCGAGGGCCGTTCCGAGGGTGAAGGCCGCGATCCGGGTCATGGCCACTTTTGCGACGACGTTACCCTCGGGGATGCTCGATGCAAACTGCAAGGCCAGGGCCATGAGGATCGTCCATCCCACTAAGAAGACGGTGGCCTCCAGGCTCAAACCCAGGATCAACGCTGCCGCCAGGATGAGAAGGACGGCGATGATGAACGCTATCGTCATCAGTTTCTTCGCCCTCGATGATATTTCGAACCGCTTGGGGCGTTTGCCGATTATCTCTCCCCCCGAGTATACAACGCTCAGCCCGATGATGACGATCATCTTGGAGGGGGTGGTGAGGCCTGAGAAGGTGTCCACGATGAGGTTGACTATCAGTCCCAGAAGGACCGGAAGGATGGTGCTTTTGAAGGATTCGCTCTTGTGAGCCTCCCTTTCGCCTGCCCTTTCTTCTGTGTGTTCTGACATATGATCATCTCCAGGTTCTCCGGCCAACAGTGGCATCGACCAGGGCAGGACCCGCCCCAGCGCCTGAGAAGAGATATCCCGGTTTCCGATATGGTTCATGTTCTGCGGCCGTATATTCCTTTCGTTTTGTGCCAATGTCCGCAAACCTCCGCCGTAAAATCCTCCACAAAATATCCCCCACCGGCCGGCCGCAATCCAGTGGGTCTCGCCATTTATCTTCGTATGAGGTGACCGATGCTCTTATCACCCATCAGATGGTAAAGATATTTTCATGACTGACGAAGTCCAGGTCATAGCCGAAAGGCCCAAATCCCAGAACCCGGTGGTCATCGAGAGGTTCCCGGGGATAGGGCTGATCGGAAACATCGCAAGCCAGTACATCGTCAACAAGCTCGAGATGGACTACCTCGGCGCCATCGATTCGAGGTTCTTTCCGCCCCTATCGGTCCTGGTGGGCGGGGTCGCCCACATGCCCGTGAGGATATACGAGAAGGCGGATCTGGGGGTGGTGGTGATAAGCTCCGACATTCCGGTCCACCCCGCGGCCTCTTACGACGTCGCTCGGGGGATCGTATCGTGGGCGGAGTCGATCGGGGCGAGGGAGATGGTCTGTCTTGCCGGCATTACGGTGATGAGCGACCAGCAGCGGGTCTTCGGCGCCGCCACCACCGAGGAGATGCTGGAGAAGATAAAGGAGAAGGTGGAGGTCTTCGAGATCGGGACGATATCGGGGATATCGGGGTCCGTCATGAACGAGTGCCTCCTCCGGAAGGTGCCGGCGATATGCCTCCTCGGCGAGACCCACAGCATGGCCCCCGACCCGAGAGCTGCGGTCGTCACCATCAAGATGCTCAACACCCTCTACGGACTCGACGCCGACACCGAGGAGCTTGAGGAGAGGGCGGAAGAGATCGAGCTTCAGATGCAGAAGCTCGCAGATCAGGTGAAGACCACCTCCGCAGAAGAGGTTCCGGGCAAAAAAGAGCTACAGTTCCCGATGTATGGGTGATGGCGATGGTTATGGAATGCGTTGCACTTACTGGAATATCCAGACAGGTTATCAGGGAGCTTGTGGCAAACGGCATCAGGACCCTGGAGATCAGAAGCCCCCACAACTTCCTCACCCTCCTCCACCTCAGCCCTGGAGACGTCATATTCCTGACTGAGGCGAGCGGTCCCGACATCGTCACGGGGACCGGCGGGATGCTGACCCGGATCCGGGAGATCCAGGTGGTGACCCACAAGACGGTCCAGGCCGGAGCCGACTTCTACGAGGAGAGGGAGGCCCAGGCGGCCCGGGTCCAGCTCGCGATGGTGGGCCACGGCCGGGTTAGGGGAGTGAAGAGCCTCAAGCTGGGGTCTCCGACGGTCCTGGACGTCGACGAGGTCTGCTACTACGATGCGGGATGAATAGAGACCCGTCCCGCAACTTTATTTTTTTTATCACGCCATCGCAAATCTATTTTGGTGCTCTTCGATCAATTTCAATTACCCAACCATCCGACTGATGACGACACCCGCCACAAGGTCCTGAGCGAGGACGCTGACCGTCCACGTCCCCACCAGAAACGGCGAGACCTGGAAGGTGCTGATGGAGATCAGCATCCCGGGGACTCCGAAGAATAGCCAGACGTAAAACCCGTAAGCAAGGCCCTTCTTCAGCCCCTCTCCGCCGATCTGCCCCCTCACCTTCGGCCAGATGAAAGAGAGGATGACGCCCATGACGAAGGGATGGAATAACATGTAGTGCATGAGGGGATCGTCCATCTGCCGAAAGATCTCCGAGTTCGAGTACTCGGCCACCGCTTCCGGAAATGCCGCCGAGATGATGAGCGATAGGAGGAGGGACGCGCCGAGCATCAGGGCCCCGGCGGCGAGGCCTGAAATGACGACTTTCTTCATGAGCGATAATCTCCGGGTTTGGCGTATTAATAGGTTTACGAGGCCATAAAAAAGAGTTCAACATTCGAGAGAAATTTGGCAGGCAGGCCCGGGGGCGGACCTGCCTGGTTACCTTTTTGGTTCGGATTTGGGTCTAGACTTAGTTTTCGATCTCGTAGGTGACTGTCACCGTCGCCGTCGCTTCCACGTCCGCCGGCACGATCGGCGTCGAAGCTCCAGCATCGGCGGCGAAGAATACCTTGCTCTCGGCCAACGGCTCGGGCGAGGCACCGCTCTCGGATATCGATAAGATCCGGCCGAGATTCACCCCGGCCGCCTCGGAGATAACCTGGGCCTTCCCCATGGCGTTGACGACGGCGTTCTCCAAGGCCTCTTCCTGGACCGAAGTCGGGTCCCGGAGGCCGAAGGTGACGCTCTCGACGCTGTTTGCTCCCGCCCCCACGGCGGCGTCGATGATCTCGCCCACGTCTACATCATCGGTGAGGTTCTGGGCGACGGTGACCTGGTTTGTGACCTCGAAGAAGACCTCATCAGATAGCTCGCCGTCGATCCAGTCCCTGGTGGGGTAGATCGAGAACCGCGAGGTCTTGATCTCGTCCTCTGAGACCCCGGCCGCCAACAGGGCCTCGATGGAGTCGGCCATCATCTGAGCGTTCTCTGCGACGGCGACGGTCGCGCTCTCGTCTCTCGTCTCAACCCCCAGGACTATCGTCACCATATCGGCGTCGGCGGTCGCTTTGCCCGTCCCCGAGACGGTCAGCGTCGATAAGTCTTCGTACCCGTAGTTATCTCCAAGAGATGTGCCTAGAGACGCGAAAAGCACCAAAATTCCCAGCAGAAGGGCTTCGAATATCTTCATGAAAAAACCCCATGAAAGATGGATTCGAAAGTAATTAAATGAACCGGTATTTTTCGGATCTGACCACCACCTTTTAATCTCGACTCCTCGATCCCCTTCCCCCATGAGGAACGTCGGAAAATCCATCAGGATGGAGAGGATCTTCAACAGGAGGACGAATAGGACGGTCATCGTCCCCATGGACCACGGCCTGACGGTGGGTCCCATCGAGGGGCTGATAGACCTCCAGGAGGCGGTGGACAAGGTGGCCGAGGGCAAAGCGAACACCGTCTTGGGCCACATGGGGCTCCCCCTCTTCGACCACCGGGGGTACGGCCGGGACGTCGGGCTCATCGTCCACCTCTCCGCCAGCTCCAGCCTCGGCCCCGACCCCAACCACAAGGTCCTGGTCACCGAGGTGGAAGACGCCATCCGGATCGGAGCTGACGCCGTCAGCATCCACGTCAACGTCGGAGCCGACGACGAGGCCACGATGCTCCACGACCTGGGGCGGGTTGCCCGGACCTGCGACGGCTGGGGGATGCCGCTTCTCGCCATGATGTACCCGCGAGGGGCGAAGGTCAAGTCCGAGCACGACGTCGAGTACGTCAAGCACGCCGCCCGGATCGGTGCGGAGCTTGGGGTCGACATAGTCAAGACCAACTACACCGGATCTCCCGAGACCTTCAAGAAGATCGTCAAGGGCTGCAGCGTCCCCGTGGTTATCGCGGGCGGCCCAAAGATGGATACCGAGCACCAGGTTTTGGAGATGGTCTTCGACTCGATAAACGTCGGCGGCGGGGGACTATCAATAGGAAGGAACATCTTCCAGGCGAAGAACCCGACCCTCTTTGTAAAGAGGCTCTGCAAGGTCGTCCACGAGAACTACTCGGTGGAGGAGGCCGAAGAGGTCACCCTCTGAGCCCCTTCCGTTTTCTCAATTTTCTCAATTTTAACGACTCAACGAGTCGGACCGACTCGATCAGGTTCGCTCATCTCCGAGCGGGGCCGGTCATATCCGATCAGCCCCATAATCTCCGATCTCTATAAATAAGATCCTAAGAATTCGGTGATGGCGTTGTTGGCATAAGCGCGCCCAAGAAGGTGTGATCCCTTGCTCGAACTCTTCGTGGCGATAAAGCACATAAGAACGAGAAAGAGGCAGACCGTCCTCGCCGTGGGGGCCGTCGGCCTCGCCGTGGCGATCATCATAATCATGAGGGCTTCCATCTACGGAAGCTTTGATACCATCTTCAATCTCTTCTTCGAGCTGGCGCCCCACGTTCTGGTCCTCCCCAAGGAGGGGGAGGAGTACATCTACCTGTACAAGACCCTGATCGAGTTCGTCTGGGCGATCCCCGGGGTCGCGGCCGTATCTCCAGCCCTCAGCACCACAGCTTCCCTCTCTTTCGAGGACAACGTCGAGAACGTCGATATGACCGGGGTTGTCCCATCGGAGCTGAACAAGGTGACCAGCATCGGCGACAAGTACATGACCGATGGCGATTTCTATGCGATATCGAGCGGGAGGAGGGTCCTCTTGGGGGAGAAAATGGTAGAGAATCTGGACGTGAAGATCGGCGAGGACGTCGTCGCAAGCTCTCCCGACACAGCGCCCATGAACCTGGTGGTGGCTGGGATCTTCAGAACTGGGGTCGAAGAGTGGGATCAGTCGGCCTTCGTCTCCCTGGAGACGGCCCAGGAGTTTCTTGGCGAGGGGGACGTCATAACCTACATCAACATCCAGATCGACGACCCCTACCAGGCCGACTTCGTCGCCGACGAGATATCGGCCCTGGGATATGATGCCAAAAGCTGGAGGGCTCTGTTTCCGGAGATCGAGCAGACTCTGGCAATCGAGACATTTTCGAACAATCTGGTCCAGGTGCTGATCCTCTTGATCGCCTCCTTTGGGATCGCCAACGTCATGAACATGCTGGTCCTGGAAAAGACGAAAGATGTGGGTATGCTGATGGCGATGGGGGCCAACCGGTTCCAGGTCCGGAAGATATTCGTCTTCGAGAGCGGGATATTGGGTCTTGCTGGAGGGGCGTTAGGGAGCGCTTTCGGCGCACTCGTCTCCGTCTACTTAAACAGTCTCGCGATCTCCTACAGTATACCGACGTCGCCCCAGCCGATAGTCATCAAGTTTCTAGTCGACCCCTTCGACCTCATAGCCTTCCCCCTCCTCGCCCTGGCCCTGAGCATGGTCGCCGGGGTCTACCCCGCCCACAAGGCGTCGAAGCTGGACCCGGTGGTCGCCCTGCGAGGTTGATATAGATGTTCGAGCTGGCGATTGCAGAACGGCATATCCTCGGAAATCCCAAGATGGTGCTTTTCACCGTGCTATCTGTGGCTTTGGCCGTGGGGGTGATCTTCGTAATGATAGGGCTTATGGATGGGTACCGGGAAAACCTCATCGAAGACACCGTGGAGAATGCGGCCCATGTCACCGTGGACCCTAAGGAGGACGAGGACTACATCTATCTCTACAGGACCCTCACCGCCATCGCTCGGGAGGACCCCTTGGTCGTAGCGGCGTCCCCGAGGATCATTGGAAATGCGGCGGCCAAGTACAAAGACAACGTGGAGGGGGTGACCTTCGTCGGGGCGGACCCCGTCCAGGAGGATCTTCTCCTGAAGGTACAGGATGACTTGGTCTGGGGCGACTACTACGACCTGCGGTTCAAGAGGTTCGCCGCCGTCGTCGGGGACAACCTCGCCGACGACCTGGAGCTGAAGTGGGGCGACGACTTCCAGCTCATCCGAGGGAGTGCATCGATCCGGGTGAAGGCGGTCGGTATCATCGATACGGGGACGAGCCTCGACAGCACTCTTGTCTACCTGCCCCTGGAGACCGCCCAGGACCTCCTGGGGGAGGGGGACGTGGTATCCGAGGTGGGGATGAGGCTCTCCGACATCTATGCAGCTCCGGCAGTGGCCGCAGAGCTGAACAACAGAACCCGATACAAGGCCGAGAGCTGGCAGGATAAGAGCCGGGACGTCTTGGATATGTTGGGGACTCAGCAGTTCTATTCAATCTTATTCTATTCATTTATATTTTTAATATCTGGGCTTGGCATCGCCAACACCATGATAATGATAATAAGCCGCAGGACGAAGGAGATAGGAATCCTGATGGCGATGGGAGCAGATCAGATCTCGATCATGAAGATATTCGTCCTGGAGAGCGTGATCCTCGGGCCGCCCTCTGCTCTCCTGGGGGGCGGGCTTGCTTACGTAGCGGCAAAGGTGATCGGGACTTTCGAGGTCCCGGCAGAGTTCTACATAGCCGACAGGCTGACGGTGGTCCTGGAACCGGTGACGTTCGTCTACGTCGCCGTCTTCGCCCTCCTCGTCAACCTCATCGCCGGGATATATCCCGCCTACAAGGCATCGCGGCTCGACCCCGTGGAGGCGATAGCCACCGAATGAAATTTATGGAGGCGATCTGGCTTTGACCAACATCATAGAGATCAAGAAGCTGAGGAAGGTCTACGGCGACGGGGTGGAGCTGGTGGCCCTGGACGACGTCGACCTGACGATCGAGGAGGGGGAGGTCCTCTCGATAGTGGGGCCCAGCGGCAGCGGCAAGTCGACCCTACTGAACATGATCGGCCTATTGGACACTCCCACCAGCGGCGAGATCTGGCTGAAGGGGCAGAACATCACCAATGCCAGCCCAAAAGAGAGGGCGAGGCTGAGAAATAGGGAGCTAGGTTTCATATTTCAGTATCACCACCTTCTCCCGGAGTTTGACGCCGTAGAGAACGTGATGATGCCGCTTCTCATCGCCGGAGTAGACAAAAAGGAGGCGAGGAGCCAGGCGATCATTCATCTCGAGGAGGTAGGGCTCGGCGATAGGCTTCACAACAAGCCAAGCCAGCTATCCGGCGGCCAGAACCAGAGGGTGGCGGTGGCCAGGGCGTTAGCGGGCCATCCATCCATCGTCATCGGGGACGAGCCGACGGGAAACCTCGACTCCAAGAGCTCCGACATGATCTACGAGCTGTTGCGGAAGCTCAACCGGCAGATGAAACAGACCTTCATCCTCGTCACCCACGACATGAACATGGCCGAGAAGACCGACCGGATCCTCCGGCTCGTCGACGGCAGGATCGTAAGCGAGATGAGGCGGGAGGGGGAGGTTTTCGTCTCCCGCGACAAAAGCAGGGCGGAATGAAAGATCTCTCCGGTCTGCTCGGAGGCGGGGGTGGTGGTGGCGGTGGCGTGGGCGCTCGGGGGATAGGTAGGTTTAAATAACTCCCTGGCGTAGTCAGCCCGCGTGCGAGGGCTGTTTTAACGGTTTTTCGCAAGACGGATGTGAACTTTGTGTACGGAAATGATCGAGGATCCTTCAGCAGTGGCGGATTCACAAACTCGTCTCCAGTAGAAGCTGGAAAGACGTATGAAGTGGAGATTGAGGACATATCAAGGCAGGGAGACGGCATCGCCAGGGTTGAGGGCTTTGTCATCTTCGTCTCCGAGACGAAGGTCGGGGACAAGGTCAGCATATGCATTGACAGGGTATTGCGAAGGTTCGCGATAGCCCACAAGGTCTGAATTTATCTCTTCTGGACTATTAAGGCGGTCGGCGCAGCTCTCGGCTGCGCATGATCGTTTTGGATGGATGCGGCAACCCCCGCGAGCGGTGAGGTTTCCGTTCCGCCTGTTTTTCATTCTATTTCGCTCGCGTCATTCCCCAATATTTATTCTTCAAGTCCAATCCTCCTGTTTCTGTTACCATGCAGAAACAATTCTGAACGCAAAAGGGATATCTTCACGGAGCAAGGGGTCCCAAAATATTGAATAAATATCGAAGATAAGAATAAGCGGGCTCTGGTTCCATCATGCAGATCAGTCTCCATAGAAATACCGCCTTCATCCTCGCCCTGGCCGTGGTCCTTGGCTTCGTCCTGCCGGGGCCTGCCGAGAGGCTGGAGTTTCTGGTGATCCCGGCGCTCTTTCTGATGATGGCCTTCTCCATGGCGGGGATCGATCTCGGCCTTCCGCCCTTGAGGGGCGCAGCGGCCGGGTTTCTCGTAAACTACCTCTTCCTCTCCGGGCTGATCCTCCTGCTCGCTCCGATGGTCCTGGAGGAGGAGCTTCTCGTCCTCGGGTTTGTGGTGATGGCCGCAAGCCCGCCGGCGGTGGCCGTCG
>Ga0116164_10003836_pt1 | contig 10153 bp, 7 predicted proteins | sample AD_UKC109_MetaG_FD_89888 | JGI IMG/M metagenome (GOLD analysis project Ga0116164, IMG submission 89888) | Active sludge microbial communities of municipal wastewater-treating anaerobic digesters from Hong Kong - AD_UKC109_MetaG | ecosystem: Engineered > Bioreactor > Anaerobic > Digestate... | reverse complement strand
TCCTGAACCTGTTTTTGAATCGTTTCCTTTCGCAGCGCGATCATATCCTGAAACGATTCTTCCAGATCTGCCTCCTGCTGCTCAGTCAGATTCGAATCCGTTCCGTTTATTCCGGCCCCGTAATACCCCCGGACGCCCGCGCCGACCGGCGAGTAAGAAACGGCCGCGTATACGGCAACCGGCACCAGCAGCAGCGCGGCGGCGGCAATGATCAGTAGCGCCTTCTTCATGGTTTCACCCCTTTCGCATTGGCCTTTTGTACTTTTAATATACGGGTGGATTATGATTGAATTATGATCGCGCGCCTTTGAAGAATTTTCTTTCCTTGCCTGTTCGGCAGCTTCCCCGCAGGCCTGCCGCCGGCCTTTGCTCCCGGCGGGCATCCTCATCCGGCCTGTGGCGAACGGCCCGCTCCCGCCGTGCCGCCAAAATATCGTCCCGCCGTACGCCGAAGGCTTGCAAAAGCAAACGTTTGACCCGCCGCCGTTCCTATACTATACTGAAATTGATAGTTGTTTCTCTTATTACATAGTCCATTCGATTTGAGGTGGAAGCGCATATGAAAACCCGCTCGCTGCACCGGCTGCTTCGCCGCCTGCCCGTCACGCTCTTTTGCGCCTTGCCGCTCCTGTTTGCGTGCGCGCCGTCCGGCGCTGCGGCCGACGTACCTTCGGCCGTGCAGGCGAAGCCGAACCTCGCCACGGCCGTCCCGACCGCCACCCCTGTGGCGACGCCGCTGGTCACGCCTACGCCGTCCCCTTCCCCGACCCCATATATCGGTCCGCCGGAGGGCTATGAACTGCGGTTTTTCGACGAGTTTGACGCCGAGGAGATCGACGAAGCCCAATGGGGGTTTGAAATCGGTCCCTGGCCGTACAACAATGAATTGGAGTGTTACACGCGCGACAACGCCTGGACCGAGGACGGGGCCCTTGTCGTCGAGGCACGGTTGGAGCCGTCCGCAGATTGCGACTATACCTCCGCGCGGCTGACCACACAGGGACAATTCGACTTTACCTACGGATATCTGGAGGTTCGCGCCGCGCTTCCGACGGGGCGCGGAACATGGTCGGCCATCTGGATGCTCCCCACGGACCAGCGCTATGGCGGGTATCTGCAGTCCGGTGAAATCGATATTGCAGAGCGCGTGGGATACGACGCAAAAAGAGTCCATTCCACCATCCACACGTATTTGAACAACTCGGTAAACGACAGCGCGATCACCGCGTATTCGCGCCTTACCCGCAAGGACGACGGATTCCATACCTACGGCATGCTTTGGACGGAAAATGAAATCAAGATCACCATCGACGGCGTTGAAGCGCTTTCATATCCGAAACCGGAATCGGCCACATCGGATTCCTGGCCGTTCGACGTTCCGTTTCACCTGATCCTCAATCTGGCCGTCGGCGGTAGTTGGGGTGGGGCAAAGGGAGTCGATCCGGAGGCGTTCCCGCAGCGGATGTACGTCGACTACGTGCGGTATTATGCATTGCCCGGCGAAGCGCCGGAAGCCCCGTAAGCGTTCACCGCCGCGCGCTTTTGCCCCGTTTGGGGTACACCCCGGGCCCCAAACCGTGGCTGAAGCCGTATCTCCAACCGCATCCTTCAACCGTATCCCTCACTGGAAAACCCGTCATTGACGGCGTCCCTGTCTTTCACTAGAATACTGGGTATATCATGTCCGTTATGCAGACTGCGCCGTATCCGATTTTCGGTTTCGTCGAACCGGGTGTCCGCAATGCGTTTGCAGTTGTCTCTTGAAACGGAGCGGCCATCGGCAGGCTCGGCGCGAGCGGCCGAAGCAAGGAGAAGCCTCCATGAAACAGAGTTTTTCTATCCGCCCTTTGGCGGCGGTTTTGTTCATTTTATGCTCCCTCGTTTTATGCTCCCTTGTTCTGGTTGGATGCGCGCGCGCAGGCGATGCGCCCGCAGTCTTTGCCGAAACGCCCGAACCGGCGCAGACGGCGGAACCGGCGGTCGCTACGGCCTCGCCCTGCCCCACTCCCTCCTACTACGGCCCGGTTTCCCGCGTGGAAGGAAAGTCCTTCCTGGTTCGCTCCGGCGACGGAACGTTCGAGCCGTTCTTTGTCAAGGGCGTGGATATCGGCGCGGCAAAGCCTGGGTATTGGCCCGGCGAGTTCGGCATTACGGAAAGCGACTACCTGCGCTGGTTTCATTGGATCGGCGAGCTGAACGCCAACTCCATTCGCGTCTACGTCCCGCAGATGCCCGCGTTCTATCAGGCGCTGCTGACCTACAATCTCAGCGCGGAAAAACCGCTGTATCTTCTGCAGGGCGTCTACATGAACGAGGAGCTCATCGAAACGTATCACGACGCGTATTGCAACGGCGGCGAGCTGCGGGATATTTTTTACCGGGATATCAAGAACACGATCGATATCGTTCACGGCAACGCCGTTGTTGAAAAGCTGCCCGGCAACGCGGGCGGCGAATATACCTGCGACGTATCCGAGTACGTCATCGGATACCTGCCGGGTATTGAATTCAGCGCCGATTTCGTGATGGGCACCAATGAAGCGAATCCGGACAAAACGTCGTTTTCCGGAACGTATGTGTATACGCAGGACGCTTCGCCGTTCGAAGTGTTTTTGGCCGAAGCGCAGGAATACATGATCGATTACGAAGCGGCAAACTACAACGTTCAGCGACCGATCGCCATTACCAACTGGGTCACGACGGACCCGCTCTCGCACCCCGGCGAACCGTATCCCGAAACGGAGGATGTCGTCAGTGTGGATGTGGAACACATCAAGGCGACAAGCGCCTATACCGCCGGATTCTTCGCCTCATACCATGTTTATCCATACTATCCCGACCTGATGAGCTATGAGGAAAAGTACATCGACGCGGAGCATCCGGACACCTACCGCGCCTATCTGACCGAGCTCAACGCGTATCACACCATGCCGGTGCTCGTCGCGGAGTTCGGCATCCCCACTTCCCGTGGAAGGACACATGAAAACGCCATCTCCGGGTTCAACCAGGGGCATATCGAGGAGTCCGATCAGGGGCGGATGCTGGTCTCCATGATGGACGATATCCGCGAGACCGGCTGCATGGGCGGGTTGGTCTTTTCCTGGCAGGACGAGTGGTTTAAACGGACCTGGAACACCAAGGATCAGGAGGAGGCGGAGCGCCGCCCCTACTGGTTCAACGTGGAGAGTCCCGAAAAGACATTCGGGCTGCTGTCCTTTGACCCGGGCGAATCGAGCGCTGTCACCGTGGACGGTTCTTCGGACGAATGGAGCGCGCAGGACAGGCTGCTTGTGAACGGTTCGGTTTCTCTCTCCGTCAGGAGCGACGAAGCGTACCTCTACTTTCTGATCCAGTCCGACGGTTCCGCGTTTGAAACCGAAAAATTCTACATTGCCGTGGATACGATCCCCGATCAGGGAAACACCTCGGCCGCCGGGATACCGCTCAGCCATGCGGCGGATTTCCTGATTGTGATCGACGGAGAAGACAACAGCGCAGTTTTGACCGATCCTTATTACGACGTATTTCAGTATCAGTATTCGGTCATCACAACGCTGGTAGATCCCATTGAACATCAATTTGAAAAGAACTCAGGCGAATTTGTCCCGATTTATGCGGCGCTGAGCCGCTCGCTCCTCCTGCCCGAATCCGGAAGGATCATCCCGTTCTCCAAGTTTGACGCAGGCCGTCTGACCTACGGCGTAGCCGACCCGCAAAGCCCGGCGTACAATTCCCTTGCCGACTTCTTCGCAAATGGAAACGTCATTGAACTGCGCGTCCCGTGGATGCTCTTCAACGTTCGGGACCCGGGCACGAAAAACGTTGTTGCCGACTGGAACAAGGTCAGTGGGATCAACGGCCAAACCATCGACTCGTTCTCATTTGGCGCGTTTACCGACGGGCAGACCGGAACGGTGCCTTTTGCGGAGTATCGCTGGGATGCATGGGACCTTCCCACCTATCATGAACGTCTGAAAAAAAGCTACTGGATCGTTCAGGAGTGCTTTGCAGATATCCCCTGAAATCCAGTTTGAAGCAACGCCCGGCGGGCGTCGTTAAAACAATTTTGAACAAACCGCGCCAAAAGAGGAGCGTGAAAACCGTGTTTATCGTACAAACCGTTGTCAACTGGCTGATCCTCATTATGGCTTCCGTACTTGTGCTGATTACGCTGCTTTTATTTGTGCTGCACGTAACCAATTCGATTAAGAGCAAACGGATTCAGGCGATGCGCGAGCAACTGATCTGTCTGATCTCTGGCGAAGCGGCCTCAAGCAGGCTGAAAAACCGGCTTTATGAAATGATCCGGCCCGACGGCAGTATCGACAATATCTCCGAAATTCAGGGAATCCGCTCCCTGCGCGGGCTGCTCGTTATTTCTGAAACGGCGGACGAGCTGGACGAGGAAGGCCTGTCCATCCTGCGGCGTGAAATCGACGGCGCATGGTACGCAAAATATCTGCATAACCAGTTCGACAACGGCAGCATCGATTCGGTCATACTGGTCGTTAAGCTCGCGGGTACGCTGGGCCTTCAGCGGTATACCACGGACATCGTTCAGCAGATCTACTGCCACAAATCGAACCCGCAAATGCAGCATATCGGCATGCTCTCGCTCTGTCTTCTCGGCGCGGAGCAGGCGTTGGTTTCCATCTGCCGGGACGCGACGCTGGCTTCCCTGCTCTCCTTCCGGACGCTGGAAGAGCTGTTTAACGTTTACCGGGGCGACCGCGAAACGCTCTGCAAGCGCCTGATCAACAGCGCGGCGGACCAGTACATCCGCCGGACCTGCGTCAAAGCGATCGGCGAAAACCGCTATCTTTCGCTCGTCGATCAGGTTCTGCCGCTGCTGGAGAGCCCTCAGTTGAATATGCGCATCGACGCGGTAAGAACGCTGGGGCTGCTGGCATATGCGCCGGCCTATCCCGCGATTCTCGCGCTGGTCCACAGCGAGCGCTGGGAACTGCGTACGGTCGTCGCCACGGCGCTCGCAGCCTACGGCGCGGACGAGAACGCAGACGTCCTGATCGATCTGCTCTGCGATTCACAATGGTGGGTGCGGTACCGCGCTGCGGAATCGTTGCTCGGCTGTGCGGACCATGCCGGCCTTCTTCAGCGCGTTGCCGCGCGCAAGGACCGCTACGCTCTGGAAATGATGCAGTTCGCGCTGGATAAGCAGGCGCTTCGCAGCCGGAAGGGGGTGGCATAATGTCCACGCACGATGTCCTCTATCGTATCGTCCTCTGGATCAATTATTTCTCGCTGTTCTATGTGGTCACGGTCAGTACGATCTATCTGATTCAGCTGATCTCCGCCTCCGTGGGGCTTCGCCGTTATGTCCGTTCGCTTCGGTATATCGACTACCGGCGTTTTCTGGACTCGGAGCACATGGTTCCGATTTCGCTGCTGGTTCCCGCATACAACGAATCCGCGACCATCGTCGATTCCGTGCGGAATCTTCTTTCTCTCGATTTTCCGGAGTATGAGGTCGTGGTGATCAACGACGGCTCCAAGGACGATACGCTGCAACTGCTCATCGACGCCTACGAGCTTTTGCCCTTCCATCAGCCGTACAAAAAATCGCTCGTAACCGAAGAGATTCTGGAAATTTACCGTTCGGCAACGGATGAAAAGCTCATCGTGCTGAATAAGAAAAACGGCGGCAAGGCGGACGCGCTGAACGCGGGAATCAACGTTGCGTCCTACCCGGTTATCGTAACCATCGACGCGGACTCTATCCTTGAAAAAAGCTCCCTGATCAAGATCATCTACTCCTTTGTCAGCGATCCAACGTGCATCGCCGTCGGCGGCATCGTGCGTATCGGCAGCGGCTGCGAAATCGAAGACGGCCAGCTCAAAGAAGTGGGGCTCTCGAAAAAACCGATTGTTGCGCTGCAGACAACGGAGTATCTGCGCGCGTTTTTGACCGGGCGCATCGGGTTCGACGTAATGGGGATGCTGCTGATCATATCCGGCGCGTTCGGCGCATTCAGCAAATCCGCGGTCATCGAAGTGGGTGGTTATACGCGTAACTGCGTCGGCGAGGACATGGAGCTCGTGGTCAAGCTGCACCAGTTGATGCACAATAAAAAGCGTAAGTATTCCGTCCGGTTTTTACCGGACCCCATCTGCTGGACGCAACCCCCGGAACGGCTCGCCGATCTGAAAAAGCAACGAAAACGCTGGCATATCGGGCTGATCGATACGCTCCTGCGGCATAAGCGGATGCTTTTTAACCCCAAGTACGGCCGAATCGGCACGGTATGTTTGCCCTATTACTGGATTTTTGAATTGGCGGGCCCCGTAATAGAAACATTCGGCTATATCTTTATTCCGATCTCGTTTCTGCTCGGAGTGGTCAATATATGGTTCATGCTTTCCTTCTTCCTGGTCGCGGTGCTTTACGGCACGATCCTCTCCGTCGGCGCCCTGCTGCTGGAGGAGAACACCTTTAAGAAGTACCCCGACATCCGGCAGTTGCTGCAATTGTTCTTCTACTCGTTTGTGGACAATTTCGGATACCGCCAGCTCAACACGGTCTACAAGGTTGAAGCGATGTTCGGTTTCCGGAAAAACAAGAGCCGCTGGGGAGAACTGCAGCGCAAGAAGTTTTCCGAGAAAAAATAAGCGGGGTCCCTGCGCGGGCAAGCAACAAAAAACGCCGGATCGATCCGGCGTTTTGGTTTGCTTATAGATTGTTATTACTTGACATGCTCCAGCAGGTACTGTTCCGCTGCGGCGTTCCAAAGCCCGTTGTGCGCTTTCACGAGCCTGTCCAGCTCGGCAAACAGCGGCTCCGCTTTGCCCTTCTCGGCAAAGTCCGAAATCGCGGTCAGCGGCAGATTGATCTGCGTGTAGATCAGCTTTTTGCCACCGGGGATCTTCGGCAGGTTCGCCGTCGTCTCCACCACGCAGTCCAGCCCTCCGATATGCGTGATCATCGCCGCCGGGTTGAGTTTGCCTTCGTTCATCATGGCGATCGCCTCGCGCATGTCGTCCGTATTGCCGTGGCTCGTCGCGGCCACGTGCGTGCGGCCGTAGTGCACGTTGTAGAAGTTCATCACGGCCGAGAATTTCTGGTCCGCCGGACCCGCGAAAAAGTTCAGGCAACCGTCCACCGCGAGGATTGCGTCCCCCTGCTCCACCACAGGCTTCACCGGCGCAAAGCAAATCACATCGTCGTAGCCCGTCCCGCCGGAAAGCGTCCGCAGCGCCTCGATGGGGGACTCCACCTTGCCGGTGTTCACATAGTGCAGCTCGACGCCGCATTCCTTTGCATGCGCCACGCTGTAGATGCTCTCCGCGCGGGCAAGACGCGCGTCGTCGATATCCGTCACCACCAAGAGCTTCGGCTTCCGGCCGCAATGCAGCGCGTAATCGATCGCGCCGAGGCCCATCGGCCCAACGCCCGCGAGCAGCGCCATCTTGCCGCCTTCGACAATGCCCATATCATGCACATATTCGCCGTCTCTAGTATGATACATCGCGTGGAACGTCGCAATGATGCAGCTCATCGGTTCCGCCAGCGAGCCGTAGAAGAATGTATCGCTGTTGTAGGGCAGCAGGCAATCCATGTGCAGCGTTTCCCAGGGGATGTTCACATAGGTCGCGTCCCCGCCGCACTCTTTGTAGGAATACCCCGGCGCTTCCAGCGAACCCTTGTACGAGTGCGCAGGCTGGATCACGAACCCGTCGCCCTTTTTGAACTTATGCGCCCAGTTCTTGCCCACCTCGTCGATTACGCCGCAGAACTCGTGGCCGATGATCACCGGGTTCTGCGCCACATCGTTCGGCACCCGCTTATGCGCCGCGCCCTGTTCCAGCGCCTTGAAGGACGACATGCAGAGGCTGTCCGATATCACCTTGCACCGCACGCCGTCGTCTCCGACGGGGCTTAGCTCAAATTCCTCCAGACGCAGATCATGCGCGCCATAGAGGCGCACCGCTCTTGTTTTCATATGCGATTACTCCTTTTCTCCGTTCTCGTGCCGAATCAGCCGCCATGTGTTTGCAATCAGGTTTGCAAACTGCGCTTCCTTCATCTTTTCAATCACAAACTTCTGCCGCGGCGAATTGATATCCTCGCCGCTGATCTGCAGCATACCATAGCGCCCGCACAGCGCGCGCAGACGCAATATCTGCTCCTGCGTATTGCGCGTTGGCATGTACGTCACCGCGCGCACGCCCGCGCGGTAGATTTCCTCAAACAACTCGTCGAGGTAGTCGTCCTCAAACTTCTGCGCTTTTTTGTCGCCCGTCACGCTGGCCGTTACGTCCCCAAGGTACGCGTAGGCCAGGATGCCGTCCACTTCCGCGGCAAACCGGACGAACTCGCCCAGTTCCGGGCACTCGTCCGTTGCGTCGATGAACACCTTCGGAATGCAGTCCTTTTTGAGCGATCCCACAAGGTCGTATTCCGCCAGCATGGTTTCATACTCGCCCGCGCCTTCCGGCAGCTTCGCCTTTCCCAGCGCAAGCAGCCGTTTTGCCAGCGCAAGCATCAGGTGCCGCTCCGTCACGCTGCCGCCGCCGCGATACTGCGAAAGCGGCAGTACGTCCCGCTCAAAGTCGAGCGAAACGCCGTCCGCCCGGTACAGTTCGTTGATCCTTTCGACCATAGCGCGGTTTCGCGCGTTCCTGCGCTCACGCAATGGCGCAAAGTATGCCTGAACCTTTTCGATGTTGCGGTGCGGCACGGCGTGCAGCACCATGTAGCTGACCCCGATCTGATCGGGATTGTTCGTCCTTTTATCGCGCAGCGGCGTCCCGGCGAACGATACGCGCGTTTCTACGCCGATCGTCGTCGGAATTCCGACGATTTTTCCCGCCTCGATAAACTCTCTTGCCCCGCCGATGCTGTCGTGATCCACGATTCCGCAGGTAGCCAGTCCCTCCGCCCGCGCGGCGTATACCGCCGCCGACGGCGAGTAGGGCGAAAACGAGTAGGCCGTGTGAATATGATTATTCACCATGCGCTCATCGACCGGCGGAAAATCCGCCTGTCCAACCGCGCGTCCGAGCGCCTTCAGCCGCTCGCTTTCATCAGCCGCGTTCAGAGACTTGAGCAGCGCCAGATCGATCATCTGAGCATCACCTGCCCGCCGGTCACGGGAATCGCCTGACCGGTTTCGTAGGTCTGTTCCACAGCGTAAAAAATCGCCTTCGCCACGTCGGAAGGCAGGCAGCCGCGCTTGATCAGGGATTTGCTCAGATAGAACTGCTTTACGTCCTCAACCGTCTTTGCACCCGGAACCTTGCCCGCGTGCAGATACTGCACGAACAGGCCGCGCTCGGGATCGCTCCAGAGCGGACCGTCGTAATAGTTGCCCGGGCAGACGGCGTTGACCTTGATATGGTGGGGCGCCAGTTCCAGAGCAAAGCTCTGCACCAGCCCGATCCCGCCGAATTTTCCGCCCGCATAGGCAAAGTTCTTGTTGCTGCCTTCCAGCCCCGATTTGCTGTTGACCTCAATAATGTCGCCCATCCACGCCGGATCGGCGGCGGCTTCGGCCCGCATGATCCGCTGGGCATATTTTACGCAGGTGAAGAACGCCGTATAGTTGATACTGGTTACAAACTCGAAGTCCTTCTTCTCCATCTCGTCCAGAGACCCGGCCTTGAGCACGCCCGCGTTGGACACAAACAGATCCAGCCCGCCAAACGCATCCACGCACGCGGTGATCATACCCGCCACGCTCTCCTCGTTCGATACGTCCACCTTGACCGCGACCGCGCGCTCTCCAAGCGACTGCGCCACGGTCTTCGCCAGCGGTTCGTTTAAATCCGCAATCACAACGCAGGCGCCCTCACGATAGAGCTCCTCGGCAATTCCCTTGCCGAATCCCTGCGCACTGCCCGTCACCACGGCGATTCTGCCGCCCAGGCGACCGGGGACATCCTTACGGTTCTTTACGTTTCTGGCAGCGATTTGCTCCCATTTCAACACATCGATCATGATTCCTTCTTCTCCATATATCCTAGTAGCCGCCCGTACGCGTCCTCCCAAGCCTGAGTATGGCGCGGTTCGTAGACGCGCGGCTCGATGGAGCGGCGAACAATTTCCCGCCCCTGCATCACGTCCTTCACCTCTCCGAGCGCGATTGCCTGCATCAGCGCGTTGCCCATTGCGGAGCCCTCGCCGGGACCCGCTACC
>Ga0116164_10003834_pt1 | contig 10158 bp, 12 predicted proteins | sample AD_UKC109_MetaG_FD_89888 | JGI IMG/M metagenome (GOLD analysis project Ga0116164, IMG submission 89888) | Active sludge microbial communities of municipal wastewater-treating anaerobic digesters from Hong Kong - AD_UKC109_MetaG | ecosystem: Engineered > Bioreactor > Anaerobic > Digestate... | reverse complement strand
TTTGTTCAAGAGGATGTAAATATATACCGGGGGTTCGACGGCTGCTTCACCATCAACTTTCACATGATCCCGGCCGGGGCAGACGCGGCTTCCGGGTCGTGCCACGATATCGTTCACCGTCACATGACCGCCTTCGATCAACGCGTCGCAATGCCGTCGTGACCCAAAACCGGCGGCTGCGAGAAACCGTACCAGCGGCATATCATCAGTCATCTTCATCAGTGATTTTCTCCTCAGATTCATTTTCCATGGCTTCGCTCCGTTCGCCGAACGGCAGTCCCGGAGAGGGCCCGTCCCTGGGAATCAGTTCCTCAAACTCCGTTAAATCCGGCAGCGTTTCCAGGCTGTCCAGGCCGAAAGCGATGAGGAACTGGTCCGTTGTACCATACAGCAGCGGATTTCCCGGACCCTTTTTCCGCCCAAGAATCGTGATTAGTTTTTTATCCAGCAGGTTTTTAAGTACGCCGGAACTGTCGACACCACGGATCGTTTCGATTTCCGGAGTTGTTATGGGTTGCCGGTATGCAATGATCGCCAGAACCTCCAGGGCGGCTCTGGAAAACCTGGCGGTTTGTCGGCGGGTTTTCAAACGAGACACGGCATCGGCACATTCAGGCCGTGTCACCATCTGCCATCCTCCGGCAACACGCACAATCATGACTCCACCTTCGCGGCGGGTGATCCACTGTCGAAAGTCATCAAACAGCGTGTCAAAAACATCGGCGACAGCGGGTTCTTCTTCTATAAGTAGATCACGAATCACAGTATCCGGCAGCGGTTCCGGTGAGACGAACAGCAGTGCTTCACACAAGGAAAAAAAGCGCTCTCTCATGTTCCAGCCACCTCATCCGGCCGATAGGCAACCAATCGGATATCACCGAACATTTTCCGTTGCCGGGCACGAATCGCCTGCAACCTCATTAACTCCAGCACCGCCAGAAACGTCCCGATGATATCCTGCCGTGAATCGCATTCTGAAAAAAGATCCCGGAAAATCACGGAGCCCCGTTCACTGAGAATTTTCAGTATGGCGCTCATTCGGGACCTCACCGATACCGGTTTGCTGCGGACCACATGATGTGGCAGATCCTGTTTCCGATCAAGGATGTCCCGCAGTGATTTCAACAAATCCACGAGTGAAGCTTCAATGACCCATTCAGTATGAACATCCGTTTCGATTTCATCCGTCGGCCGGGCACATACCAGCTGCCGCTCCTGTTCAAGATGATGAAGATGCTGCCCCGCTTCCTTGAACACTTCATACTCCTTGAGCCGCCGAACCAGCTCGGCCTGCATGACTTCGGCACTCTCATCATTATCCCCCTGGGATGACGGCGGAAGCAGCATCCGGGATTTTATCAGGATCAAGGTGGACGCCATGACCAGATATTCACCGGCAATATCCAGGTCCAGTTCTTTCATGATACGGATGGTTTCGAGGTACTGCCGGGTAATTTTTGCAATGGGTATGGCTGCAATATCGATATGCTGTGTGCGGATCAGATGGAGCAGCAGGTCCAATGGTCCTTCAAAAAGTTCCAGTTTAACGCGGAGTTGATCGGAGACCGGGTCCATTTCAGATCAGTCGTATTCCGGCGATGTATTGCAGGCCGAAGAAAAAAACGCGGCTGACCGGTTCCAGATAAAATGTATAGAACCAGTCGGTCAGCAACAGGATAAGCAGAAAAAAGATCACAAATCGCTGACTGAGTTGGCGAAATTTCAGCCAGCTTTGCGGAGACAGGAACCCCTGCAGAACTCCCGATCCATCCAGCGGGGCGATGGGCAGCAGGTTAAACAGCATCAGGAAAATATTGATTCGCACCATCAGAACCAGAATAAAAACGATAAAGTACATACCCTGGCTGTCGAGATTCAGCATGAGCAGACTGCGAATGGCGAATGCGCTGACGCACGCCAGGACAAGATTGGAAACGGGACCGGCGGCGGCAACCAGGGCGTCATCCCGGCGGGGGTGACGAAGGTTGGCGGGGTTCACCGGCACCGGTTTTGCCCAGCCGAAAACCCCCAGTTGCATAACGGCGAGAAGAATCGGGAGCAGAATCGTACCGATGGGATCGATATGCACGAGAGGATTCAGTGACATCCGTCCCATGTTTTTTGCGGTGGGATCGCCCAGGGCATATGCGGAAGCGGCATGGGCTGTTTCGTGAACGGTCAGCGATACAATGACAACGAAAAAAGAGATGGCAATTTGCGGGATCAGTTCCATGGGCGGTGATTCCTCCGGTGATTCTTTAAGTTACCATAGAAAAAGCCTGAAGATAAAGGATTTACGATGGAAGCGGCGGCAGCGGCGCGGGGCCTTGGCGGCAGATCAGCGTTTCCGGGCTCGCGGGTGATGTGCTGCGATGATATGTTTCATACGTTCCCGGGCAACATGCGTATAGATTTCTGTTGTGGAAATGCTGGCGTGTCCCAGCATTTCCTGAACGGCTCTAAGGTCTGCGCCGTTGGCGACGAGATGGGTTGCGAAGCTGTGGCGGAGCATATGCGGGTGCACATGTTTTGGAGCGCCGGCAGCGATGGCATATTTCTTGATCAGCCGCCAGATGGAAACCCGAGATATGGCTTTTCCGAAGCGATTGAGAAAGACGGTATCCGTACGAACGGAGTCGCCGGTTAACCCGGACCGGGCACTGGTTATATAGTTATTCAGCCACTGACGTGCGCTGTTTCCCAGTGGGATGAGGCGTTCCTTGCCGCCTTTTCCGGTGCATTGAACGAACCCGTGGGCCAGGTGCAGGTCAAACAGACGGAGAGTCACCAGTTCCGTAACTCGCATACCTGTGGCATACATGACCTCGATAATGGCGCGGTCACGAAGCCCCAGCGGCGTCGATGTATCCGGCATTGCCAGCAGTTTTTCGATCCAGTGCAGCGAGATTTGTTTTGGCAGCCGGGGGCTGGAGAAGCGGATTTGAACATCTTCCGCCGGGTTATCCGTGCGAAGACCATCTTCCAGGAGGAAGCCGAAGAAGGCTCGGATTGCACTGAGCTTCCGGGCCAGGGATCGTGACGAAATACCCTGCTCATGCAATTGCTCAAGATGATGCCGGACAGCGTCTTCCGTCGTACTGCATGGATTGATCCCGGTGACAAGATACTCCCGGACATCCCGGGCATAGGAATCCACCGTATTAGTGGAGAGCATTCGCGTTACGATGAGGTAATGGACAAACTGATCTAGAAGAGATTCGGAATTCACAGAGAAAACCGAGTTATGCGCCGGTGGCACCTTTCCGGGCGGCTTCCAGGAACGGGAACGGCATGACTTCCATCTCGACAGGTGTGCCGATAATCTGACTCTCAGCTCCGTTACCAAAGGCCTTGAGTTTCATTTCGATCTCATACACCTGCGGGGGTTTGGGCGCGGCCTCGGGTTTGAGTTTATTGACCGAGGTGGTCGTACTGGAAAGGGTTGCTTTCACGATACCGCCAAACGGGAGATCAGGATTTCTATAATATTCCGTCGAACTTTCCGTTGTGTCTTGCAGATTCAGGAATCCCAGATTGACCGAAGACGTAAAATGCTGAACGTTCCGTTTTCCCTGGGCGGTTACCGGGCCGTTATTGACTGTAAACTCAGTCTCCGGAAGAATCTCTTTTTGAGGTGGATTGACGTTTTCCACATTGCCGTACCGTTTTGCCGAGCCGCTTTCGATGAAATGCGGGGCATACCGGCGGATATGCTGTTCGGGAACTTCCTCCGGTTGATTGGCATCCTGCTGGATGATCAGCCGTTTTATATCATCCCAGAATGTAAAACCGTCTTCGGGATTGTACGAATCTTTTTCCCGGGCGAGAAACTTGGTTATGGTGACTCCCTGATCACTGTCCTCTCGAATTTCAAGCCAGTGATAGGGATGACCTTCGATCATCTCTTGACCGACGGATGATATTTTCAAGGTTCCGTTGATTTCCGAGCCATCGGTGCCGATGCGATGGATGTCATAAAGAGCCCAGTCACCGAGATTCCAGAGTGCAGCGGATGCGTGCAGATCAGTTGATTTTTCTCCACAACCTGCAATGCATAAGATACATAGAACCGTCAGAAGTATGATCGGTAAATGACGTTTAACCATGATTTCTCCCTTTCCTTTCAGTCAAGGTGTTCGGATCAGGGAGCCGGGATACGGGTTACTCGGCCTTGAGGCTCATAGTATGGATCTGCTGATTCAACCGGCTCTTCGTCCGTGCTGCTTTGTTTTTATGCAGAATTCCCAGTCCCACCATTTTATCCACGACAGGAACCATACTCTGATATGCAGTCCGGGCAGCTTCAAGGTCCCCTTTTTCCACCGCAAGCCGTACGGCTTTGACAGCATTGCGGACACGGGTTCGTCGTGCTTTGTTTCGCATATTCAGTATTTTGTTTTGACGAATTCGTTTTTCTGCTGATTTATGATGTGCCATTTTTGTTTGCCTCCAAAATTACATAAACCCGAGAAAGTTTAGGGCGCCTTTTTAACACTGTCAAGGATCACTTTCAAGGGCTTTTTCGTTCCTCGGCGGGGCTTTCTCCATTTCGCAACCTCTCAAAACGCCGTAATGTTTCGTATAACATGACGGCGCAGGCAACGGCGACGTTCAGCGATCCCTTCGAGCCGTACATTGGAATTTCCACGGCTCCATCACACGCCGCAAGGGTTTCGTCCTCGATACCCTCAATTTCGTATCCAAACACAAATGCGACGGGAAACGTAAACTCCAGAGACCACAGCCCGGTTCCTGAATCGGTGTGTTCCACTGCAAATACCCGGACCCCCTGACGCTGCAGGCGTCGAACCGCTTCTGCTCCCGATTCATAGTATTCCCACGGAACGGTATCCTGTGCTCCGAGAGCCGTTTTTGCAATCTCTTTTCGAGGGGGTCGTCCTGTTATACCGCAGATATGCAGGGACGCGATCCGGACGGCATCGGCTGTGCGGAAGATCGACCCGACATTGTATAAACTGCGAATGTTTTCCAGTACAACATGAATGGGAAAACGCTCGATATGTTCCGGATGCTCCCCCAAGGAATGCGAATTGAAACGGGTAAGGATTTTTTTCATGCGAGTGAAAAATCCAATTGACCGATGCGTTCAAACGCCGCCTTCAGACGATCCTCGGGTTGAAATATGGTTGCCCGTAAAAATCCTCGCCCGGCTTCGCCGAACCCGCTGCCGGGCGTCAGAATGACTCGTGCCTCCCGGAGAATCCGTTCCGCCGCTCGAACATCATCGGTGCAGGGGATTTTAAACCAGGCATAGGGAGTATTTTTCAATCCACAGAAGGGAAATCCCAGGTCCGTCAAAGCGGATGCAACGATATCTGCCCGGCGTCCATACTCCTCAAAATTCCTTCGGACGATATCCAGTACGTCCGGGCGTGTGAGGGCTGCCAGACCGCCGGCCTGATCGTAACATGACACTCCGGAATCCCGGTTGGACCGGTACCGATGCCAGAACCGAGCGGCTTCCGGATTTTTGATTGCGACCCAGCTCAGGCGGTCACCTGTCATGGAGAAGGGTTTCGAAAAACTGCCGACTTCGATTCCCGCGATGTCCCCGCCGGGGATACTGAAGATGCTGAAGGCGGATGAACAGCCGTTTCCCGGGACAAAATCCGCGTATGCGATATCCATGATTACCAGGGCGTTATTGGTGAGAGCCAGATCCACGACGTGCCCGACGTATTCCCTGGAGGCTTCAGCACCGGTGGGATTATTGGGGTAGCACAGGTAGATCAGGGCCAGCCCGTCCAGGTCGGATCCCGGTGGGAGTTCCGGCTGATAGTGGTTTTCCATCGTGCCGCGGAGATAGATGATCGTGTTTTTTCGATACGCGGCGGCATCCCGGTAAACGGGATATGCCGGGTCCATGATGAGGACACTGTCTCCGGGTTCCGAAAAAACAGCATTCAGATCGAACAGATCGGTTTTAGCGCCCGGACCGACGAAAATCGCTTCCGGCGGCACATGGGTGTCAAAACGGGCGGCATAATATCGGGATAGAGCATCCCGGAGGTCATTTCTTCCCCGGGCGGTGGGATAGCCGTAATACTGAGATTGATGTTCGCGAATGATCGCTTCGCGGATCGGACGGGGTGTGGGGATATCGGGGTCACCGATGCCCAGAGAGATGATATCGGCTCGCTGATCCGGAGAAAAAGATGCGAGGGTTTCTTCCATCGCCTGGAACAGATATGGCTGGTTCCAGGCTTCAAACCCATGATTAATTTTCATTCGGTAACTCCTTCCGGCACAGGTACCTGTTTATCCTGTTCTGCGAATTTACTTGAAACATCCGAGCTGGCAGGCAGAGATGCGGATGTTCAGCAGATTGGCGGCTTTGCCGATATCCCGGGGTGAGATACCCAATGTTTCAGCCAGTTTCAGTGCCTCGGCACAGTTCAGTTTTCCTTCGTGGGCGATTTCCGTTACGTGTTTTTTCAGGTCATCCATGGAAACAGTCTTCATAGCGCTCTCCCTTCACTTCCAGAAGCATCACCAAATTAAGTGGGCGTTGCCAGCGTGTCAAGCCACTGCTAGAGTAGACCCATGAAACGCAGGCGCGGATTACTTGTCCAGATTGGCGGCAGTGGAAAAGGGTGCGGTAAAACAACACTCATTGTGAAGTTACTCACGGTTTTCCCGGGAGCCGCATGCATCAAATCGGCACTGCATACCGAGGAGACTTCCGGTGGTGGGGATCAGGGGCGCTATCTGGCGGCGGGAGCCGGTTGGACATGCATGATTTCGAGAGCTGACACCGTAAGGCTTGTCAACCAGGTGCGGCGGCGTCTGGATGCAGGTGACCTGGTATTTCTGGAAAGGAACTCCCGATGCGAGGAATTGGCACCGGATATCTATGTTTTTGTTGAAGCTGATGTCGTTAATCCCCGACAGGATGCCGGAACCCTCAGGCAATCCGCCGATTGGATTGTTTCCGGAGAGCATGCGCATGTATCAAAGCTGGCGGCAGCGGTGAAAAAACTGTGGCAAATTTGATACAATCAATGAGGGGAGATATCCGGGTCCGGTGCATGCAGGAAATCGATACCGGTTCTTGATATTGCCGCCTTGACAAGCTCTCCGGCCAGACCGTTGGCGTGATCCAGAATGGTAGATTCCGGTATTTTTACAAGATGACCGTTATCGACAACGTGGTTGCCGTTGACAAAGACGTGTTTTGCTCGATGACAGTCTCCGGTGAGCAACAGCCCGCCAACGGGATCGTGGATTCCGGCGTAATCCAGTGAATTCATACTGAAGACCGCGATATCCGCAAGCCAGCCCGGTGACAGTCGGCCGCTCTTCTCAAATCCCAGCACCCGGGCACCTCCAAGACTTCCCAGCGTCAGTGCCTGAGTGGTCGACAGAGCATCTGCACCCTTGGTTACGCGTTGAAGCAGGAGCGTTTGCCGGACTTCACCCAGCATATCCGAGGAATCATTGCTGGCGGAACCGTCGACGGCGATACCGACCCGGGCGCCGGCATCGAGAAGCTCACGAACCGGTGCAATTCCGGAACCCAGACGCATGTTGGATGACGGGCAGTGGGCGATACCGGTTCGGGTGTCGCCGAATAGAGCGATTTCGGTGGGGTTCAGATGAACGCAATGGGCAAACCAGACATCCGGGCCCAACCAGTCGAGTCGTTTCATGAGTTCCACTGGCCGGCATTTAAAATGAGTCATGCAGTAGTTCTGTTCATCCTGGGTTTCCGCAAGATGGGTATGCATGTGGATCTTCAGTTGCCGTGCGAGATCCGCCGTTCGGCGCATCAGATCTTCGGACACGGAGAAGGGGGAGCAGGGGGCGAAAGCCACCCGCTGCATGCTGTCCGATGAGGGATCATGGTATGTATCAGCGACGCGCCTGCAATCATCCAGAATGGTGTTTTCATCCTGAACCACATGATCCGGAGGTAATCCCCCCCGGGTTTTTCCGACACTCATGGATCCCCGGGTCGCCAGGAAGCGGATGCCCAGTTGTTGCGCTGCTCGAAACTGTTGATCGAGAAGATCAGAAGCTGCGTTTTCCGGGAAAAGATAATGATGATCCGATGTGGTGGTGCAGCCCGTCAGAAGCAACTCTCCCATGGCTGCCAGAGAACTCCAGTACACCGCATCTCTGGTCAAACCCTCCCAGACACGATAGTGGTTAACAAGCCATGGGAACAATGGGGCGTTCTGCATCCGGGGAATTGCCCGGGTCAGCACCTGAAAAAAATGGTGGTGGGTGTTTACAAGACCCGGAATGGCGACACAGTTCGAGCCGTCAATGATCCGGTTGAAGGAACCCTCAAGTCCGGTCCCAATCCGCGATATGGTTTTTCCGTGGATTTCGATATCAATTCCCGATGAATGGGTTTGGTGCGGTTCCGTATCGGCAAAAACGGCCCGGAGACCTTTGATCAGTATCCTGTCCGGCATGTGTTGCGTTCCCCCAGTACTTCGGCTCTAAATCGTCAGGGTTGTCATATCATCCGGCACGAATATGGTACCTTTGAATTCCTTTGCGGCTTCGGTGCGGTACGCTTCCACGGTGCTGCCTGGAGGGCATTCAAAGTGGACAAGGGCCAGGGCCCGTGCGTCGGCACGCGCAGCGATTCGCCCCGCTTCCAATGCTGTACTGTGACCATATTCAGCGGCCAGAGCCTGGTGGGATTCCAGATAGGTGGATTCGTGCACCAGGATATCTGCTTTGTTTGCAAAATCGACCATTTCGTCAATGGGTGATGTGTCCCCGGTATACACCATTGTCCGACCGGTCCGGTTTTCTCGAATCCGGTATGCACGGGTTGCCCGGCTGTGATTGGAAAGACCGGAAAGAATACCCGAATGCTCGCTTTCCCGAATCACCCGGCCGGGTTCCGGCGGTACGCTGTGTTTGACCAGGGCGTATGTCCGAACATCGTTTTCGATACCGTGTGCAAGGAGTTGCCGATTCATCAGTTCCAGTTCTTCCGCCGGGCAGAAGATGTGCAGAGGTTCGGTTCGTTTCTGAAGAAACATATGAAAAAGCAGCGTCGGCAGACCATAGCAGTGATCAATATGCAGATGTGTGAGGCAAAGGACCGTCAGATCGCAGGGGTCGTAACCCAACTGCAGCATCTTGCCCGCCGGGTTGCCGCCGCAATCCAACAGAATCAGATCCGCTCCCGCCTCGACAAGCAATGAAGTATTGTCCCTGTCTGCAGTGACGGATGCACTGGCCGTTCCAAGAAAATGAATCCTCATAATCCACCTGCTCGGTTCACATTTTACGGGGCTACCGGCATTGACGCAAGAAGTTTCTAATGATTTACAAACACTTGAACGGGCATAGGAACAGAGATGTGTGCCTTCAGGCACGGAATCAGCCGCTGAATTGGATGATCACTTTGGGATGATCATTTATCATTCGCTCAAAACTTCCCGGATTAAAATCGGAAATATCCGCGATTGTTCCGTCGCCGTTTTTCAGAATAACATTCAGGATGTTATCGTGAATACCGTTGGATTTATCTTCAAGAAGGTTGCGGGTGATATACCATGTTTTCATGATTTCCCGGCCAATCACACTGTGCATGGATATTCCATTCACAATCATGCGGTCAAAATCGGTGATAATGGAATCCCCGGATTTCAAACCGAAAAGTACCACATCCCCTCCCCGGCGCGTGCTGGAAACGGCATTATTCACCGACGAGTTAAAGCCGCTCATTTCCATGGCGACATCCACGCCGACGCCCCGGGTCATATCCTTGAGCCGCCGGATCACTGCCGGATCGGGATGCCATGGTTTTTCGGTGTTTCCACTGGTTTCCAGCCGAATCACCTCATCGGCACCCAGTTGAATAGCCATTTCAGCATGGGAAGCCATCGGTTCGATTCCGATGATCCGGGATGCTCCCAGGGCGCGAGCGATCATAATCACAAACAGACCGATGGTGCCGCAGCCGAACACGGCGACTGTTTTTCCCCTGAGATCCACTTTTGTGCAGCAATGAACGGCATTACCAAAGGGTTCCTGAATGGATCCCACCCAGGGATGTATGGCAGTGATGTCTGTTGGCCAGAGAACCTGCGCCGGCAGCTTGATGTACTCGGCGAAACAGCCGTCACGGCTGATACCGATGATGATGTCGTCGGCACAGACATTGGTCTG
>Ga0116164_10003831_pt1 | contig 10161 bp, 6 predicted proteins | sample AD_UKC109_MetaG_FD_89888 | JGI IMG/M metagenome (GOLD analysis project Ga0116164, IMG submission 89888) | Active sludge microbial communities of municipal wastewater-treating anaerobic digesters from Hong Kong - AD_UKC109_MetaG | ecosystem: Engineered > Bioreactor > Anaerobic > Digestate... | reverse complement strand
TCAGGCCTTCATTTATAACTGCTTAAGCAAAATTTAAGAATTCAAACCTTAATTTTATTCTCAATATTATTCAAACTCCAAAAAAAATAATATCATTTTTGCGTCTTAGTCAAGGCTTTTCCAGGGAGGTTCGGGGTCAAGGCCGCCCCTGGCTCTTTGCGGCATTTGTAATTTTCTTTCGACTGCAGATTATAGGCTTGTCCGCCGTGTTTATGGCGGGCTTGTCCCCCTATTTCACCGTAAATTTACCGATTCCCAGTTTTTCAGTTTAACAGCCTCTTCCTTCGTATTATTAAGCAGGCAAACAGGAACAACAGGATTATGGATACTATCATCCCTTCCTTTGAGATGGCAGAAATACCGGTTGCAGTATATACAGGTCCTCCATCATCTACAAAAGTACCGTTTCCACCGTCAAGATCATCGTCTCCTCTTAGACCGTCTATAAAATTAAGCAAGACTGTATTTCCCATAATCCGGGCACCTGTACCGCCTGAAAGGTTAAACTCATATGGATGTACCGTTGTATTGCCGGGTTCTCTCCCGTATTTCCAGTATGAGTCTATGGAGGCGCTTCCGGATAAAATAAGGATTACCTGAACTGCCCCGCCCGGGGTTCCTCCGCTTAAGGTAAACCTGAACAAACCGTAAGGGAAGGATATCAGATCTGAAAAAGTCCCGGGAGCCGGCGCAGGTAAGGCCTGGACACCTGAAAACTGTGTGCCGTTTGGTGCTGCAATAGTTGCATAGTCACTGCCGTCCGCTGTATGAAAGGAGACCACATTACCCTGCTGCCAATCAGGCATGCCATCATTATTTCCATCATAGCTGGGGTTGTCTCCATAAGGGCCCTGCTCGCATGTGTTAAAAATTCCGTCTCCATCTAAATCCTGGACATAATTGCTGAAGGTCGCGGAATTGTTGCTGCCGGTGCATCCGCAAACCGCATTTCCGGGGTCTATGGTGGCGGTAAAGTCACAGGTACCGGTTGAAGGGTTTGGAGTATAGTTAAAGGTGAGGTCGAAATTGCTGCCGGCGGCGAGGTTTACTGTCTGGTGCGCAAAGGAAATACTGCCGCAGGAACTGTTTAATTGTACTACTGCGCCTGCCACATCGCCACAGCCGATATTTTCGACATTGACGGTAACGGTACCGCTGGCACTGCCGGCGGCGTTACAAATGACGGCGGGGCTGACGGTATTCACCCGTAAATCAGGGATGTTTGAGGTTTTGTCGGAGCATCGGGTATTATCCGTGCCGTCGTTTTCGCAAATGGTATTATTGTAATCTGCTTCCATGCGGATGGAAACTTGACAGCCCATGGAATTGGCACAAAGATTGGCGGTCATGCTTTGCGGAGTAATGGTAAATACCTGGGTGCCGCCGCCGGAAGGAATGTTGACACCGGCAAAGGTTTCGATCCACTGTGCCACCTGGGTGCCGGAACAACCTGTATTATCAAACAGGGTGAACCGGACAGGGATGTTCTGATTAAGGCTGGAACCACACCCGGCGTTGGCCATGGTCACGGTTCCCGATACAGTGAACTGACCGTCATCCAGACAGGCAATACCCAACGTATCAGATAAAATTTGCAGGTTGGGGATATGAATGTTTTTGCTGCCGGCACAATAGGTGTTGTCTGCACCGTCCCATTCGCAGATGCTGTCGAGGTAGTCGGCTTCGACGAAAATGGAGACCTGGCAGTTTGTGGAGCTGGCGACAGGATCGGCGTTAATTACATGATTCTGAACAGTGAAGGTCTGAGTGCCTCCGGCTGACGGGATATTGACCCCATTGAAGGTCTGTGTCCATTGATTTATCTGACTGCCGCTGCACCCGGGGGTGTCGTACAGGGTGAAGCGCATGGGTATATCCCGCGTCAGGTTGGGACCGCATCCATTGTTCACGAGGGTAACAGTCCCTGAAACATTGATCTGACGGTCGCCTGCGCAGCTGACTGTCAGGGTATCGCCTTGCACCTCAATGTCAGGGATGATCATGCCTGAAAGAGAAAAGGCTGTATTATCGGTGCCGTCACATTCACAAATGGTATTGCCCGGGTCGATAACAGCCGTAAAATCACAGGTACAATTAGAGATGCCTGCGGTGAACGGAAAGAAAACGTCCCTGGTTTCTCCTGGCGACAGGTTAGTAGTCTGATCGGCGAAAACAAGTCCGCAATCGGATGTCAGCCGTACCACCACGTTGCTGGCGTTCGCGCACCCGTCATTCGAGACACTAACGGTTATGCCGGTGAAATTGCCATCATTGTTGCATGAGACATACATGTCAATACTGTTCACAACCAGGTTTGGGATATTCACGGTTCTGTTGCTGCAGAATGTATTGTCCGTGCCGTCGCTTTCGCAAATGGTATTACTGTAATCCGCTTCCGTGCGGATGGAGACTTGACAGCCCATGGAATTGGCACAAAGATTGGCGGTCATGTTTTGCGGTGTTATGGTAAATACCTGGGTGCCGCCGCCGGAAGGAATGTTGACACCGGCAAAGGTTTCGGTCCATTGTGCCACCTGGCTGCCGGAACAGCCGGTATTGTCAAACAGGGTGAACCGGACCGGGATATTGGCGGTCAAGTTGCTGCCGCAGCCGGTGTTGGCCATGGTAACCGTCCCGGATACCGCGGCCTGACCGTCTGCCAGGCAGGAAATGCCCAGCCCGTTGGCTGACACTTGCAGGTTCGGGATATTCACGGCTTTATTATTGGCGCACCAGGTATTATCCGTATCGTCGCACTCGCAAATCACATTGGTGTAATCCGCTTCCACGCGAATGGATACCTGGCAATTGGTTGAATTGGTCACCATGTTGGCGGTAATATTACGCGGGGTGATGGCAAATAACTGGGTGCCGCCACCGGCTGGAATATTAACCCCGGTAAACGTCTGGGTCCACTGGCTTATCAAGGTGCCCCCGCAGTTGGTATTGTTGTATATGCTAAAACGCATGGGAATATTAGCGGTGGCATTGGAACCGCAGCCGTTGTTCACCAGTCCGATATTGCCGGAAACAGTAACTTGCCCGTCAGTCAGGCAGGTGACGCCCAGTGTGTCGGACTGGACTTCAAGGTCCGGGATATTAACGGTTTTATTGGCACAGCGGGTGTTGTTGGCACCGCTGCATTCACAGATGGTATTGGAGTAATCGGCTTCCACCCGGACAGATACCTGGCAGCCGGTTGAATTGGCGCAAAGGTCGGTGTCGATGGTTCGCGGGGTGATGGTAAATATCTGGGTGCCGCCTCCGGAAGGAATGTTGACACCGGCAAAGGTTTCGGTCCACTGGTCCAGTATGTTACCGGTGCAGCCGGTGTTGTCGTAAAGGGTGAAGCGCATGGGGACCGTGGCATTAGAGAGCATGCCGCAGCCATTGTTAGCCAGGGCGGCGGTCCCGGTTACCTGGATCTGTCCAGCGCCGTTACAGGTGATGGCCAGCGTATCCGAGGGCACCGTAATGTCCGGGACATTAATGATATAAGGAGCAGATGCCATGGTGTTGTTGGTGCCGCTGCACTCGCATATGAGATTGTCCGGGTCAATTCCGGCACTAAAAATGCACGTGCATGACGTGCAATTGGGGGTATAATTGAATATGACATTGGCGCTGACGCCGGCAGCAAGGTTAACGGTTTGGTCCGAAAAAACAATACCGCAGTCGGAGATCAGCCGCACCACTGCATTGCTGACACCAGTGCAGCCGATGTTTCCAACGTTAACCGTCACAGTGCCCTGGAGATTGCCGTCACTGACACAGTTAAGCGAAGGGACCACGCTGTTGACCACCAGGTCCGGGATAGGCGCAGTATAGGACACCGGGCCATAGGTGTTGTTGCCCTCATTTTTTTCTGTCACATCATTGTTTAAATCAACGTTGGCATTGAAGTTGTACGGATTGCAGTTATTACAGGTGGGTACCCAGGAGGCAGTATCGATGTCAACAGAAACGGTACTCCCGATGCCAATAGTGCCGTTGTAAGTGGTGTTACCGGTCCACGTACCGTCAGTCACCTGTATGGTAAAACTGTTTGTACTGCCCTGGTCTCCCTGGTTTTTCACTTCAACCGTAATGGAACCGCTGAGGCTGCCGTCTGCCACACAGGTGATGGAAGGTGAGATATCTGTTATGATAAGATCCGGTAATGAATAGGCTGGTGAACCTGTGATTGCAACGAGAATAACGGCAAAAAGTATAATAACAAAAACAAATGGAGTAGTTTTCATATAATTTCCTCATCCTCAGATATTTCAAAGATGGAAAAAATTGTCACTTCTCTTTATGTATTAATGTATTTTCTAAGAGCATATTATTCAATATTTAAATGAATACCACATTGACAGGATAGCCTTAACTGCTGAAAGCAATGAATGTTTTTATGAAATTGTAAGTAAACAAAAAAGGGTTTAGATTTAATAAACCATCATAATGATGATATGAGGGATAAAATAAGACCTGATCTACATGTTGATCTTTTAAGAAGAAAACTTAAAAAAACCATATCAGGAAACCAGGTATTGATAAAGGTAAAATTTTCTGCAGGGAATTTGGTTATCTCGACCTCCCGCCTCTTTTGAATGCGGCAAGGTGATTCTCTGAGCCTCCAAGAAGACGACTGAAGACATCCCGGATGTCGGCTGGCAGATCTTTTTTCAGAAATCGCTCATACATTGCTATATTTGCTACCTCGGCCTCCACACCAATTTGCAGTGCTTCCGAAAAAGTTTCCGGAACCATGGCTAATTCCAGTCCGCGGTCGGGCGGTAATATTATGTTATACTTTTCAAACAGGGGCGTCAGCCACGAAATATGTCTTTCTTCTGCCTTGATGATGTTTGAAAATGGCCTCTGGCTGCCAAACTTCTCAATAACCTTCTCATATTCTCCTCTGGCCAGGTACTCGTCCTGTATCGCAAAAACAAGCATTTTTTCAAGTGTAAGTGATTCGTCTGAGAGCTTCGAGGCTCCGGCTGCACCGTAAGTATCATCAGCAGCTTTAACTGGCGAACCGGTTCCAGCAGACAGGACAAACATTCCTATTATTAAAAGAATCATTAATTTTTTCATCTTAAATCCTCCCAGAAAATTTGTTCTTATCCACCACTTTTCTCCGCCTGCCGCGATTCATGACATGATACCATGCTCCGGGGTATTGTATTCTTAGAAGTCGAGACATTTTTTTCATATATCACATCGGGGAACAAAAGTCAACCGAAGACCTGACCCCTTTGTCGTGGTCGCTTTCCGAACATTGAATGACACCATCAAGGAATAGACACTTACCATAAAGTTCGGTATCATAAATTTTTATGTCCTGATATTCTGACATAGCAGAATATGTCAAATCTTTCACAGGGATTTGAAAGGATGTCCCTGAGTAACAAGGAATCTCTATATAATTTTTATATAATGTGGAAACTCCATCCCTTTTCAATGTTGTCACCTATAGTTTATTAATTTAAAATGGGTCACCCATTCAAGGGGGGCAAATCTCCGATTAGCTTTTGATATAATTATCAAATTTACTATTGACTGTTGCTAACCGGAAAAAGGACACCTCCCCAACCAATCTAACCTATTGCCCTGAATTCTACAAATTCCAGAGACACCTTAAGAATCTCTTAGAGAAAGAATTTACTGATATTATTGTAAAAAACCAAATGTTCTTATATTTGACTGCAATTAAGTGCTAATTACGCTTAATTACAGGAAGACAACCAATCTATGATTGAAAAGATATGAAACTGAAAGAATCTGCAAATTGAGTTTAATAAAATATAAAGTTTTAAAGCACGATTAAGCTAAGTTGTCAAATGGAATTTGGGGTTGTTATCAGTTATCGGCTTTCAGTTAACTGGCGTATATTTCACGAACCCAGACAAATGACCTTACACACACCAGAGTCACACTTCTTGACTGACCCCTTTAGCCACAGGTGTTCTCCATGCCAAATTTGCTTTATCAAACATAAAGAAGACTGCTTAAAAAACCATCTATTCAACTTTTGATTAGACCCTTTTCCAATCTCGATTATATTGTGAGTATAACTGCAATTCATTCATTTTTATTATCCTTATTATATTCTCTGACAATCATTTTTTTTTGAATTTTTGCGATTTTTAGAAATGAGAGCTTTCTAGTATGCCTTGTCTGACATTTATTTGAGCAGTCAAGCCTACCTTCTCGTAAAATTCACTAATTAACTTTTCGCAGTTGTCGTAACCCCATCTGAGACAATCACAGCTTAAATATTTTATGATGAGAAGAGATTTATAATCACCTTCAAAAAACGGATTTAATGTGCATTTGCCATTGAGGCATCCAGCTAATTTGCTCCCAATTTCTGTTATGTTGTCTGTATAGAATTTGTAATGGATTAGTTCATCTCGAAATTTGATAAAATTATTTACCTCCTGATAAATACCACTGTCTGTTGGAAACTTTTTCTCTTCTGATACAGACAGTCTTATCGCCTCGTTATATTTCCATAGTGCAAAATTATTCTTTATGATTTTTTTGAAGTAAGCAGAATCAGTTGTAGATTCTTTTTCTATATGCTTCTTAAGTTTTTTGTATGCGTTTTCCTCATTTGTTTTCGCTAACAACCAAAAACTATTTATTGTCGCTTCCAGTGAGGCTACGATAGAAACTATGCCATTTACAATAAATGCTTTGTGCTTGATTTTTTCTTCTATTTTGATTGAAGCAGGGTCTTCCAGATGTCTTTCTTCAATCTTTCGGCTCTGTCTCAAGAAGAAATCTCCAGCCAAAAGGTGATAAAGGTGCATATCAAGATCATTGTGGGCTGTAGCGTTCATCGAAAGTTTTAGCAAAATACTATTTTTATTGACATCGTTAACTTTTTCCTTATCCATTTGTTATCCTCTTAAATATAAGATGATATGCTTCTATTTCTCCGGCATCGTTATTAGCTGTATTCCCTGTAAATGCATTATCTATTATTTTATTACCATCCTCAATTTTTGCGTACAGATCATCACCATCATCTACTACTGGGAAAAGGTCAAAGCTACTTTTGACTGTTGTACAGCGGAAAATGAATACCTCCCTCACTAATATAAAATTCCCGGGAGTGTCTGTTGTTCCCACCGCGCTATTGACCTAATTTCTACAAATTCCGAATACACCTAGTGTGTTTTCGGATATTGAAATTATTTACATTTTTGAAACAAATCAAATGCTCTCATATTTGACTGCAATCAAGTGCTAATTAGACCTGATTTCAGAATATCTAGAACCTGAGGGGTGATTCCGCTTTAGAGGTATGGATAACATTAAACTGACCACGAACCTAATAGTAATTAATTAACGTATGCGAAAATGGCTAAAAACGGGTTCTGCTGGTGTTATGCGTAAAGTCAGCAAAAAGGATTTTTTTTGCATGGAGAGGTGTTTTTTCTCTTGACTAACCCTTGTATGGGTGAACCCTTAAACTTAAATAAGCCAAGATTGAAGGATTAAAAGATATCAGTCACTAGGTGCATCGTCCTCAAATCTCTCATCTCCGACAGTAAAGCCCCATTTCGAAAGGCTATTTACGATGATTTGGAACCTTGCTTCAATAAACTCCTCGTAATCCTTCCTGGTTTTATCAGTGCGCTCAAGTATTTTAATACAATCAGCTGAAAGGAAGAGCTTTTCCAGAATTTCTTTTCGTCTGGCATCATTCGGTATCTTAGTTTTGATATCATTGACCTGGTTCGAAGGATCCATTTTATCCCATTTCTTGTTTGTCTTAGGAGCTATAGGAATAAGGTTCAGCGCATATTCTGTCGAGTCGCGATCACTGTCCCAATCACCAATATGGTCACTGCAGAATTTTTTGGGCCAAATATGATGTTCTTGGGGGTATTCATCTACGTCATCATAATAGCCTACTTTTGTTTCCTCTAAAGGATCAATTGGACATTCCCTGTTGATAAGACATTTTACTAGTCTTCCAATTGCACCATTGGGGGAGGCTGTTTTCATATCTTTTGATATTTGGACATTTTGAAGCCATACCGGTTTAAAGTCATTCTTATCTTCTGATATCCATCGGATCATGTCTTTGGCATCATTTTCCTGTTTATTGTGAACACCTTCTTGGTATCGCTGAGAGAGAGCAGCCCCAATAAACCAGGTTTCGATTTTCTGCTCCGCCTTTCTTTTTTCACCGCCTGATAATTTATCGATTTCTTGGCAAACAACAGCGATTGGTGCAAGTATCGAATCATACGGTAAGAGCCTATTTGTATCTTTTAATCCAACCCCTAAATCATTTGTTAAAAAAGCCCCAACTCTATCAAGGAGACTCAGAGCATCAGCATGAAATGCTTTGAAGCGCTCATGAGTAATAGTTTTGGGGAGTAGCGATTTTTTCGGCGATTTTTTTGCTAATAGGGCAATTGTCTGAAGTAAGATCTCCCCATTTGCATCCATGTTTTTAAGGCATTCAGATGCATCATGATACTCTTGAACTTCTTGCTTAAGGTTAATGTCATTTGCATATAAAGTCGCTGTTACAATTTCAACAGGAGTGAGTCTTTTCCCTGTTGTATTAATAGTTGCAAAAATTCTTGTTACAGCGGCAAGAGATTCGGCCTTCGTGAGTGTAATAACAGGACAATTGAAATCATTATCAAGTGTGAAATATGGCACCACAACATATCTCAAAAAATCTTTTGTTTCTGGGTATTTTTCTTCATATTGCTCAAGCTCTTTTTGTGCCGTTATTTTATCGACAAGATGAGTTGAACTAAGCAAATGGCTATCGAGAAGCAGTGGCCTCAACTCGGTTTGCTTAGTTGTGGCAATCATGTAGTTGTCCCCATCGTCAATTTCTTGAACGAAGTTACGAACAACTTTGTCATCTCTATAATCAATGGCCTGGTCTTCAGCCAATTTCTTAAGTGCACCTAGATCAAGAAAATAGCGTAGTGACCCGCTAAGACCATGAATTAGGGCAATCCCAGAAGTAATGCGTTGTTGTCCATCTAAAGTGAGCCTGTCAGCTTCTATTGGTTTTGTACTATCTGGAGAGCCTTCAAAGGGTCGAGGCGCTAAATCATATTCAGCGGACGCTTCTAAAAACAAAAAACTTCCGATTGGGAACTGTTTGCGAAGAGAGTCATAGAGGGAAATTACTTTGCTTCTTTCCCATTTCCATTCACGTTGAAATGCAGGCAATTGAAGATTTCCATCATATGCCTCTTTGACGAGTTGTAAAAATGTTTCTTGGGAATGCTTCATCTTATGCCCTCTCAATCAGCTATTTACTTTTGATAGAGTAAAACATTGGTTGGTTACAAAAGTCAATAAAGGGTTTTAGGGATGGCATTTAAATTTGTCTACTTATCGCTCCGCCTGAGTAGCCGAAGGCCTACTCAAGGCGGTGGTTAGTATTTAACCACACATTATAATGTGATAAAGGGGTCAAATCGGCTCTTGACTCTTGCTCAACATTAAAAGGACACCTCCCCCTAACCAATTCAAACTATTTCCCTGAATTCTATTAATCCTAGAGACGACTTAAGTATCTCTATTGCGATCTTTTACATTTTTGAAACAAATTAAAAGCTCTTATATTTGACTGCAATTAGGTGCTAAACAGACCTAATTACAGGAAAACAACCAATCCATGATTGAAAAGATATGAAACTTAAAGAATCTCTAAATTGAGTTTAATAAAATATAAAGTTTTAAAGCGCTATTAAACTTGGTTGTCAAATGGAATTTGGGGTTGTTATCGGGTATTGGTTATGGGGTATCAGTTATTGGTTATCAGTTAATAGTTATTTGTTTTTGGTTGGGGGATAAAGACTGGGATGTTTGACCTAAAGGTATGATTGTCTTTGACAGGATTACGGGATTAACTGGAATTTATTCCGCATTTGAAAAGTTGTTTGGATTACGGAATGATTCTTCTGATCTGGATTCCGACTTTCGTCGGAATGACGGAATGGGGGAGATTTTGGGGCTGAAAGTTTATCCGCCTTTATTTTTGGCTGATTTACCCGCCTCTGGCTGGGACAAAAGAAAGATTTATCTCCCGCCTATATTTGGCGGGATTCCAAAATTTGCCCGCCGCATGTGGGTTCACAAATTCATTGTTCTTTATAGCAGATTCTTAAAAAGCACTTGATA
>Ga0116164_10003829_pt1 | contig 10166 bp, 6 predicted proteins | sample AD_UKC109_MetaG_FD_89888 | JGI IMG/M metagenome (GOLD analysis project Ga0116164, IMG submission 89888) | Active sludge microbial communities of municipal wastewater-treating anaerobic digesters from Hong Kong - AD_UKC109_MetaG | ecosystem: Engineered > Bioreactor > Anaerobic > Digestate... | reverse complement strand
ACTTTTCCTGATTCTGTATCTGAGCAGTCTCATTTTTATCAATGCGTATTTTATTCATAAACATAAAGAATCGAGCGCCGCATTCCAGTTTCTACAATTCGACGAATCCATGTCCGGACTTGCCTTCCAATCTCATGCCGACAGCTTACAGGCACGCGAGCTTCTGAAGAAATTCAATTCCAGCCGCGCCGCTTCCGAGATGATCCGTCACGAGGCACAAATTTACTCCACGGCTTTCCTGTTCATTCTGATGATTATCTCTGTAACCACTTTTATCATAGTATTTTACATCATCACGAAACCGCTCAAGGAATTGCAATCCGCCACGGCAAAAATCAGAAACGGCGATTTCAGCGTAAAACTGACGGAAACAGGATTTAAAGAAATAAAAGAAACCAAAATCTCTTTCAACCGCATGTCCGGTGAACTGGCGAATATTCAGAAGAAATTGATCCGAGCCGAAAAAGACCAGATTTGGAAAGAACTCTCCCGCATTCTGGCGCATGAGATCAAAAATCCCCTCACTCCCATCCAGCTTTCCATTCAGCGGCTGGAAGAAAAATTTGAGGAAAACCCGGACAAATTTCGCCAAATCTTCCCCGAATCCATTCAAATCATCAACCAGGAAATCGCTAATCTGCAAAAACTGGCTTATTCTTTTTCCAGTTTCGCCAAAAACATCGAGCCGGATTTCAGCGATTTTTCGGTGCAGCAGGCTTTGCGGGAAATTCTCTGCCCGTATCAGCACAAATATGATATAAAGTTGCTCTGTGAGCGGGATGAGAGCATTCATTTCGACCGCACTCATTTTTACCAGATCATCACTAACATAATTCAAAACGCCATCGATGCGATGGAAGAAAAACCGGAAATCACCATCAGCATTCAGCGAAAAGAAGACAAACTATTCATCTGTATTGCCGATAACGGTAAAGGCATCGCCCGGGAAAATTTGGAGAAAATCTTCGATCCGTATTTTACTCAGAAAAAGAAGGGTACCGGACTCGGCTTGGCTTTGGTAAAAAAACTTATTGATTTAAATGAAGCCGATATTTTTGTGGAAAGCGAACTTCAGGTCGGAACAAAATTCACAATCCTACTCGACCTGAAAAAATAGATGAGGATGCTATGAAGATTTTGATTATCGATGATGAAACGAACATCTGCCTGTCTCTGAAGAATATTCTGGAAGATGAGAATTACAGTTGCCAATACGCCGTTACCAGCCGTAAGGGCTTGGAACTGGCAGCTTCTTTTTCTCCCGATATCGTGCTTCTGGATGTGCGGCTGGATGGAGCAAACGGAATCGAAGTTTTGCAGCAGATCAGGGAAATGAATTCCGAAATCGTCGTCATCATGATTTCCGGGCACAGCGGCATTAAAGAAGCGGTACAAGCCATGCGTTTGGGCGCTTACGATTTCCTGGAGAAACCGCTCAGCCTGCCCAAGATCAGAATAATCATCCAAAAAGCTTTGGAATTCAAAAACATCAAACGTGATTACGACCGGCTGAAGGACGGTGTAAAAAATCAATATCAGATTATCGGCAACAGTGAACCGATTCGGGAAATGCTCTCGCTGATCGAGCGGGTAGCGCCCAGTGATTCCAAAGTGCTTATTCGCGGCGAAAGCGGCACCGGTAAAGAACTGGTGGCGTATGCCGTTCATCATCAAAGCCGCCGGGCTGACCAGCCTTTCGTCAAATTCAATTCTGCCGCCATTCCTACTGAATTGGTGGAAAGCGAGCTTTTCGGTTTTGAAAAAGGCGCTTTCACCGGTGCGATAAAAAGTAAAGACGGCAAGATCGAGCAAGCCGATGGCGGTACTTTGTTTCTCGATGAGATCGGCGATATGAATCTGAATGCTCAAGCCAAAATTCTGCGTGTGATCCAGGAAGGTGAATTCGAGCGGGTCGGCAGCAATAAAACACAGAAAATCGATGTCAGGATAATCGCCGCAACGCACAAAAATCTGGAAAAGTTGGTGGAATCCGGCGCTTTCCGGGAAGACCTTTATTATCGCTTGAATGTGATCCCCATCACCACACCGCCTTTGCGAACTCATCCCGATGACATCCCGCTTCTGATCAAACATTACGCTGCCTATTTTGCAGCAGAATTGAAATTACCTCCTAAAATATTTCAGCCGGAAGCCATAAAACTGATGCAATCCTGGCAATACCGGGGAAATGTAAGAGAATTAAAAAACTATATCGAACGCATCTATATCATGGTTCCCCAAACCGTAATCGAACCGCTCGATCTGGAATTTTTGGGACAGGTAAAAACGTCTGCCAATTTCTGGAATGAAACCGTTCCATTTAAAGATAAGAAAAGGGAATTTGAAATAAAATACCTTTCCACCCAACTGAAAATGTACGACAATAATATATCAAATACAGCGGCTGCTCTGGATTTACAAGTGAGTAATCTTTCCAGAAAAATAAAAGAATTAGGTATAAAATAGGAGAATATTATGAAATCCAAATGGTTTGCTTTAGGTTGCCTCACCTCTTTCCTGATCATCGTTTTGGTCGTTTATTTACTCTTTTCCGGTTTGAGCAAAATGACCAAAGATTTTTCCGGCGTTCAATATGCCAAAGTTAATGAAGGCTCCTTCCTGCACATCGATATTACGGGTCAAATCACCTCTTATAATGAATACAGCGACAACCTGTTCACCGAGCCGGAAGTGAGCGCTCAGGAGCTGATCAACAAGATCGATTATGCCGCTACCGATGAGAAAATAAGCGGTATTCTGCTGGAACCGCATACCATTCTCTCCGGTTATGCCGATCTGAATGAGATTATGGCTGCTTTGGAACGCTTTCGTGCCACCGATAAAAAAGTTTATTCTTATCTCGACATGGCGACAAATAAAGATTATTTTCTGGCATCTGCCAGCGATCAGATTGTTCTGAATCCATCCGCTTCTGCCGGGATACTGCTCACAGGCGTCGGCGGTAATGTACTATTTTATAAAGAGTTACTGGACAAAATCGGGATCGATGTAACGGTGCTGACAGCCGGCAAATATAAAGGCGCCGGAGAGAATTTTACCAGCACTTCTTTCTCGCAACCGGTAAGACAAAATCTGCAACAATTATACGGTTCCATCTACGACACGATTCTGGAAAAGATAGCGCGTAATCGTAATCTGAATGCCGATGAAATCAGGTACATTTATGAAAGCAGACCGGAAATGTTCATCAATCAGGATACGGCGGTAGAATACAAACTCGTCGATGAACTGATGCAGCGCGAAGATTTGATCGCCAGATATCAACTGAAAAATCATTTAGTGGATTATAAAAAATACCGGGCAGATTCCCATCCGGTTTCCGCTTACAAAATTGCAGTAATTTATGCTCAGGGCAATATCGCTCCGTCTTCCAACCTGCCAACTGCCAGCGGCATTTCGGCAGAAAAAATCAATCCTATTTTGGATGATTTGATGCGGGATAATTCTGTAAAAGCCATCGTATTACGCGTAAACAGCCCGGGCGGCAGCGCTTTGATCTCAGAAATTATTACTGCCAAAATCGACGCCGTTCGCCAGCACAAACCGGTAGTCGTTTCGATGGGAAATCTGGCTGCTTCCGGCGGTTATTACATTTCTTCCAACGCCGACTACATTGTGGCAGATCCTTTTGTTATCACCGGTTCCATCGGTGTGGTCTCCATGATCCCTACTGTGGGTGAACTCACCGATAAACTCGGCGTAACGCATGAAACGATAGGTAAAGGGAAATATGCCACCTCCTTCGATCTTTATTCCAAACTGTCGGCAGAAGAAATAAAAACCTTCCAGGCATCCATCGACAAAACTTATCTGGAATTCAAAGAACGCGTGGCACGAGGTCGTTCCCTTTCATTGGATACTGTGGAAAAATTTGCTCAGGGTCAGGTCTGGAATAGTTATAAAGCTGTAGAATACGGACTGGCGGATGAAGTGGGAATGCTAAACGATGCCATTCGCAAAGCCGCCGAACTAGCCGGTGTAACAAATTATCAGGTAACTTATTTTCCCAAGCAAAAAAGCCAGTTGGAAGAGATTCTGAAAAAAGGATTCAATCTCGATCTTTCGGCAAAATTGTTGGGTAAAGGGCTGCCCAAAGAACTGGAATTGGATGAAACATACCAACTGTATCAGGCAATTAAGTCCGATCCCGTACAAACAATCCTTCCCTATAAAACAGTACTCTAACTAAATTATATGTGACCTGCATCATAACAAAATTCTTGACTGAATTACTATACAAAAAAATTTGCAGGATATTAGTAAGTTAATATTATTATAGATAGTTAGGAGGAGTAATGAAAATTAGGATTTTAATGATTCTGTTTCTGCTGTCAGCCGTGTTCGGTAATATTTTTGCAGCTTCACAGGATTTGAGTGCGGAAGGAAAGAAGAATCTGCGTTCGGCAAATATGCACCTTTCAGGAGAACGTTATGAAAAAGCACTTCCGTTTTACGAAGATGTTTTAGCTGAAAACCCGCACAACATCGAAGCTTTGAAGAAAGTCGGCAGTATTTATTTCGATGTGAAGAAAGATTACAAAATCGCTTACGGATATTTCGTTCAGGTGGAAAATGAGATCGCAGAAATTTATGCAGAATACGATCAACTGAAACAACAAGACGAAAAAGAAGCTGATAAATTCTATAAAAAAGAAATTAAGAAAGCCGATCTGGAAAAGATAAAAGAAGAGTTGGGCAATCTTCTGCTGAGCTGTTGGGCAAAAATGTTTAATGAAGCAAAAGGCTATTTCGATAATGAAGATTATGAAACCGCTCTGGATAAATATCTTTATGTTTACGAAATGGCTCCGGACAGCATTCAAACAGTGAAGATGCTTTCCTATACCTACAACAAACTGAATAATACTGAAAAATCTTTGGAATACATGAAAATCTCTGCCGATATGGATCCAACCGACGATGTCGTAAGAACGAATATCGGTAACATTATGTTCGAGCAAGGTAACTACGAAAAAGCCGTGAAATGGTATGCCGCAGCCGCTGAAATTAATTTCTCGATCATCGATAATTTTTACAACATGGCTCTGGCATATTCCCGTTTGGGTGACGAGGTAAATGAAGGTATAGCTTTTGAAAAGGTCTTGGAAATCGAACCTGACAATCTGGATGCCATCATCAATGTCAGCAATATCGCTTTAAAAGCCGGCGATTACGAAAAATCACTGACTTATTTGAAGAGAGCTGCTGTTATCGATTCCACCAATAAAGAAATCATTTCCAACCTTTGTTATAAACTGGCTCAGGAAAAGCGTTTCGAAGAAGTTTTGGAATACGCTCAGAAATGGAAAGAGCTCGATCCGAATTCTGAGAATGCTCAGCAGATGATCAACCTGGCTAAACAAAATTTGAAAAAATAAATATTTCCGACGGGCGAAAGTGGTGAAATTGGTAGACACGCTGGATTTAGGATCCAGTGGGAATTTTCCCTTAGGGGTTCGAGTCCCCTCTTTCGCACCAGATTTTAGATAAGGAGTTTGTGTGAAAACAGAACTAAAAAACGTAAGTCAAGCCGTAAAAGAAATGGTGATCACCATCGATAAAGATGCTGCTTTGCAGGATTATAACGAGGTTTTACGACAGTTCAAAAACTATGTCGTTCTACCCGGATTTCGTAAAGGCAAAGCACCCAACAACATGATCGAACGCAATTACGGCGAGCATGTAGTAGAGAAGTTTTACGAAGATAAATTGAATGTTTATTATCAGCAAGCCATCAAAGATAATGACCAGCATCCTATCAGCCAGGGTGAACTGACCGAGGTAAAATGGGAAAAAGGCACCGATTTGACGGCTACCTTCATGTTTGAAGTGATGCCGGAAATCAAAGTGGAAAACTACCAAGGTCTGGAAGTTCCCTTCGAAGAAGTGGTGTTCAATGAAACAATGATCGATGAAACAATCGAAGATTTCCGCCAGAAAACTGCCACTGCCGAATCGGCTGAAACAGCAGAAGACGGCGATATCGTGACCTTCCAACTAAAATTTATCGATGAAAATGACACGGTAACCAAAGAAGTTTTCAGAGAAATCGTTCTGGGCGATAATCTCTATGCCAAATCATTCAACACCAAGATCAAAGGTGCCAAAGTCGGAGATGAAATCAAGACAAAACTATTTACCAAAACTCAGGCATCAACCGATTCCGATATCGATGAAGACATCAAAGACAGAGAATTTCTGGTTGTTATCACCGAGATCAAAAGAACCATTTTACCGGAATTGAACGATGATTTTGCCAAAGATATGGAATACGATTCTTTAGCAGATTTGCGAGCCAAAATCGAAGTAGAACTGAAGAAGAAGATCGAGAAAGATAACATCGCTCAAAAAGAAGAAAGCATCATCGCTGCTTTGGTGAAAGCCAATCCATTCGATGTACCGCCTTCCATGGTGAAAAGTTTCGCCGAAGATATGGCAAAACCTTATGCCAAAGCTTATAAGATGGAATTGGAAAAGATCGCTGCCATGTACGAAACCCTGGCAGAATTCAAGATCAAAAGTCATCTTATCCTCACCGAATTATATAAGCTCAAGAAAATCGAAGTCACGGATGAGGATAAAGAAAAACAGATCGCCGAATACGCTGCCGAATTGAACATGGAAGTGGATAAATACAAGGAAATGTACAAAAAACAGATCGAAAGCGAAGATTTCTCTTACGGTATACAGGAAAAGAAAATCCTGGAATTAGTGGAAAAAGAATCCAAATTCGTACCGTATCCCAAAGAAATCAAAGACAACGATCAAACTAAGGAGAATTAATGCCTTACGTACCAATTGTTGTAGAGCAGGAAGGGCAAACCGAACGTGCTTACGACATTTATTCCAGATTGCTGAAAGACAGGATCATTTTCCTGGGTTCTCCCATCGATGATAACGTGGCAAATGTGGTCATCGCTCAACTGCTGCATCTGGCTGCCGAAGATCAGGAAAAAGACATTTACATGTATATCAACAGTCCGGGAGGCATCGTTTCTTCCGGTTTAGCCATTTATGATACGATGCAATACATAAAACCCGATGTCAGCACAATTTGTATCGGTCACGCCGCCAGTATGGGAGCGCTTTTACTCACAGCCGGTCAACCGGGAAAACGTTTCGCTCTTCCCCATTGCCGCATCATGATCCATCAGCCTCTGGGCGGAGCACAAGGTCAGGCATCAGACATCGAAATTCAAACCAAAGAAATTCTTTATCATAAGAAAACCCTGGCAGAACTTTTGCAGTTCCACACCGGAAAATCTTTGAAACAGATCGAGAAAGACACAGACAGGAATTTCTTTATGAGCGCTCTGGAAGCCAAAGAATACGGTTTGATCGATGAAGTGATCAAATCCCGTAAAGACCAAAATTCTAAAAATGGAGAGAAGTAGTGGGTAATATGAATTATTGTTCTTTCTGCGGAAGAAGCGAAACCGAAACCAAATTTCTCATCAAAGGCATCAGCGGAAATATCTGCGAAGAATGCACCCGCATGTGCAATACTATCATCGAAGCCGATCATCAGAAGCATGAATATGAACATTTCACCCTGCCCACTCCCAAAGAAATTCATAACCAACTCAACCAATATGTGATCGGACAGGATCAAGCCAAACAGATCATTTCCGTGGCTGTTTATAACCATTATAAACGTATCTTCAAGCAAAAAGCCGACGATGCAATCGACATCGAGAAAAGTAATATTCTGATGATCGGTCCCACCGGTTCCGGCAAAACTTTGATCGCGCAGACTCTGGCAAAAATCCTGAAAGTTCCCTTCGCCATCGCCGATGCTACCACGCTTACCGAAGCCGGTTATGTGGGCGAAGATGTGGAAAACATTCTGGTGAGATTACTGCAAAACGCCAATTACGATATCGAAAAAACCGAAAAGGGAATAATCTATATCGACGAAATCGATAAAATTGCCCGTAAATCCGAGACGCCGTCCATCACGCGGGATGTTTCCGGTGAAGGTGTGCAGCAGGCTCTCTTAAAAATTCTGGAAGGCGCCAAGGTAAATGTTCCACCCAAAGGCGGACGTAAACATCCGCAGCAGGAATTCATCGAGATCGACACTAAAAATATTCTGTTCATTGCCGGCGGAGCATTTTTCGGACTGGAAAAAATCATCAAGAAGCGTCTGAAAAAGAAGATCATCGGATTTGAAACCAACGACACAACTTCAGTGGTTCAGGAAAAAAACCTGTTCTCCAAAGTCATTCCGGACGATATGATGAAATACGGACTGATCCCGGAGCTGGTCGGCAGAATGCCGGTTGTTTGCTCTTTGAACGAATTGGATGAAGACGCTTTGATCCAAATTCTCACTCAGCCCAAAAACGCCATCTGCAAACAATATCAGAAGCTCTTCGAGATCGAAGACGTCAAACTGGATTTCAGTCTGGATGCACTACAAGAAATTGCTAAAATCGCCATTAAACAAAACATCGGTGCACGCGGTCTGCGAGCTATCATGGAAAAATTCATGATCGACATCATGTATAACATACCGGATATGAGCAACCTGAAAGAATGTCTCATTTCCCGCGATGTGGTGCTGGGTTCCAGCGATCCGGTTTTCTCGTTCAATCAGGTAAAGAAAGATAAAACTGCTTAATTTTCTTAAGCTAAATATTGAGAAGCCCATTGAAAAATGGGCTTTTTTTTTGAGAGAATTTTCTCCTTTTAGCAATTCTTCATATGAGTTTTCTATAATTCATAACTTACTGTAAAAAAGATAAATATAACCATGGTAATTATCATTATTACTTCCTGAATATCTCATCGTCATTCTGAGCGTTACCTGCCGAAGCTTGAGCGAAGGCAGGTTTCTTTCATTCGCCTTGGCGAAGAATGACCCAACCTGGAAAAGGCTTGATGATAGAATTTCCCCGACGAAAGCCATTTTCAAGGAGATGGTCATTGCGTCCGGCAACTGCCGGAGGCTTTTTCTCATGCGAAGCAATCTTGAAACAACCGAGAGAACAGATTGCTTCATCCCGATGAAGCAGAGATTCGCAATGACTGCTATTCATGTTTCGTCAAAACCATTGCATGAATTCCTCAACATGACGTTTTGTTGTCATTTACTACAAAATACACTCTATTTTTCTACTAATTATGCAGAACTCATCAATTCTTCATCGAAAATAAATTCCAACAAAACAGATCATTCCAAATCCTTTCTGAGTGGAATTGCCGCACTTACAGCAATCTCTGTCCCTCCTAAAAAACACAATCAGATAAAACTCTTGACGTGAATCGAGGGAAAATCAAGTTTTCACCAAAATTTGAAGTGGAGTTGATATGAATTTAACACCTCAACCGCATATAAATAAACGGACAAATCTCGTGATCGGTCTGTTCACCTTTCTCTTTGCCCTGGTAGTTTATTATCTCACGATGGCACGTTCCCTATCCTTCTGGGATGCCGGCGAATACATTACATGCAGCAGCATTCTGGGTGTTCCCCATCCTCCAGGAAATCCGTTCTATATTTTATTGGGAAGATTCTTTGCCATCATCGGCTTAAATCTGCCGCACGCTCAGGTAGTAAATTTCCTTTCCGGATTATTCTCGGCTTTCGCCGTGATGTTCACATATTTTTTCACGGTGAAACTGGTCACGATGACGACTTCGAGCCTCAAAGACGCATATCTGGCTTACCTCGCCGGCTTCATCGCTGCCACTTACACAGCATTTTCTTTTACTTTCTGGAATAATGCCATCGAAGCAGAAGTTTATTCCGGGCTGGCTTTTATCATCAATTTGATCGTTTGGCTTTCCTTCATCTGGCTGGAAAAATCAAAAGACCTTTCTCATCAGAATTTGCTGGTTCTCATCATTTACATTTTCTTTTTGGGATTCGGCATTCATCAGACTTCGCTGCAAATTGCACCGGCAGTTTTATTCATCGTGGTTTATCCTTTGCTGATCGTGGCACTGAAAACAGGTGGATTCTGGAAGAAAGCCGGTTTATACTTACTCGGACTTATCATTATCTATTTCATTTTTATGGAAATCGGGAAAGTGATAGCCGTTCCGGATTTACATAAATACATGTTCTTTTTATGTGCCGTGGCTATTTTGGTTTATTATCTGAAGGATAAAGTCTCCGCCAAAGTCTGGTGGCTGTCATT
>Ga0116164_10003828_pt1 | contig 10168 bp, 7 predicted proteins | sample AD_UKC109_MetaG_FD_89888 | JGI IMG/M metagenome (GOLD analysis project Ga0116164, IMG submission 89888) | Active sludge microbial communities of municipal wastewater-treating anaerobic digesters from Hong Kong - AD_UKC109_MetaG | ecosystem: Engineered > Bioreactor > Anaerobic > Digestate... | reverse complement strand
GTTCCTTTTCCGATGCCCATAACAAGAACTCCTTGAGCAAAGGGATCCAATGTTCCCGAATGACCAATCTTCTTGGTATTCAGTTTTTTTCTTAGCCAACTGACCATATCATGAGAAGTGGGACCAACCGGTTTATACAAAGGCAAGATACCGTTTATCGAATCCAATTTTATTCCTCCGTATCTTCCTGTTGATCCGGGTGGACATTGAGATTGTCAATGATCTTTTGCATCTTGACACTTTGCTTAATCCCCAAATCATGAATCAATTTTATCTCAGGCGTATAATAAAGCCGGATCTGCCTGCCCAAATACCCTCTGAAATAACCTGTTTTTTTATTTAGTATCTCAAATATTTCTTTAGCATGTTCTTCTCCATTATCTGGATCAAAGATGCTCACAAATATTTTCGCATGTCGTTTATCCCTTGACAATTCACATCTTGTAAACGAAATGAGTTCTTTGGGTATAACTGGTTCCTTCCAATTGGTAATTGCTTCTGCCATAACCCTTAACATCTCAGCCTCAATTCGTTCTTTTCTAAAAACCTTTGGCATTTCATCACTTTCCTTTCCAACTGATCGAATCTACATAAATCATTATCAAACCGGTTGATTATATCACGGGAGAAAAAAAGATGCTTTTCAGCATCTTTTTTTCTATCTCGTATCATTGCTTACTATTCTTCATTTCGTTTGCTTTGGGTTGCTCTCGTTTTTTTTAGGACAAACAAATACAGAATCAAATCAACAATTACACCCACTCCGGCAATATAAAACCCGATTAACCCTTCGGGAAAAACCAATTGGTATAAAAATCCCGTCGCAATAACAAAATCACCCAACATTACGATCTTTTGACCGCCTGATTTGATATACTTCACTATAGCACTGAAACAAAACCACAAAAACGGGATCAAATAAAGCCAATTAGGCATGACTATTCACTCCTTACTATTCTTTTGGCAATCATCTGAAGTCAGATATGAATCGCCCATCCTTGAGATGCTCTTGATGCTTCCATTAAACCTTCAGAAAGAGTGGGATGTGCATGAATCATGCTGGCTATTTTTTCAGTAGAAAGCTCCACGTCTTTTGCCAAAAGTAACTCATGGATCAATTCAGTCGCTTGAGCGCCGATTAAACTAGCACCAAGAATTTTCCCTGTCACTTCTTCCGTTAAAATTTTAATAAATCCCTCGGACTGCTCCACAGCAGTTGCTTTTCCAATGGCTTTATAAGGGAACTTTGACACGATAACCGATTGATCTTGAACATCTTTCTCTTTTAATCCAAAACTTCCAATTTCAGGCTCACAATAGACTGCACCCGGAATCATAAGAGGATCAAGCTTTTTCTCAACTTCTTTCCCAACTATGTGTTCCACGGCTATTTCAGCCTCTTTAGAAGCAACATGAGCCAGTAACGGAGAAGATACCACATCTCCTACAGCATATACTCCCTTGACGCTGGTTTCGTAAAAATCCCCAACCTTGATGAAATTACCCCTTTCCAGTTCAACTCCGATTTTTTCTAAACCAAGATTTTCAACATTAGTGGATCGTCCCACCGCTAAAAGAATCTTATCAACAACTATCGTAACCTCATTATTGTCTTTATCTTTTAAATGAACGGTTAACCCATTTTCCGTTTTTTCATATCCTGCAGCCTTTGTAGAAGTATATACTTTTATTTTTCTCTTTTTGAAAGCTTTCTCCAATTCTTCACTAATATCTCGATCCTCTGTTGGAATAATGGTATCAAGCATTTCAACTAAATGAACCTGTACGCCAAAAGAATTGAATATGTGAGAGAATTCTACACCAATGGCTCCACTTCCCAGAATCAACATCTTCTCGGGAAGCTTTTCTAACATCAATGCACCTGTTGAACTGATCACATTTTCCTCATCAATCTCAAAACCCGGTATCTGCTTTGGTCTAGAACCGGTAGCAATGATAATATGATCGCCATGAATCTGTTCCCCGTTGACCAAAAGGGTATTACGATCTTCAAAAACGGCTTCTCCCTTGATGTAATCCACTTTATTCTTTTTAAGAAGAAATTCCACACCTTTAGAGAGTTTTTTTGCAGCTAATCTTGATTTTTTGTGAACCTCTTTATAATCAAATTCTGAACGATCCACCTTTATTCCCATTCTCTCCAAATCAGCAATCGCATTATATTTTTCAGCCTGATGTATAAGGGCTTTTGAAGGTATGCACCCAATATTTAAGCATACACCACCCGGTGTGTCCCTTTCAATAACTGCTGTTTTCATCCCCAGCTGTGCAGCTCTGATAGCGCCAACATATCCACCGGGACCTGCGCCAATGATAACTAATTCAAAAGACTTCATGTCGTTCCTCCCTCGTTTTAATGTTTTTTAACTCTTTTAAACTTGACGAAATTAAAACAAGTGTTATTTTTTGCCCCGCATCTGATTACAGCCGTTTCTCTTCAAGACAATACTTCAATTTTGAATACATGGGAACGCCATACATGTATTGATTGGGTGTTTCTCCTATGATTAACGGTCTGGCATAGTTAATGAATTTTTCTGTCACGTTATACCCTGTTTCATCAATAAAATCCGCCGGCAATGTTTTTGTCCCTCCGGCAACCGTTGAAAGTTCCACGGTATCAAAATGCCGGATATACGGTTGATCCATATCCCGGACAATGGTAACCATCTTCCCGCTGGTATCGTCTTTACTCATCCACAAGACCGCCCTAGCCCCGACTTCTATGGCATCCTGCCAATCGGTCAGGCTGGCAATATGACGAGAGGATCTTTGTAAATAATCAGGCAAAGCCGCATGTATTTTTAATTTTAATTCATCTTTGATCATTTGTTCAAGCACCGAGCTGATCTTCCCCAACTGAACATTACCAAAAGAATCGGTATACCCCGCATCTGATAAAAACATTCCCTTTTTATCCCTTAATGCCTCAGACGCAACAATTGAACAAAATCCCCGTTTGATGATTTCCTCCTCAACCCGTTTGAGAAAACGCTCTTTTGAAAAAGCGACCTCCGGCATCAGTATCACAGTTGCCGCAGACTCCTCTACTTCCTGAGAAAGAGCTGCAGATGCTGCCAACCACCCTGCATGCCTTCCCATCGATTCCATCAAAAAAACTTTAGTAGAAGAGGTACTCATGGATTTTAGGTCTCTTGTGGCTTCCAATATCGCCGTCGCAGTAAACTTCGCCGCAGAACCGTATCCGGGACAATGATCAGTATGCAGCAAATCATTATCCACCGTCTTTGGAATACCAAAGACTTTTAAATCATAACCGATCTTTTTAGCATACTCGAAAATGACAAAAGCCGTCTCCATGGAATCATTTCCGCCATTATATAGAAAATAACCGATATTGTGTGCCTTAAAAACCGAAAAGATACGATTCAACTGTTCTTCTGTTTCAATTTTTACTCGACAAGAACCGAAAATCCCTCCCGGTGTGTATGCCATTTTTTCAATTTCCGCTTTTCTTTCCTCATTCATCACAAAAAGTTCCTCATCTAAAACTCCTTGTATCCCATTTTTAGCCGAGTAAACTTTATAAATTGAATCGGAGTTCAGTGCAGAAGCAATAACACCGTAAGCTGAAGCATTTATCACAGGCGTAACACCGCCGGATTGGGCATAAACTAAGTTTTTTGCCATTCTTTCACTTCCATTCGTTAGTTGTTTTGATTATTATGCATCACTATCGCATAACTTGATCTTTTAGGATTATATCAAATTACTTTGATTCTTCTCCTTTTTAAATTTATCATTCTTATTCATTATGAACATTGGGGGCGAGTCACTCTGAAGAAACTTTCATTAGTATAATCACAATTTGTTAAAAAACAAATTTGTGATCAACATCATCGCCAATGACACTGAATTAAACAGAATATCTCATTCGTTTTCAAGCAATCGCAGTAAAAAATCGATTTCTTCTTTTACATTAACATAAGACGATTGAAGAAACGCTATTGACTGTCCTTCCAACGCCTTTATTTCAAGTATTTCAGATAACTGTTGTAATTGTTCAAATCTAAGATTCAATGCCATTCCCTTTATTTTATGAGCCGTTTTGCTAATACTGTCAATCTTGCCTGTAAGAAAATGATGGGTGAGTTTTTCTGCTTCTGATGATAGCGAACTTTTCCCCAAATTGAGAATGTGATGATACATTTGTAAATCGCCACCAAAAGCTGTTTCTAAAAGTTCTTTGTTAAAATGGGTTATTGGCATGATTTGTTTGCTCGGCTCATCATTTGATTTTTTTTCAACAACTTGATCTGTTGAAGATGAAAGCGTTTTTTTACATTCGTTTTTTAAAAGGTAATCCCTTAATGTTTTTTTAATGTCATCAGCCGCTACAGGTTTTGTAAGATAATCATCCATACCGGCCTCAAGGCATTTTTCCCTTTCCCCTTTAACGGCTGCTGCCGTCAAGGCAACGATAAAAACTCGCTTATGATCCTGATCGTTTTCCCTAATCTCTCGTGCAACTTGATAACCGTTTTTAATGGGCATCTGTATATCAAGAAAAATAATCTCCGGTGACTCCTTCAGATATTTTTCAACTGCTTCTTGACCGTTACTGGCTTTAATGATTGTGATGGTTTTTTCTTTTAGCGAATTTTCAAAAATATCGTTAAGGATCATTTCTGTCAATTCCATATTCACTTCGTTATCTTCAACAATCATTACTTTCACCGGGTTCATTTTAAATGAACGGATATCCAAACCGATTCCATCGTCCATGGACCTTCTCTTTTGAGAACCTTCTCCGAACATACGAGATGAGGCGACAAATTCAGCATTAGCCTTAACAATTTCCAAATCCAGAACAAATGAAAAAAGACTACCTTTTCCAAGATGACTTTCAAGTTTAATGCGACTGCCCATCAGCTTAAGAAGGTTATTTGTAATGCTGAGTCCCAACCCAGTTCCTCCATATTTTTTTGTTGTAGAGTGGTCTGCTTGAGAAAAAGATTGAAAGACCTTCTTCTGATTTTCATGAGAAATACCAATACCGGTATCTTTTACAGAAAAAAGGAGTTGTACTCGTGAAGTTTCTCTCAACCAACGAACAGGTTTTACACTGATGATAATGGTCCCTTTTTCCTTGAATTTAGCAGCATTACTAAGCAAATTGGTTAAAATCTGCCTTAATCGAACGGGATCCGTTAAAACGTAGGGCGGGATGCCATCATCCACCTCTTTGATCAATTCGACTTCTTTTTCCCTTGTTTTGTATTGAATCACATCCAACGAATTCGAAATCAATTCGTTCAAATCGGTAATTTCATAATTCAGTTCCAGCTTTCCCGCCTCAATCTTTGAAAAATCAAGAATATCATTGATAATATCCAACAATGCCGTGGCGGAATTATGGACATGATCCATATACCTCCTTTGTGATCTTGATAAATCTGTTTTCTGAAGCAACTCGGTAAATCCCACGATACCGTTAAGAGGCGTTCGGATTTCATGGCTCATATTAGCCAAAAACTCACTTTTAGCTCTGCTGGCTTCTTCTGCCTGAGTCTTTGCCAATTGTAATGATTCATCGATTTTCTTTTGCTTTTCAAGAGTGGCTCTCAATTTTTCTTCAACTTGCTTTCTTTTAGTTATATCAATAACGGCTCCCGATAACTTTAGGGGCTTTCCATCTTCCTGACGTTCGATGACCTTCCCCCTATCATGAAACCAAACATAATCCCCTTGTTTTGTTTTGAGCCGATAATCTATCCGGTATTCTGGAATAATGCCCTTGAGATGTTCGCTCATCACCTTCATGGTTCTGTCGTAATCCTCAGGATGAATCAATTCCGTTATCTGATAGACATTTTTAGGAAATTCCTCGTAAGAATAACCTGCCATTTGAGCTTTACGCTTATCGTATTCTACATACCCGCTGGAATAATCCCATATCCACCAGGCAACATTCCCCGCTTCCATAGCTAATTCCAATCTTTCCTTTGTTTTAAGCAGTTCTTTTTCGGCCAGTTTTTTAGTGGTAACATCCCTTGAAACTTCTATAATAGAAGTAATATTCCCGTAAGTGTCCTTAACCGGTATGGCCAAATTCTCCCAAAATTTTTCTTCATGCTGAAATTCATCATGATGTGTCAAACTCTGCTGACTAACCCCCGTCTCTAAAGCTTTTACGATAGCACACCCATCACAGGGCTGCTGCAAATTCACAAAGGCCTCGAAGCATTTTTTCCCGATGGCTAGCGGTTCAATCTCTAATGCCACTCTATTTGCCCATATCACACGAAAATCATTATCCAATTCAAATATAACATCCGGAAAACTTTCCAGGATCTTTCTGAACCGTTTTTCATGAGAGGCATTTTTTTCAGGTGTAATATTTTTTTCGTAATGAATGGCAGCGATATATTCTCCATTCTCTTCGAGCGGCACAATACTGCTTAAGACGGCTATTGTATTTCCCTTTTTGTCCTTCCGCATGGTTTCGACTTCCTTGATCACACCCCCTTGTTTCACCCTTTCATCGACAAAGGGCATCTCAAGCGGATATTGTGAAGGTTTAATCAACGAAACGGATTTGCCCTCTATTTCATTGCTTAAATACCCGTATAAAATCTCAGCCCCTTTATTCCAATAAATCACCGTTCCCAGAAAATCCCTGCAAAAAACAGCCGTTTCCGAATGATCGATGATGCTTTTCAAAGTGATATCGTTAACAATCCTTCTTCTTATACACTCTTCTTTGCTCATAAAGCACCTCGATACGAAAGATTTTTATAAGTCAACAGTCAAAATTTCAAATTATAATATAATAATCGTTAATGATTAAAAAATCCATTTCTTCTATTATATCAGAGAAAGCAAGAAACTCTCGAAAGATTCTAGAATATTTCCTTCTGAAGTTGTCTTTTTTTCTCCTTCTTTTAAAAGAAAAAACCCCCGGGGAGGGGGTAGGGAAGTTATTGGGGTTATTGTCTTTTGTCTTTCAAAGCGATTATATACTAATTCGTACATTATGTCAAGTATTATTCTCTTTTTTTTGCTTTCTCTTTTTTTATGCATACATTTTGTATGATTCGGATTCTGTGCTATAATTTAAAAGCAGCTAAAAAAGAAAAGGAGCCAAGAAAACAGTGTCAATCAAAATACTCTTAAAAGAGTTAAGAGAAAAAAGAGGATTAAGCCAACAGGAATTGGCTAACCTTTTGAAACTGAATATGTCAACGATTTCCGCCTACGAAAGAGGCATCCGAAAACCTTCAAAAAAGGTGTTGATCAAACTATCAAATTTATTTGAAATTTCTTTGGAATATCTGTTAAGAGCTAGTGAAGGGGTTCAACCAATCCAATCTTCTCAAAAGGAAGAAGCGATTGAAAAAATTCGTACCTATCTGAGGCAAAAAGGTGTTGATGCACAAATTGCGTTGGAATACCTTCAGGATCAAATACCCCTGCTAGGAATGACGGGAGCAGGGGCACATATCATGGCTCAGGAAAACATAGAAGATTATCTGTATGGGGTTGACGCAGATTTCGCTGTAACAGTACATGGAGACAGTATGGAGCCTTTGATCAAAAACGGATCAATTGCATTGATCAAGCGCATCCCGATCGAACAGTCTAGCAACAAAGACATTGCGTTAGTCATTGTCAATAGTGATCAGGCGTTACTGAAAAGGCTCTATCGCACGAAACAAGGAATCTGGTTGTTAAGCGAAAATAACGCTTACGATCCCATCTTCTTCAAACCAGAAGAATGGGAGAGAGACTGTATGTTTTTGGGCAAGGTAGTGGAAATCAGATTGACCTTGTAATTCGTTCTTCCGTTAATCAATGCCCTCAATTCGAACCGGACAGGCTCCCTGTGCTGGTATTTCTCCTCTTAAAACTTTAATCAAGGCCTTTTGATTAGGTAAACTGTATCCATATGAAAAAACAGCATTTTTAACCCCGCATAATCCACCATCATAAGGATTTCTTAACGCAATCAGTAAAACCCTCTTATATTGGCTGATCAACAGTTGAACCAATTTTTTCTGCCCGGGAAAAAGATAGGCATTTTCAGTCATGACAACGGCTGTTTCTCCGGATTTACCATCCAAGATATTTTCAACCATCTTTTCTTCAATCTTAGCATCAAATCGTATATAAGGGGTATCAGGAAATCGATCTCGCAGAAATCCGGATACATAGGTACCGTTTCTTTCCTCCTCTACAAGCGATTGCCTAAGGGGATTAACGGCACAGATTAAATCGTCTTGATTGAGCTGTGGTAAGGGTACAAGGTTATCTTCATTTTTGAAAACGGTGATGGTTTGATCCGCAATGTGTTGCATTTGTCTGATATTTTCATTCGTTCCCACAATCTGAGGATCCATCTGAGAAAGAGGAACGTTAAAACGTTGGATAAAAGCCTCTACCTTCTGAAAAGACCTGTTAACTGCTTCCATCACTTCTGGATCGCTGGATGCTTTTTCGCATAAATAGTCATGCGCTTTGGCCATCTTCTCTCCATCATGACAGATATCAATGACATCCATTCCTGCCATTAAAGCGTGATAGGCCGCTTCTTCCACGCTATAAAAATTGGAAACCCCCCCCATTGTCAAATCATCACTGACGAGAACACCCTGAAAACCAAGCTTATCCATCAGCATCGTTTGCATAACCTCCGGGGAAATGACTGAAGGCACCTTTTGTTTCATTATTTTGGGGAGATAGACATGGGAGATCATCACCGATTCAATTCCTTTGTCAATCAACCGCTTAAAAGGAACCAATTCATATTCCATCAATTCATCCATAGACTTATTCAAAAAAGGCATATCCAAATGGGGATCTGCCTCTATACTGCCATTTCCGGGAAAATGCTTGGCGCAAGCCGAACACCCAGTTTGCCTTAATCCGTCATAAAAGGCTTGAGAATACTCACAAACCCTTTCTAATGTATCCCCAAACGCCCTTACTCCTGTACTTCTGTTTAAGTAATTGTCATTGATATCGACTACAGGTGCCAAATTCCAGCTAATCCCCATAGCATACATTTCTTGACCTAGTAATCTTCCTGTTTCGTAGGCGTTTTTCGAATGATTCGTCGCACTTAATGCCATTGCGCCTGGGGAAATCGTAAAACCTTCTTCCAGACGTGTTACAATCCCACCCTCTTGATCAATGGCAAAAACAATGGGTCTGTTCACATATTTCTTGATTTCACAGACCAATCGTTTTAACTGCTCTTTTGTTTTGATATTTCTTTGAAAAAGAATGATAAACCCCGGTTTTATTCTATCAATGAGGGCTTTCGTCTCATCTGTCAGTTCTGTCCCTATTATTCCGATCAAGAATAATCGTCCAATCCTTTCTGATAATTCCATCTTCTCTTTCCCCTTTCAACATGTATGTTATAACAACCGCTCTTTTAAGCTCCATTATATCAAAATATCTGGTTTTATTCAAATGTCAATACTTGTCATTTCATAAGAAATATGAAGCTAATCAGAAATAATAACCAATTTTCGTGTTTTATTGTCTGTATGATGTATTGTGTTTCATTTTGACATAGGCTATAATGATTCACGCTATTTATCGTTAACTTTTTTTCACAAATTTATTTGATATGACTATAGGTCAATCTATAGGGGATTTCTTTTGAACTTGTATTTTTGATGTAATGGTATTCACAAATTTTGGAGGTGTTTTTATGAAGAAACTTGTTTGTTTTGTATCTTTGGTTTTGTTAGCTATATCGTTGATGGCGGTTCCCGTCGTTGTTGATGAATTGCTGACCCCGGAACAACCAAAGATGGGTGGTACGCTAACCCTCTCGGTAACCAGCTCTCCCCAATCGTTTAATTTTTACGGCACTTTGGATGGCGTGGCTTATACCATCGCCGGACAGTTTCTCAACAGTTTGGTTGAAATGCATCCGGTAACTAATGCCCTTCAACCGGCATTAGCAGAATCCTGGGAAGTCAGTGCTGACAACAGGGAAGTAACTTTCTACCTTAGAGATGTCAAATGGTCAGATGGAAAACCATTTACTGCAGATGATGTCATTTTCACTTTTGAAAACTTTCTTTTAAACAAATACGCAGAAGGAAATTCAATTGCCAGATTTACAATCAATGGTGAAGTTGTGAAGTTCGAAAAGGTAAACGACAGGACT
>Ga0116164_10003821_pt1 | contig 10194 bp, 9 predicted proteins | sample AD_UKC109_MetaG_FD_89888 | JGI IMG/M metagenome (GOLD analysis project Ga0116164, IMG submission 89888) | Active sludge microbial communities of municipal wastewater-treating anaerobic digesters from Hong Kong - AD_UKC109_MetaG | ecosystem: Engineered > Bioreactor > Anaerobic > Digestate... | reverse complement strand
TTCCTATATCAAGAATTTTTCCTTTGAAATCCTGATTCTCTTTTATAATCCATTGAACCAGTTCTTCAGTTTCAGGTCGAGGAATCAGTACATGATTATTAACAAAGTACGTTTCTCCATAAAAATCAGCATGTCCTAATATATATTGAATTGGTTCATTTTTTTGCAATCGGACTATATATTTTTTTATGATTAAAAAATCTTCTTCTTCTATTTCAATTTCGGGATTAGCCAGTAAATGAGTTTTGGTTTTTTTCAGCACTTCTTTTAATATAATATATTGAACCGACCGAATTTCTTTTTCATCATAGAAGTCCTTCAATTGGTTTTTTATATATTTGATGACTGTGCTTATAGTATGAATTTGGTTTTTCATAAATCAAAAATAGCAAACTTTACAATGATAAATCATAAAAAGCATATCGATTTTATGCATCGTTGCATTGAACTTGCCTTAAACGGGCATGGAAATGTTGAGCCAAACCCAATGGTTGGTGCAGTTGTGGTATGCGATGGCGAGATAATTGGTGAAGGTTACCACAAAATTTATGGTGAAGCACATGCTGAAGTTAATGCAATTAACAGTGTAAAAGATAAGTCGTTGCTGAAAAAATCAACATTGTATGTAAACCTGGAACCATGTTCTCATCATGGAAAAACACCACCTTGCAGCGAATTTATTGTTTCCAATAAAATTCCGAATGTTGTGATTGGCAGCATCGATTCAAATATAGAAGTGGCTGGCAAGGGAATTCAATTTCTTGAAAAAAATGGAGTAAACGTTATTACAGGTGTTTTAGAAAAGGAAAGTATTTATTTGAATCGGCGATTTTTTACTTTTCATGAAAAAAAAAGGCCATATGTAATTTTGAAATTGGCGCAATCGCTTGATGGTTTTATTGATGTAATTCGGTTGAATACGGAACAAAAGGGAACATGGCTTACAAACGAAACATGCAGAGCATTGGTGCACAAATGGCGTGCTGAAGAAGCTTCCATATTAATAGGAAAACAAACGGCTATTTTGGATAATCCTGCTTTGAATATCAGGTCGTGGAGCGGAAAAAATCCTTTGCGAATTGTTATTGATAAAGAAGCTGATTTGCAAAATAATTTGAAAGTATTTGATCAAAGCAGTCCAACAATTTGTTATACAGGGAAGAAAAAGAGTTCCTTGAAAAATCTTGATTTTGTTGATATTGATTTTAAAAAGAATGTAATAGAGCTAATTTTGAACGATTTGTACAAAAGGAATATTTTGTCGGTTATTGTTGAAGGTGGTGCTGAAACAATAGCGCATTTTCATCAATTGAATTTGTGGGACGAAGCAAGAATTTTTATTGGGAACAGAATCTTGAAAAATGGTGTAAAGTGTCCGCCAATGTTAGGTAAAACAATAACAACCACTGATATTGGTGATAGTAAATTAGTTTATTCAGAAAACAATTTTTAAAATAAAAAGCTTTTTTTGTAATTCGTATTTTATCCGTTAAATTTGATAAAATCTTATAGTAAAAATCAATATGAAATATATGTATCGCATCCTTTACGTAATAGGTTTTCTGGCTGTATGTTATTTTTCTTCCTTTGGTCAATTTAAGGGAGATGGAAATATTATAACCGAATTAAGAGATGTTCCTTATTTCGATGAACTTATTGCAAAAGGACAATTTGAACTTTATATTTCTCAAGGTAATGAATACAAGGTTGAGGTTACAGCTGACAGTAATTTACAAATGGCTATTTTAACACAAGTAACAAAGCAACGCTTGTATATTGAAGTTCCTGATAACATTAAAAAAATGAAGGAATTGAAGGTTCATGTTATAGTTGAAGATTTGAATAACTTTATTTTACTTGGCGCAGTTGACGCTTTTACCGACACCTTACATTTAAAAACAGCCGATTTTTTTATCAGTGGAACCTCCGATATTGATTTATATATTGTATCTGAAAAGCTTGATTTTGAAGTATCTGATGTAGCAAATGTTAAAGTTTTCGGAAAATCGGAAGAATTTATTTTACGCGTAACCGATGAGGCATTCATTGATGCTAAATATTTCGAAACTAATATATGCAGCCTTAAAGCAAGTGGATTTGGGGAAATTGCTATCAATGTTCAAAAACAATTTAATTTGCGTGTTACAGGTATCGGAAACATTTATTATTATGGCGATCCGGAAATCAATAACACCATTAATTCGGGAACGGCATTTATTATCAAGCGGAAGTTGGAGTAATTTGTGTAATAATTTTCTTTTTCTTATTCCGTTTTACATAATCCATTATCATTTTATCAAAATTTTCTTTGTCTTCATTCTGAAATTGCACTTCAAGCTGAATATAATATACGGGTTTTTCTTTTAAAGCTTCATTGTTGCTTTCCATTAATCTCACGGCATCTTTTTCCGTTGTTACTATAATCTTGTTTTTGCTATCAACTTTTTCAAATCGCTCTATTATGGTTTCAATTTCCTTGTTTGTAAAGTAATGATGATCATTATATTCAATGTGTTCTACAACCTTGCAGTGCTTGTCAAGGTATTCGGTTAAATATTTTGTTTTAGCTATTCCCGTAACCAATAGAACATCGTACATATTGTTCTCGAAATCGGAAATTAGAATTTTACTTTTGTTGAATAAATGTATCAGTGCAGTGTATTTAAAGAATGTGAAAAATAAGGTTTGATAAGGGAAAAGATTCAACTCCTTCACAAGAATTCTTCTTTCAATGGGTTTTAGATCGTCGGGCGATTTTGTGACTAAAATAATATTTGCTCTTCTTTTTTCGTAAGCTTGTTCTCTTAACCGGCCATAAGGAAGTAGATGATCTTTCGTGATAGGTCGGTTATAATCAACCAGAAGAATAGAGTAACCGGGCTTAATATAACGATGTTGAAATGCATCGTCAAGGAGAATAACTTTAATATCTGTTTCAACATCATCAGAAAGTATTTTTTTCACACCTCTAACCCTGTTGGCATCAACAGCAACATCAGTTTCAGGATATTTCAGTTTCATTTGTTTCGGTTCATCACCAATATCATTTACTGTTGAATTTTGATCAGCCAAAACAAATCCCCGTGTTTTTCTTTTGTAACCTCTACTCAAAACTGCAATGTTGAATTGATCTTTCAGCAGTTCAATTAAATATTCAATATGTGGAGTTTTTCCTGTTCCTCCAACAGTAATATTTCCTATTGAAATAATTGGGATATCAAAATCGTGTTGATGTAAAAGATTGTAATCAAATAATTTATTCCGAAAAAAAACGATAAGTCCATAAATAAAAGTGAAAGGCCAAAGCAATAACTTCATAGAGAATATTTTCAGGTTTTGGCTTAAATATAGGGATTTTGAGGAAGACTAAAAAAGGAAGCATAAAAAAACAGGAACTGAAGTGTTTCAATTCCTGTTTTATTCTATTGTTTATATTGCTTTAATAAATATCAATTTCTTCAACCATAAGCGCTTGAATGCCGCTCATTTCTGAAATTTCTTTGATACGCTTGTAATATTTATAATTTTCACCTAATTCCGATTCAATAAATGATGCTTTTACATCGCCACCCAATTGTTTTATAATTTGTTCAAAAGGATCTTCCTGTTCAGGTAAAGAAACAATACGGAATTTTTCCAAACCGGCTTTTTCCTGTGCAATTGCAACGGCATCTTTTAACCCTCCAAAACGATCAACCAATCCCAACTCAAGTGCATCAGCACCACTCCAAACACGTCCTTGTCCAATTCGGTCAACTTCTTCTTTTTCTAATTCACGTCCTTCTGAAACATGTGTAATAAATACATCGTAAGTTTTTTCAACCATTGTATACAATAAGTCATTTTCTTCAGGCGAAAGAGGTCTGTTGATATCAGCAAAATCGGCAAATTTGTTGGTTTTAATTCCATCGAAAGTTATTCCTAATTTTTTGTTAAACAGTTTTTGCATATTGGGAATTACGCCAAAAACGCCAATTGAGCCTGTTATTGTATTCGGACTTGCCAAAACCTCATCGGCAGCGCATAAAACATAGTATCCACCCGATGCAGCCACATCGCCCATGCTGGCAATTACCGGTTTAACTTCTTTTGCCAGTTTTATTTCTCTCAAAATAACATCCGAAGCAAGGGCACTTCCTCCGCCTGAATTAACTCTGAAAACAATGGCTTTAATTGTGCTGTCTTTTCTGGCTTCGCGAATAGCTTTCGAAATTCTTTCTGAACCAATGGTTTCTTCATCGCCATCGCCCGATTGAATTCCTCCCTGAGCAAAAATAATGGCAATCTTATCCTTGGCTAATCCTTTGTGTTCTTTAGGCTTAGGAACAGAAGTGTATTTTTGCAATTTCACAATTTGTATTTTATCATCTTCTTTTAAATCGAGTTTTGCTTTCAGAATGTCAATTATTTCGTCTTTATATTTTAATCCATCGATAAATTTTTTGTTCACAAGATCTTCACTTACAACAAGCTGGAAATTATCAGCGTATTCATTAAGTTTGTCAACGGGTATTTCCCTCGATTCTGAAATTTTCTTCAGCATATGATTCCAAATTGAACCAACATATTTCATTGTTTGTTCTTTGTTTGCCTCGCTCATTTTATCGAGAATAAGCGGTTCAATGGCACTTTTGAATTTTCCATGCCGTATAATTTGAGGTTCAATATCGAGTTTTTCAAGCGTTCCTTTTAAGAAAGTAATTTGGGCTCGTAAACCGCGAAAATCGAACATGCCTTCAGGGTTAAGGTAAATTTCATCGGCAACTGAAGCCAGATAATATGCTTTTTGTGTGTAAACTTCGCTATAACTGATAATGAATTTTTCCGATTCTTTAAAATCAAGTAGTGCATTTCGTATTTCTTCAACAGTTCCTATTCCTGCAGGAATAACTGATAAATCGAGGAAAATTCCTTTGATTTTGTCATCGGTTTTGGCTTTTTCTATATTTTCCAGAATATCATCCCAAAGTCCGATTTTTAAATCGGTTTCCATGCTGCCAAAATTAAAATTGGCAAAAGGATTTTTCGATGCTCTGTCAACAATAGGTTTGTCGAGCTTGACATATAAAACACTGTTCTCTTTAATTTCTGTGTCTTTTTGTTTTGAAGAAGAAACTGCAGAGGAGATAATTCCAATAATAATGAAAATGACGATTAAACTAGAAACAACAAAGCCAACTATGGTTGCTAAGGTGTATTTTAAAAAACTTTTCATAAATAATATTTTAGGTTAACAAGAATTTTTACAATTACGAAGTTAAGTAAAAATCTTATTCCAAAACATGTTTTTATTGTCAAGAATAATTAATCTTATGTTTTCTTATCTTTGCAAAATTGTTAACTGGTTATGGCAAAAGTATATTTATTACTTGGTGGAAATTTAGGGGATAAAATCTTCTTTCTTGAACAGGCTTCTGAATTGATAGCAAAACATATTGGTTCTGTTATTCAAAAATCATCTTTTTATGAATCTGATGCATGGGGGTTTGAAAGTAACGATTCTTTCATAAACCAGGTGCTTTTGATTAATACAATTCTGTCGCCGGATTTACTTCTGGAAAAAATCAAATCTATTGAAAAGAGTTTAGGAAGAGTGCGTGGAAATGTTGGTTACGTATCGCGCACTATTGATATAGATATTTTATTTTATGATGATATTATTGTTGAAACGGAGACCTTGAGTATTCCGCATAAATTTTTACACGAACGAATGTTTACGTTGGCGCCATTGAAAGAAATTGCAAGTGATTTTATCCATCCTCAAAAAAAACAAACTATTCATCAATTGCATGAAATATGTAAAGACGAAGTTTTTGTAGCCAAATTAAATTGAATGTTATTTTAAACCATAAGCCAAATCGCCGGCATCGCCTAAACCAGGCACAATGTATGATTTCTTAGTGAGTTCTTGATCAATTGCTCCTGCCCAAACAGTGAATTTTCCCTGTGGTAGATGTTCTGTGAGATAATCGAGGCCAAGTTGACTTCCAATTATTGTTACAATATGCGTATGTAAAGGAGTTCCTTTCTCAAGTAGAGCATGGTACGATAACACCATAGATGAGCCTGTTGCTAACATTGGATCGCTTATAATGAGTGTTTTTCCTTCAATTGGCGGACAGGATAAATGTTCAAATTTAATTTTAAATGAACCATCTCTTTCATATTTTCTGTATGCAGAGATAAATGCATTTTCGGCACCATCAAAATAGTTTAACATACCATTATGTAAGGGTAAGCCGGCACGTAATATTGTTGCTAAAACCGGTTGATGAATAAGATTCGGAACTTTTGCTATGCCAAGAGGTGTTTCAATTTGCAGGGTTTTAAACGGCATAGTTTTACTGATTTCATAGGCGAAAATTTCACCTACACGCTCAAAATTTCTGCGAAATCGCAACCTGTCCTTTTGAATGTTTTTATCTCTTATTTCTGAGATAAACTGGTTAAAAATACTATTGGTTTCTCCGAGTATATGAACCATAATTTTACGTTTTAAATCATTCCTTCGTCGGCAAAGCTAAAATATTTGTTATCGCCAATTATAATGTGATCTAAGATGTTAATGTCGAACAATTTTGCCGCATCTGCAATTTTTTTTGTAATTTTTATATCGGCATCGCTGGGATTCAAATTTCCTGATGGATGATTATGACAAATAATAATAGATGAGACGAGTTTTTGAACAGCATTTTTTAAAATAATTTTAACATCGATCACTGTTCCTGCAACACCACCCTGACTGATTTTTGTATGTTCAATTATTTTATTTGAGCGGTCGAGATACAATACCCAAAATTCTTCATGTTGCAAATCGCTGATAAATGCCTGCATATAATCAAACACATCCTGTGAGCCGGAAATTTTTGTTTTCTCAATTACTTCTGCAAGTTTTCTCCTTTTCCCCAATTCCAAAGCCGCAATGATAGAAATAGCTTTGGCCTCACCAATTCCTTTAAATTTGGTTAAATCATCAATTGTTTTTTTACCTAATTCATTTAAGTTGTTCTGGGTTGAGTTTAGTATTCTTTTAGCAAGTTCAACAGCCGATTCATTTGTGTTTCCCGATCCTATTAAAATGGCAATTAATTCAGCATCCGATAATGATTTTGCTCCTTTTGTTAAAAGTTTCTCTCGTGGTTTGTCTTCATCAGCCCAGTTTTTTATGGTGAGGTTTTTCGTAGTGTTCATGCTGAAAATGAGCAAAAAAAAAGGCCTTCGAAAGGCCTTTGAATATTATGATAAACTATTTACAAGTTTAGCTAGTCCCGATTTTAAGTTAGCGGCTTTTTTATGATGAATAATGTTTCGTCGTGCCAACTTATCAAGTAAAGAAGAAACTTTTGGTAATTGTTCTTCAGCAGATGTTTTATCTGTAGTACTTCTTAATTGTTTTACAGCATTTCGAGTCGTTCTTGCATAATACTTATTATGAATCTTTCTCTTCAGGTTTTGCTTTATCCTTTTCTTTGCTGACTGATGCGTTGCCATATTCTATTTTTTAACTTAAATTAAATACTACTTATTTTGAGGCTGCAAAAATAACTGAAAATTTATTAATCCAAAAATATTTCCTGTTTTTTTTCTTTGTTTTATAATTAGTTAGCCGTAAAAATCGCAAATATTAGCTAATCAAAAGAAAAACCCATAATTAATATATCATCTAATTGTTCATTTCCGGCTTTCCATACTGTATGCTTCTGGTTCAACAAATCTTTTTGCTTTGGAAATGATTCATTGCCTATTTCCAAGATGAATTCTTTAAATGATCGTGTTCCGAATTTTTTGTTTTCATTTCCACCAAACTGATCGATAAAACCATCTGAAAATAGGTAGAATTTATCGTTAGGTTCAGCCAGTAATTCATGTTTTGTAAATAGTTGATCCATTTTAAAATACAGTCCAATAGGCATTAAATCGGCCTTGAATTCTTTCAGTTCGTTATTCCTGATTAAGAAAAGCGAATTGTTTGCTCCGGCAAATTCCATCATCCTTGTCGTGTTGTTATAAATGCACAACGCCATGTCCATACCGTCTTTCAGTTTGCTTTCTTCACTTTGCTGCTTCAGTGCTTTCATAATCATTTCGCGCAATTCGTTTAATATTTCGTCGGCACTGATTTCATAATATTTACTCATGATTTCGTTCAGATACGATATGCCCAGCAAACTCATAAAAGCGCCCGGAACTCCATGTCCGGTGCAATCGGCAACTACAATGTATTTTTTATTTTGTCGTTCGGCAATCCAGTAAAAATCGCCGCTAACAATATCCTTAGGTTTGTAAAATATGAAATGTTGAGGAAGAATTCTTTGAATTAATTCATTTGACGGATAAACAGCTTCTTGTATGTTTTGTGCATACCTGATACTATCAGTAATGTTCTTTTTTTGTTTTTCAATTTGTTCGTTTTGTTTTGAGAGTTCATCATTTTTCTGCTGAAGTAAAACATTTATTTTTTGTTTGTACAAATAGCGATTGTAAAGCGCGCCAATTAATATAAGAAAGAAAAATACACCAAAAAGAGCGAAATTTCGCATAAGCTTTTGCCTGTTTATTTCATTTTCTTTCAGGATTTTATCTTTGTTGAGGATTTCAATCTCTTTTTCCTTCTTTTCGGTTTCATACACCATTTCAAGTTCTGCAATTTGATTGTGCAGTTCCTTTGTAAAAATGGAATCTTTCAATTGATTGATAATATCGCTATAATATAAGGCTTTTTCAGCATTTCCTGTCTTACTGTAAACTTCTTTCAGGTTAGTTAAACTTTGGATTTCAAGAGAACTATTGCTTATGGTACTTGAGAGAGATAGGGCTTTTTCATATTGTTCGGATGCTGAATGAAGTTGATCGGAATATTCGTGATTATTTCCCAATAAATTTAAGCAGGTAATAATGCCTACCGTATCTTTCAATTCATTGTACATATTTAATGCCTTATTCAGATAATTTGTTGAGATGTTGATTTTTTGCATTTTGGAATACAACTTTCCCATATCACCATATACCTGGGCTATCCCTTTCAAATTATTCATTTCCTGGAAAAGCTGCAAGGCATTTTCAAGATATTTTTGGGCTTTTGCAAAGTTTTCATGTTTTGAATCGGATTGAATATATATTAATGCTATGTTGTTATATTGAAAAGCAGCACCAACTTTATCACTAATTTGTTCAAATAGTTTCAATGCCTTTTCGTAGCGCTCAATGGCTTCATCATAATTTTGCCAGTCGTGGTAAATACCTCCAATATTTTGTAAAGTAGCTGCTGCACCGCTGATATCACCAAATTTTTCACGAATATCCAATGCGTTCAAATAATAATGAATGGCCTTATCATAATTGCCCCGTTGTTTGAAAACTATACCCATGTTGCCATAAGCCGAAGCTAATCCAAGACTGTCGTTCATCTCCTTGTACAACTCAATCGATTCCTGGTAATATTGCTGAGCCTGCGCATAACTGCCAAAGTTGGAATAAATGTTTCCCAGATTAACAAGCGCCGTTGCCATTCCTTTTTTATCGTTAATATTTTTTTTCGCCTGAAATGATTTTAAGTAATACTCAATGGCTTTCTGATTGTTTCCCAGGTTGGCATAAATTAAGCCTATATTATTTAAAGAATTTGCAATTTGCTGCTGGTTATCAATTTTTTTGTTAATAAGAATTGATTGCTCATAATACGATAGAGCTGAATCCATGCTTCCAATATAAAAATAGTATATGCCAGTGTTGTGCAAAGCCAGTGCTTCCTGCTCAAAATTGTTTTGTTTTTGTGCATATTTTATGGCTTGCTGGCTGTATGCAAAAGCGGTATCAAGCGAAACGGCAAAATAGTTGCGGGTAATTTTATTGAGCAGTTCAGGATTTTGAGCATCTTTTCTTAATTGCTGCAATAAGCTATCAAGATTGTTTGATATTCCGGCAAAGGTGCATAAAATGAATAATGCCAGGAGAAAGATGTGTTTTCGCATTACAAAATTGATTGATTAAAGAGGATGAATGTACAAAATTTTAGTGAAATGGAAATGCAAAAAAAATGACTTAAAATCGTCCACGTTCAGATTGCTATCGGAAGCGATGGAGATGAATAAATACTGAGTTTTAACTTAAAAGCACAACAAGATTTATTCATTAGAAACATTGCTTTTCAAAAGCTGTTTTTGTTTCATCCTCATTGCGCTTTGTTAAACGAGG
>Ga0116164_10003820_pt1 | contig 10197 bp, 6 predicted proteins | sample AD_UKC109_MetaG_FD_89888 | JGI IMG/M metagenome (GOLD analysis project Ga0116164, IMG submission 89888) | Active sludge microbial communities of municipal wastewater-treating anaerobic digesters from Hong Kong - AD_UKC109_MetaG | ecosystem: Engineered > Bioreactor > Anaerobic > Digestate... | reverse complement strand
GCATCGTCACGAGTAATTATGCCCACATAAGGTCTCCAGTCTCCATAAATTACACGACCGATTTTTTTACCTAAATAGGGGAATTCAAATCCGGGAGCATAGCTGGCAACAACGAAGAAATTAATTTCGCCAGAATCTTTTAGATTTGTGAATTGTCCGTGAAGTTTTAAAAAGTTAGCTAATACAAATTTAAGATCACCTTCATAAGCCCAAGAAATATCATCATCTCCACCTGAAGAAAAATATGATCCAATTTCGCAAGCTGTAGCTGAACCACCAAGAGTGAAAAGATCACTTTCATAGGCAAGCCTTCCACCAACATCTGCTGTGCCGTATCCGGGCCAAATTCCATCCGCATACATGTTTATTTTGTTTATGTTCTTATGTATTTTAAACATCCAGCCAGTCGGCGCTACATGTAGTTTTTGGATTTGCAAATTTGCCGATCCTTTGGATGATAAAACACTACCAAAAGTAACAGTTTGTTTACCGATAGATAAATCGGCAAAATCCCATAAATTAACCTTTTTCCATGCTTGTGATAAATTAAAATCCAGCTTACTTCCATCTGTAGCTTCATTCAAATATTTAAAATCAAGGTCTACAGAATAGTTCTCATTACCCCAGCACAAGTCACCGCGCATAAATTTAAATCCTCTATCTTCATTATCACTCAGAGATAAATTTGCGGTTACTTCATGAGCATAAATTCCACTAACCAAGGCAATAACAAAAACGAACAAAAATACTCTTTTCATAATATCTCCTTATTTTCTATCAAAGTTTCCTGTACACTTGAAACGACTTCACTTTTTTCCTGTCAAGTCATTTTTTTGTTTGTAACTCACTTACTTTATATATTAAACGAAAAAAAATTAAGTTTATTACAATTTTTTTTCAGAAATAAGCGGTGTTTATACAAAAAACACCGCTTGGAAATTCACTACACTAAATGATTGCAGCCTGAGCTGCAGCGAGCCTGGCGATTGGAACACGATACGGTGAACAACTTACGTAATTCATGCCAACTCTGTGGCAGAACATCACGGATTTTGGTTCTCCACCATGCTCTCCACAAATACCGACTTTTAAATTTGGACGACTGCTACGACCGTTTTTAGTTCCCATCTCCACTAACTGTCCTACGCCAACCTGATCCAGAACCTGGAACGGATCTTCTTTCAGAATACCCTTGGCGAGGTAGATCGGAAGGAATTTGCCGGCATCGTCTCGACTATAACCGAAGGTCATTTGAGTTAAATCATTTGTACCAAAACTGAAAAATTCAGCATGTTTAGCAACTTCTGCGGCAGTTAATGCAGCACGCGGAATTTCGATCATTGTGCCGACTAAAAAGTCGATTATCTCATTTCTTTCATCGAAGACTTTTTGAGCTGTTTGACGAATAATATCTTCCTGCATTTTAAATTCTTCGACCGTTCCGATCAATGGAATCATGATTTCAGGAATTGCCTGAATTCCTTTTGCCTTTAAATTCAAAGCAGCTTCGATGATTGCTCTGGTCTGCATTTCAGTAATTTCCGGATAGGTATTTCCTAAACGGCAACCGCGATGTCCCAGCATGGGATTGAATTCAGCGAGACTTTCCACACGAGCCTTCACTTCATTCAGGGAAATATGCATCTCTTCAGCCATTTCCTGCTGTCCTTTTTCATCGTGGGGAACGAATTCATGTAATGGAGGATCGAGAAGTCTTACCGTTACCGGCAGACCTTGCATTGCATCGAATATGCCTTCAAAATCACTTCTTTGGATCGGGAGTAATTTTTTCAAAGCAACTCTGCGTCCGGTTTCATCTTTCGCTAAAATCATTTCTCTCACAGCTTTAATGCGATCACCTTCAAAAAACATGTGTTCGGTTCTGCAAAGTCCGATACCCTGAGCTCCAAAACCACGGGCGACTTTGGAATCATTGGGTGTGTCGGCATTTGTGCGTACTTTCATGACGGTATACTTATCACAAAGCGACATTAATTTACCAAAATCTCCACTCAATTCGGGATTTTTGGTATCGACTTTTCCTTTGTAAACTTCACCGGTAGAGCCATTCAAAGAAATCCAATCGCCTTCATGGAAAACTTGTCCATCGGAAGTAAGAGTACGTTCTTTATAATTAATACGGATCGATCCGGCACCGGAAACACAGCATTTTCCCATACCACGAGCCACCACAGCAGCATGCGAAGTCATTCCGCCGCGAGCTGTAAGGATACCTTCGGAGACGTTCATTCCGCGCAAATCTTCTGGGGAAGTCTCGATGCGTGCCAAAACAACTTTTTTCTTATCTTTTGCCCATTTTTCTGCTTCGTCGGCAAAGAAGACCAATTGACCGGTAGCTGCTCCCGGTGAAGCAGGTAAACCTTTGGCTACGACCAGAGCTTTTTTGATGGCAGCGGCATCGAAAACAGGATGCAGAAGTTCATCTAATTTATTGGGTTCCACGCGCAAAAGAGCGGTTTTTTCATCGATAAGACCTTCCTCGAGCATATCGATCGCCATCTTCACCATTGCCACACCGGTGCGTTTTCCGCTTCTGGTTTGCAGCAACCAGAGTTTACCATCCTGAATGGTAAATTCCAAATCCTGCATATCTTTATAATGATTTTCCAGTTTTGTTTCGATTACGCATAATTCTTTATAAATGGGAGGCATGGTCTCTTCCAGAGAAGGATATTTGGCGGCACGATCTTCTTCGCTGACTTTGGCTAATTCTGCCCATCTTCTGGAACCGATCAAAGTGATTTGCTGCGGCGTTCTGATACCGGCAACCACATCTTCTCCCTGAGCATTGATCAGGTATTCGCCGTTGAACATGTCTTCGCCGGTGGCAGCATCACGAGTGAAAGCCACGCCGGTAGCGGAATTATTGCCCATATTGCCATAAACCATGGCTTGTACGTTCACAGCAGTTCCCCAATCTCCGGGAATTCGGTTGAGTTGACGATAATAGATGGCTCTTTCCGTATTCCAGCTGTCGAAAACCGCACAAATTGCGCCCCAAAGCTGAGTCCACGGATCTTCAGGAAAATCGGAGCCGGTAACTTCTTTGATGGCTTTTTTAAATCTTTTTACCAATTCTTGCAAATCTTCTGTGGCTAATTCGGTATCATTAACGATATTTTTTGCTTCTTTAATTTCATCGATAATTTTTTCAAACGGATCGGTTTCTTCTTTGGAAGCGGGTTTCATTCCCAAAACGACATCGCCGTACATTTGAACGAATCGGCGGTAAGAATCCCAGGCAAAACGCGGATTATTCGATTTCTTTGCCAAGCCTTCCACTGCGTCGTCATTCAAACCGAGATTCAGAACCGTATCCATCATTCCAGGCATGGAAACACGAGCACCGGAACGGACAGAAACCAGACAGGGATTCTCTTTATCACCGAATTTGCTGCCGATGATATTTTCGATATTTTGAATTGCACCGGTAATTTCGGATTTTAAGAGTTCCATGATTTTTTCTTTACCAAATTGATTATATTCGGTGCAAACTTCTGTTGTAATTGTGAACCCGGGAGGAACAGGAACGCCGACCAGATTCATCTCTGCCAGATTAGCCCCTTTGCCACCCAACAGATTTTTCATGTCAGCCTTTCCTTCGGCTTTTCCATTGCCAAAAAGATAAATTCTTTTTTTGTTCATTTAAGTCTCCTTAATTTTATTTCACATTTTTCTTACTCATTCATTCTAAACTCATTACAAATCCTCAGATTCTCTTATATCTGTCAAACGAAAAAACAACAGAGATTTTTTTATTTATTCCAAATAATATTAGACAAACATTCTTCCCGACAATTATTTGTTCCAATCATAGGATGAGGTGAAAAATGAGATGTAAAAAAGTTAGAAATATATATTTTGTCAGAATTGATCGCGGAGAAGAAATTCTTTCCGAATTAAAAAAAGTATGCAGTGAAAATAACATCAAACTGGCTAAAATTTCTGCCATCGGAGCCGTCGATAAAGCGGTGATCGGATTATTTGAACCGGCAACAAAATCGTACCATTCCACTACTCTGACCGGAGATTATGAAATCACGGCGTTGCTGGGGAACGTCACTACCCAAAATGGAGAAGTATATATTCATACGCATATCACTCTCGCCGATGCCGAACACAAAGCTTTTGGCGGTCATTTGAATGAAGCTGTGGTTTGTGCTACCTGTGAAGCGATAATCGAAACTTATGATGCGGAAATCGAACGGGTTTTCGATGAAAAATTAGGATTGAATTTATTTGATATCTAAATTCCCAGCTCGATTGTATTTAACACTGAGAAAGTAGGATAAAAGTATTATGATCGCAGTTTATATCGATGGCGCTTTGGAAAAATTCAGTTATGAAATTCATTACACTTTTGATTTCATTTTCAAAACGTTGGGTTATGAACACAAATACATCAGTAAACTGGATCAGTTTCAGGCGAATGACATCCTGGTTTATTACGGTCTGATCGAACCGACATCCAAAGAAGCTTATATTCTGGCGCTGGATAAAATCTTCTTCTTCATTCCCTGTGAGATCGATCTGCTGCAACCCGGAAAGTTGACTGCACAGGAATTACAGGAATATTCGCGTACGATTCGCCTCGATAAAATAATACCCATTTTGAGTAAAACCGATTTCCAGAATCCGATTGTCTATTTCATCAATGAAGTGCTTTATTATGGGTCGTTCAAAGTCGATCTGATTGGAAATACGTTTTTCCATCTCGTTAATTACCAGAAGTTTACGCCTGGTCTGGAAAAGAATGAATTTCAAATTCCGGATGAAGAAATGATTTTTTGCGATCACGCTCTCATTCCCTACGTGAATTATTATTTATGGATTTTGGAACAAAGCATCCTGGAAGCGGTGAACAGTAAACGTGATAATTTCCTGGTAAAAAAAGAGTTATGGCCAAATGCCCAACCCGGAGCTGTGGCGCTTTCCCACAATGTTTATCGTTTGCAGAAATGGAGTTTCAAACGCATGATGAAAAGCGTTTGGGAAGAAATTCTGCAATTTTATAATATTAAATTTGTCTTCAAAAATATTCTCAGCAAACTCAAGTTTATCATTACGAATCTGGAAGAATACTGGAATTTTGATCTGATCAGCAAACTGGAAGAAAAATACGAAGTGAAAAGCACTTATTTCTGGGGAACCACTAACGGCAAAACCGCCGATTTCGATTACAATATCAATAATTCCGATGTGCAGAAACAGATTTCCGAAATCATCGATAAAGGTAATGAAGTCGCTCTGTTTGCCACTTCCAATTCTTATAATAACGATAATTTCCAAAGACAAAAAAATCACATCGTGCAGATGACTTTGCGTGAAAAAGTCGGCGTCCGGTTGAAAGATTATAAAAGCGATCCGTACCAGACGAACGAACTCAAATTGAAACAAAGTTTTGCGTATGATTCTTCTGCCAAATTTCATTCGATAGCCGGTTTTAGCGGAGGAATCGGATTTCCGTATCATCTTATGGTGCCGCAAAATAACAGCGGCACGAAAGTCTTTGCCAACAACAACAATCTGGAAATTCCTATCATCTGTTCCGAGGAAAGTTTCCTTCTTTCCAAAACCAATAAAATTTCTTACGAAGATGCCCGTGAAATCATCGAAAAAATCTTCGATTCCATAAAAATGGTGAACGGCATGATCACACTCGATTTTTCGATCCATAATTTCACCGAATTGGAATATGCCGAAAAATTGCTGGAAGATGTCTTGATAAAAATAAAGGCATCCCCTCATTACACAAACACTTATCTATCCATTGCCGATTGGTGGAAGAAGCGCGAACGCATCGAAATCAGAGAGAAACGTACTTCGATAGAACTCTATTTTCCGGAAAGAATCGATCAGTTCTCTTTTTCTGTGAAAGGCAATAAAACCATCTCGCATCTCGATCAGGAGAAATACCAAATCAATGACGGAATCGTCACGGTTTCCAATATTAAAGCTGACACGACCATTCGGGTTTTCCTGAATAAACCGCCCAAACAGACGCAATGAAACATCTTTTATTAATCGCTTATTTTTATCCTCCGCTGGGTGGACCCGGCGTGCAACGTCCACTGAAACTGGTTAAATATCTGACGGAATTCGGTTGGGAAACCGACGTTATCACTGTAAAAGACATCGTTTTTCATTCTTCGGATGAAGAATTATGCCACGAAGATAAAGCTGCTCATGTCTATCGGATTGCCTCTCTCGATCCGATGTCGATCCTGAAGAAAACGGATGTGAAACAAAGCGGCTTTTCAGAAAAAATATATTTTAAATCCCCGGAAAAATTAAAAAAGTTCTTCCGGAATTTATTTCCCATCGACGATAAAATCGGCTGGCTTCCCAATGTAATTAAAGTGGGGAAGAAGTTGATAAAACAGAAAAAATATGATGCCATTATGGCAACGATGGGACCGTACACCAGCGGTGTGGCAGCCTATAAACTGTGCACGGAATTCGGTCTTCCGCTCATCATCGATTATCGTGATCATTGGACTTTGAATCGATATATTTTTTATTCTTCGCCACGGCTTTTTAAACATGCCCAAAAGTGGGAACGAAAGCTCCTGCAAAAAGCCAGCGCCGTTTCTGTGATCGGTGAGTTGATGAAAAACGAATTGGCGGAAGCGTTTGGCAAAAATCTGGAAAGCAAGATCACGGTCATGTATAATGGTTGGGATGAAGCCGATTTCGAGAATATAGAAAAGAAAAAGACGGATAAGATCACATTGCGGTATATTGGAAATTTTTACGGCAATCGTTCTCCCCAATATTTCGTGGAAGCATTACAGAAACTTATCGATGATCCTGCTTTCACCACCGATTTGCAAGTGGAATTTGTCGGTAATTCTTTTCAGGATACACTGAAAATATTTGAGAAGGTATCTTCTTACGTTACAATCAGATCACAAGTTAATCATAAGAAGGCACTTGAAATTATGATGAGCAGCGATATTCTGATGATATTTATTTCTACCAAAGATGGAAACGGCGTTCTTACCGGGAAAATATTCGAGTACATTCGAGCACAAAAACCAATTCTGGCAATGTTACCACCGCAAGGTGAAGCTGCCGAATTACTCAAAGCGAATGGACATAGGCATATTTGCGCCATGGAGGATGTCGGGCAAATCGTGCAGAATCTCAAAAATATGACCGAGCAATTGCAAACCGGTAAACAAAATCGATATTCCTGCAATCAGGAATTGGATCGCCGACACCAAACCGAAAAGTTCGTGAAGTTTTTGGAAAGCAGAATATGAAGAAGATCAGATTATTGCATGTTCAGTTACTGCCACTCCTGTCCGGTGCCCAGAATGTGATGCTGCATATCATCGAAAATCTGGATAGTTCAAAATATGAAATTTACGTTATCTCACGTTCCGGAGGACCGCTGATCGAACGCTTGAAGCAATCCGGTTTTACTCATTTGCCGGTGGATTCTCTACAGCGAAATATCTCATTCTGGGATTTTAAAGCATTTTTTGATATTTATCGTTTATGCCGAAAATATCGTTTCGATATCGTTCATACCCATTCTTCCAAAACAGGATTTTTGGGTAGGATGGCTGCCCGTCTTGCCGGTGTGAAGAAGATAGTTCATACTTCTCACGGTCTCCCTTTTAATGATTTTCAGTCTTTTCCTGTGCGTTGGTTTTATCGATTTTGCGATGCTTTTGCCGGATTGTTTTGCGATCATGTAGTTTTTGTGAATAATTATGACAGACAAATGATGCTGCGTAAAAAGCTGATCGCTTCCGGTAAAGCCACCACGATTTACAATGCTGTGGAATTAGCGGAGATCGGGAAAAAGAAAAAAAAACAGGATCGCTTTATTATCGGCAGTTCGTTTCGTTTCTGGACTCAAAAAAATCCTCTGCAAACCGTCGAAGCTGCCATTCAAACCTGCCGGCTAAATTCCCAAATAGATTTCATTTTTTTAGGTGATGGCGAACTGCTCGAAGCTTGCACGAATCTGGTAGATGCTGCCGCCATGAACGATAGAATCACTTTTCCGGGCTGGCAGCAAAATATCTATTTCTGGCTGGAAAAATTCGATGTTTTTCTTTTATATTCCAAATGGGAAGGCTTGCCGGTTTCCATTTTGGAAGCGATGTCAGCCGGTTTACCGATTGTCGCTTCCCAGATCAGTGGCAACGTGGAGCTTGTCTCAGCCCGTAATGGGATTACCGTGAAGCTGAATGAGGTTGACAAATTAATCGGGGTTTTGATTAATCTTCCTTCAAAAAAAGACGATCTTGCCAGATGGGGAGCAGAGTCCCGCAGGTTCGTGGAAGAAAATTGTGCTCTGCCGGATTTTATAACAAAATATTGTAGAATATATGAACAATGAAATCAAAATTTAGAAGACTTATTTTGATACTCGGCGACATCCTGATCATGTATGTCAGTTTGTTCGTTACTCTGTTGGTGCGTTATCACACCGTTCCCAGCAGTGATTATTGGATGGCACATTTTTATCCGTTCACGTTCATTTTCCTTATTTGGATTTCGCTTTTTTTCATATCGGATTTATATAATTTGAATTTTGCCATCAGCAACCGCTTTTTCTTTCGTCTGGCTCTGCGAAGTTTCCTCATCGGCGGTATTTTTTCGGCGGTATTCTTCTATTTGATGCCGAGAATCAACATCGCTCCGAAAACGAATCTGCTGCTATTCGTGGTGATTTATACCCTGCTCTTCATTTTATGGAGAGGCTTTTTTAATTGGTCGATCAAATCTTACATTCCCAAAGAAACGATTGGGATTATCGGATATAATCAGCAAGTCGGCAGGCTTCTGGCAGAATTTACAAATAAACCGCATCTCGGTTACGAGATCGCGTTTATTTTAAATACGGGAAGTGAGAAAATCAGCCCGAATCGGAAAATCGATGTAATTCCAGCCGACGAAAAAATTTTGAAGGAACACATCAAAAATAAGAATGTTTCCACTCTCATTCTGGCAAATAATCCCGCCAATTCGGAATCGCTCAGCAGCTTGCTTTTCAGTTGCCTGGGAATGAATGTCGATTTTGTAAATTTATCCAATTTTTATGAAAATATTTTGGGGAAAGTGCCGCTGGATTTGATCAATAAAGTCTGGTTTCTGGACAACTTAACGGAAGGCAACAAAACCTTTTACAATATTTCCAGCCGCATTATGGAGATTATTTTCTCCATCGTCTTTTTGATTTTGGTTTTTCCCTTCGGTCTTATTTTGGCAGGTCTGATCAAATTGGATAGCAAAGGCGGAGTCTTTTTTACGCAGATTCGGGTCGGACACAATGGCAAAAATTTCCAGATCATTAAATTTCGTACCATGCGCATCGAACACAACGATTTCCAACCGACAGAAGAAAATGACGAACGTATTACCCGTATCGGTTCATTCCTGCGGAAAACCAGGCTGGATGAACTTCCTCAGCTTCTCAACATTTTAAAAGGTGAGATGAGTTTTGTAGGACCGCGTCCGGAACGCCCGGAACTGGTAGAAGAACTGGAAAAATTAATTCCTTTTTATAACGAACGTATGCTGGCAAAACCCGGTTTAACCGGCTGGGATCAGGTTTGCAACGAATACCATTCGCCTTCTTACGAAGACACGATGGAAAAATTGCAGTACGACTTATTTTATATAAAAAACAGATCATTTTATCTGGATTTATCGATCCTGCTAAAAACGATCAGTACAGTGTTTTCCAAATTGGGAAGATAAGAGGAGCTCATGATGAAGAAGCTATTTTTTACTGCTGTTCTCAACATCTTATTTTTGGCTTTGTCCGGGTTGCAGAATTGGCAGGTTTACACCAACACAACACATATTTTTAACATGGAAAAAGTGGGTGACAGAATTTACATGGCAACTTGGGGCGGTTTGGAAATTTATGACTTTTCTAACGGATATTTTGAAAAAACCGTTACCACCATCGACGGATTAACCAGCAACGATTTGCGCAGCATCGATTATCTGCCCGAAAAAAATGAATTTCTGCTGGGCACTTTCGGAACAGGCATAAACCGCTTCGATGGCACTGAATTTGCCATGCCGTTAACCGACATCCTGGGCTTGGGTACGAATTATGTGAAAGACATCGTGCATCAGGATACGTTGATTTTTGCCGTTACGACTTACGGTTTCAGCCTTTTTGCCGATAGTCAGTCCTTTCCGTTT
>Ga0116164_10003818_pt1 | contig 10198 bp, 8 predicted proteins | sample AD_UKC109_MetaG_FD_89888 | JGI IMG/M metagenome (GOLD analysis project Ga0116164, IMG submission 89888) | Active sludge microbial communities of municipal wastewater-treating anaerobic digesters from Hong Kong - AD_UKC109_MetaG | ecosystem: Engineered > Bioreactor > Anaerobic > Digestate... | reverse complement strand
TGTGCTAAATGGAAATATATTCATTCACTGGCGGTATTTATTTTCCTTGTATAAAATTTGACATACTTTCCTTTATCCCGGCAAATACCAGACTTTATATAACCTGCATGGTTCCTGCCTGCAACCTTCCCTTGAAATGCCCCTGATTCAGTAAATTAATCACTATTGACCGACAAAATTCAAAAAGGGCAGAAAAATGTGGAGTGGATTCCTCTCCGCCTGCCGGCGATGAGAAATCTCATATGTTTTGTTAGTCAGTAGTGAATAACTAAAGGACTGCTTCGCTCTGTGAAATTTTGCAGAGAAAAGGTAGTGTGATCAGTGAAAAAATAATCAACACCTGTTTTGTTGAAGTCCAATAACCTATCATTGATTGTCAACAAAAACCAGAAAATCTGGCTGAACCTTTCGTCGAAAAATAAGGCGGAAGGCTTATAACGGTATGCCGATAAGTGCCGGGTCAGCGCCGTTTTCCAGGCCTGTCAGATACACCTTCACCATCTGATTGGTCATCAGATTTGACGCAGGGAATCTTACCGGGACATAATTTTCACCATAACCTGAAGCAAACCCGCGTTGGATTTTTTCGACCAGTACAGTTTGTTCCTTCCCGATAAGTGACTGCCGGTATTTTCGTTTTTCAGCTTCTTCCAGTTCGCGGATAACCCTGCTTCGGGCAGTTTTTACTTTTTCAGAAATCTGATCAGGCATGCGTTCTGCCTTTGTTCCCTGTCGGACAGAATACTTGAAAGTATGAATGTGCCCAAAACCCACTCTTTGGCAAATGTCAACAGTTTGTGCAAAATCTTCTTCAGTTTCGCCTGGAAAGCCAACAATGACATCAGTGGTAAAATTAAACAAAGGATAACGTTTACGTACTTTTTCGACTATATTCATGAACGAACTTACAGTGTAAAATCGTCGCATTTTCATCAAAATATCGTCAGAACCGCTTTGCAGACAAAGATGGAGATGCGGCGTAAGTTTCGGATGTGAGAAAAGGTCAAACAGCTTGTCACCAAATCCTTCAGGCTCAATAGATCCGATACGTAACCTGAAATCTCCCGGAAGGTCGAGTATTTTTTCTACAAGGTGTTCAAAATCAATTTCTTCAAAATGATAACGTCCAATATTTACTCCGGTAAGTACCACTTCTTTAAAACCAAAATCCACCACCCGACGGATATTTTCGAGAACATCATCTGCAGGACGACTGGTAGCTCTGCCTCTTACTTTTGGAATAATGCAGAAAGTGCAAAAGTTATTACAACCGTCCTGAATTTTAATCCAGCTTCGGGTATGAAATGTTTTTTCGGCAGGAACATAATTGAATAAATCCGTTACAAGATTTTCGGGATGAATGATTTCGTCTTTGAAGTAGCTGTCAACCATCGAAAAAATTGAGCTTTTGTGCTCATTGTCAACGAGCCATACCGGATTGTTGAAGTCTTTCCGGAGATGCTCACGGTGATTGTTGACCATGCATCCTGTAACTACGAGCATTGCTCCCGGGTGATTACGTGCTGCCTGTCTGATGGTCTGAAATGACTTCTGGTCGCTCTGGTCAGTCACTGTGCAGGTATTAATCACCACCGCATCAGCCTGATCAGAAAACCGAACCACGCGATAACCGTTTTTCTGAAACTGTGATGCCAGTGCATCCGTTTCGAATTGGTTCAGCCGGCAACCCAGTGTTTTGAAGGCAACTTTTTTCATTCCGGTCATTTCAACTGACGTCTGATGGCTTCTTCGATCATCATCGTGAAAAACTGTTGCAATGATATTCCTGTTTCACGGGCCATTTTCGGGACAATACTTTCCTGTGTAAGGCCGGGAACAGTATTTACTTCAAGAAAATACAATGTATTTTTCTTTTCGGAATAAATGTAATCGAACCGAACCACACCTTTACAGTTCAGCCTTTTGTACAAAAATGCGGAAGTGTCCCTTATTTCTTCATCCACTGTTTCGCTAACGGATGACGGAATGATCTCATCAGCAAGGGAAGGGTCATATTTGGCTTCAAAATCAAAAAACTCTCTTTTGCTTCTGATTTCACAGAGAGGCAAAATAAGCATTTTGCCGGCAGATTCAATAACACCACAGGTTAATTCCCTGCCTTCGACAAATTCTTCGATCATAATTTCGGTATCTTCTTTAAAAGCCCTTTCGATGGCAGGAAGAAGTCCGGTTTCATGGTTCACTCTGGTCATTCCCACACTTGATCCTCCGGCATTGGGTTTCACAAAAACCGGCAGTGAGAGCTTACGAAGAATGTCGTCAGCAGTTGGTTTTTCATGTTTAAAAAAGTGCATTGAAGCAGCCACTTTTACCCCATAACTGGCAACCACGCGGTTGCAGTAATTTTTACTAAACGTGAGTGCTGACGTAAGAAAATCACTGGATGTGTAAGGTATGCCAAGCATTTCAAAATAAGCCGGCATCTTGCCGTTTTCGCCGGGAGTACCATGTATTGCACAAAAAACACAGTCAAATTTTATGTGCTCATCATTGATAGTCAGGCTGAAATCATTCTTATCAATGTGATATATCTGATCTTCTTCTTCATAAAACCATTTGCTGCCCCTGATATTGATCAGAAAAACCTTGTATTTATCGGGATCAATCGTATGAGTGACCATCCGGCCGCTTTTTACCGAAATGTCGTATTCTCCTGAATCACCGCCGGCAATGACGGCTATATTCTTTTTCATAGTTTTCTGCTTATTGTTTTTTTGTTGAAAAATGCATTTTAGCAAGTTGTCATCCGGCTATACTGATGATTAATGAGGGATTGATTTTTCATAAGGAATCCGCTTTACAATGGATCTTCCAAGCGTTATCTCATCGGCATATTCCAGTTCATCTCCGATGGATACCCCGCGTGCAATCGTAGTGACTATGATATCAAAATCCCTTATTTTTTTATACAGGTAAAAACTTGTCGTATCGCCCTCGATGGTTGCCGAAAGAGCAAGAATTACCTCTTTGATACCACCTGCAGCCAGCCTGCCGACAAGCATATCAATGGTCAGATCACCCGGGCCAATACCATCAACCGGAGAAATGATACCCCCCAGCACATGATACAATCCGTTGTATTGTGATGTATTTTCGATGGCCATCACGTCGCGGATATCTTCCACCACACATACCACCGACTGGTTTCGACGGGAATTACTGCAAATTTCGCAAACGTCATTGTCCGAAATGTTGTTGCAAATCCTGCAATGTTTGATTTCATTGCGCATACTGACCAAAGCAGAACTTAACATCTCCACCTCTTCCTTTTCGCTTCTGAGCAAGTGCAAAGCCAGGCGCAAAGCCGTTTTACGCCCGATACCCGGTAATTTCGAAAGCTCACCAACTGCCTTTTCCAGTAATTTTGATGAATAAGTGTTCAATTCTGATTTTTTAAAAATAAAGTGCAAAAGTAGATTTTTTTACCCTCCTGGTAATTAGCAGTAAAAAATGATCAGTCGCAAAATGTTACCGGTACAGTGTTATGAATGACATCTTTTGTGAAAAACAACTTCAATAAATCAACTCGTTCTGCGTTCGGTTGTAACCAAATAATCGCACGATGATGAAACTCAGCTATTTGTTTTTTTTCATATTGACGCTGGTCACTTTGTCAGTTAGCGCCCAGCAGGCCGACACAGTAAATCAACTGGACTCGCTCGGACGTAAACAAGGCTTCTGGCAACAGACCAACGACCAGGTAAAACTCATCTACGAAGGCAGTTTCAGGGACAATAAACCCACAGGAACATTCAGGTATTTTTATGACAACGGTAAAATAAAAGCCGTTTCAACCATCGAAAATGACGGCCAACGTTCATTCACCAGGACTTTTCATCCCAACGGAAAAATCATGAGTGAAGGACTTTACAACGACAAAAAAAAGGACAGTCTGTGGCGTTTTTTTGACGAAACAGGTAACCTGCTGGCTGAGGAGGAATATCTCAATGGCCTTAAAAACGGAAAGCAAATCTCTTATTTCTCCGGCGGACAGATTTTCGAAATCCTGCATTATAAAGACGATGTTAAAGACGGAGAATGGAAACAGTATTATCCCGATGGGCAGCTGAAACTGGAAACTAACTATACAGCAGGGAACCGGGATGGAAGTTTCAGGCATTTTTATAAAAATGGCAAACTGAATGTGGAAGGAACCTATTCCGACGGTATTAAAACCGGCAGATGGAGCACTTACGACGAAAATGGCCGGCTAATACTTATCGAAAATTACAGAAACGGCACACTGACAGACAGTGAAAGTTTTTCGGAATAAAACCTGTTTCCCTTGATTTAACCCAGCCAAAAAAAAGTTTTCATTGCTTAATCTTTGCAATCATTATATTTGCTGGATAAAAAATTCCGGTAAATATGGCTGAATATGCCCGTGCTATTTCTTTTGTTTTAGACAATCAGGTAGTTACCATTGATTTTAATGACAATAATGCGTTAAAACCTTCAACCACAGTACTCAATTATCTCCGTTCGTTTGAAACCCACAAAGGCGTGAAAGAAGGATGTGCGGAGGGTGATTGCGGGGCCTGCACTGTTGTATTGGCTGAAACAGATTGTCGGGGAAATCTTGAATATAAGAGTTTCAATTCATGTCTTCTTTTCCTGCCGATGCTTCACGGCAGGCAACTGATAACTGTCGAAAACCTTGCCCGGGAAGTCAATGGCAAACAGCAACTGCATCCGGTTCAGCAGGCGATGGTCGAAGCAGGCGGAAGTCAGTGCGGTTATTGTACACCGGGATTCATCATGTCGCTGTTTGCTCTTTACAAAAAACACCGAAATCCGACACGGGAAACGATCGAAAATGCATTGACCGGAAATTTATGCCGGTGCACGGGTTATCGCCCGATAATTGATGCTGCCGCAAAAGCATGTGCAGGTGAAGACCACGATGCGTTTACCAAAAACAGTGAAATGGTGATTGATTTGCTGAACAGCATTAATCAAAATAAACAAACCCTTGAACTGAAAGGTCGTGATCAACTGTACCTGAAACCTTTTACGCTGGAAGAAGCTCTGCTGTTGCGAAAGAAATATCCGGAAGCTCTGATTGTAAACGGTTCTACTGATGCAGCTTTACTTCAAACCAAGAAAAACATTCATTTGCCTCAAATACTTGACATTTCAGCAGTGAATGATTTGAAATTTACGGTTGAAGACCACAGGCAGCTTGCTATCGGAGCAGGAGTATCGTTACAGGAAGTACTGGAATTCTGCCAGACCAGAATGCCGGTTCTGGCCGACATGCTTGCAGTTTTCGGATCGTTGCAGATCCGCAATCTGGCTACATTGGGGGGAAATATAGGCTCTGCTTCACCAATTGGCGACAGCTTACCGGTTTTAATTGCTTCCGAAAGCAAAATCAGACTGGCAGATACTGAAGGATGGCGTGAAATGACGGTCGAAAATTTTATTACCGGATACCGAAAAACGGCAATCCGACCGGATGAAATCATCACTTTCATCATTATTCCCAAACCAAGATCAGGAGAAATAATAAAAAGTTACAAAATCTCCAAAAGGAGAGACCTTGACATTTCCTCAGTTTCTGCCGGTTTTAAACTGAAAATCAACAAAAAGGGAATCATCGAAAAAGCCTTGCTTGTGTATGGCGGAATGGCTGAAATGACAAAAAGAGCCAGCAGTGCCGAGTTGTTTCTTACCGGGAAAAGCTGGACCCGCTCCAATGCCGAAGAAGCTGCACGGCTGACTGAAAATGAATTTTCGCCAATTTCAGACGCCAGAGCTGAAGCAGGTACCCGAAAAATTATGGCCAGAAATCTTTTGATAAAATTCTATGAAGAAACCAGTGAAGTGTAATCAAATGATGTAACTACCATGGAAAAGAACACTTTATCACACCATCACGAAAGTGCCGTTGCCCACGTTACGGGAAAGGCAGTTTACATCAACGACATGGCTGCCGGCGGGGAACTTCTTCATGGCCGGGTGGTTTACAGCAGTCAGGCGCATGCCCGGATAAAATCCATTGGTACGGAAAAAGCCGGGAAATTGCCCGGTGTAAAAACCATCCTGACTGCAAAAGATATTCCTGGTGTTAATCAGATGGGACCTGTTGCACACGATGAACCTTGTCTGGCCCTTGACGAAGTTAATTTCACAGGTCAGGCAGTTGTACTGATAGCCGCTGTTGATGAGGAAACCGCCATAAAAGCTGCCCGACTCATCGAAATTGAATATACTCCTCTGCCCGCCATCCTCACTATCGAAAAAGCCATGGAAGCAGATTTCCGGCTCAGTGAAACAAGAAAAATCCAAACCGGTGATCCGGAAAAGGTATTTCGGACTGCCAAAAATGTGATTAGCGGTGAACTGAAAACCGGTGCACAGGAACACTGGTACCTCGAAACACAAAGCTGCCTTTCAGTTCCGGGCGAAAATGACGAAATGCAGGTTTTCAGCAGTACACAACATCCGTCCGAAACACAGGCAATCGTTGCAGAAGTGCTTGGTATCCGGCGAAATCAGGTAACTGTTGAAATCCGCAGAATGGGAGGAGCCTTTGGCGGGAAAGAAACACAAGCCAACCATGTGGCGGCATGGGCTTCCCTGCTGGCCTGTAAAACCCGGCAACCGGTTAAAATTCATCTGTTCCGCGACGACGATCAGATCATGACAGGCAAACGCCATCGCTTTCTCTCCTCTTACAAAGCTGCTTTTGATGATTCAGGAAAAATTACTGCCCTCGATGCCAGCCTGAATTCTGATGGCGGAGCAGCTCTCGACCTTTCGGTGGCTATTATGGAAAGAGCTTTGTTTCATATCGACAATGCCTATTTCATCCCTAATCTCAAAGTCATCGGAACAGTATGGAAAACAAACCTGCCGCCGAATACTGCCTTTCGGGGTTTTGGCGGCCCACAGGGAATGGCTGTTGTGGAAACAGTAATTGACCGGATTGCCCGAACCCTGAAAAAAGATGCTGCCGTTGTCAGAAAACTGAATTTCTATCAACAAAAGAAAAACAATTTTACCCACTACGGTCAAAAAGTGGAAGCCAATCATTTGAGCCGGTTGTATCAATTAATACTCAGAAAATCGAAGTATGTCGATCTGCGAAAAGAAGTGAACAGTTACAATGATCAGCATGAATTTTATAAAAAAGGCCTGGCGCTTACTCCCGTAAAATTCGGAATTTCGTTTACTACCACCTTCCTCAATCAGGCGGGAGCACTGATCAATATTTATCAGGATGGCACTATACTGGTCAACCACGGCGGAACTGAGATGGGGCAGGGGCTGCACACAAAAATCATGGATATCACATCCGCTGAGTTAGGAATTACCCTCGACAGGATCAGAATCTCACCCACCAACACCTCAAAAGTACCCAACACTTCTGCCACCGCTGCATCCTCCGGCAGTGACCTCAATGGAATGGCGGTTAAAAATGCTAGTGATAAACTTAAAAAACGTCTTGGTCCGGTAGCCATAACTATCATTTCACAGCTTCACGGAATCAGGCCAGATCGAAACCGTCTGATCTTCAACAATAATCATGTTTTTGATAAAAATTATCCGGAGGCAAAAATAAGTTTCGAAACACTGGTAAAGAAAGCCTATCTTGAACAAATCAGTATGAGTGCAACAGGTTTTTATAAAACACCGGACCTTCATTTCGATCGTGAAGCAGGAAGAGGGAAACCATTTCACTATTTTGCCTGTGGAATGGCCGTATCTGAGATTTTGCTTGATACACTCACCGGGTATCACCAGATACTTAAAACTTTCATCATACACGACACCGGAAGTTCAATCAATAAGCAGGTGGACACCGGACAGGTGGAAGGAGGATTCGTTCAGGGCGTTGGCTGGTGTACCACTGAAGATGTGAAATGGGATGCCGGCGGCAGACTGCTTAATCATTCACCCGATACTTACAAAATCCCCGGAATACGGGATATTCCACAAGTGTTTAATGTGGAACTGCTCAATATCCCCAATCCAAAAGTTATACGCAACAGCAAAGCCGTGGGAGAACCTCCGTTCATGCTGGCATTTTCGGTATGGCTGGCTATAAAAGATGCCGTTTCAGCCGTCGGGAACCACGGTATTGAACCAGAATTTCAGATTCCTGCCACCAATGAAGTAATCCTGCAATCCATCGAAAAAATAAAAAAGAAACAATGCTCCGGTTAAAGCAATAAACTGCTGATAGTGTGTTGTTAATGAATCATTGACAATAAAAGGCGAAAATAAATTTTGAAGATAAAACAGATTTGTGTGGATTGTTTTCCGGCAGATAATTTTACACCCCTCACCCCGTTTTTAAACCCTGTAAAAATTTTAATCCAACATTGGCTGAGAAAATGGCATCAGGGGGGTGTATAATTTGCGGATCAGATTTAATCTATCTCAACGAGTCTGAGTCATTGCAATGCAGTATTTGCAAGGAGACCTTTCTGTCAAATGCCAGGTGCGTTCAGGGTCATTTTATCTGCGATCATTGTCATGAACTTGACGGATTCGAACTGATTCAGCAAATCTGTCTCAAGAGCAGCAGCACAAATCCTGTTGAGCTTGCCAATCTGATAATGAGTTTCCCTGAAATCAAAATGCATGGCCCGGAACATCATTTTCTGGTGCCGGCTGTTTTGATAACTACTTATTACAATAAAACCGAAAAACCCGGCTTAATCAGTGAAAAACTGAATAAAGCGAGGGAAAGAGCAAAAAACATTCATGGAGGATTCTGCGGTTTTTATGGCACCTGCGGAGCCGGAGTTGGTACCGGAATTTTTATGAGCCTTATTTTAAACAGTACCCCGCTATCAAAAGAAGAATGGAAGCTGAGCAATCTGATGACCTCAAAAAGTTTACTGGAGATTGCAAATTACGGCGGGCCAAGATGCTGCAAAAGAGATACGTTTTTATCCCTTGAAACCTCAGTGGATTTTGTTGAAGAACATTTGAATATCAAACTCGACAAATCAACTGTAAAATGCAAATTCTTTGAACGAAATAAAGAATGTAAAAACCAGGAATGCAAATACTATCCCGGATAAGAAATTTCTGATCCCCAAAAACATGAACCTGTGGTTTTCAGGAATTACACCAGCCGGTTCTTCATCATTAAACCAGGTTACCATGTTTTTCAAATTCCCAAAAATTTAGAAATTACAAAACAAATTTATTATCATTACTGCCCGACAAAAAATATAAGATTTCTCATCGCCGGCAGGCGGAGAGGAATCCCCTCCACATTTTTCTGCCCTTTTTGAATTTTGTCGGTCAATAGTGATTAATTTACTGAATCAGGAGCCTTTCAAGGGAAGGTTGCAGGCAAGGAACCATGCAGGTTACATAAAGTCCGGTATTTGCCGGGATAAAGGAAAATATGTCAAATTTTATACAAGGAAAATAAATGCCGCCAGTGAATGAATATATTTCCATTTAGCACACTAATAAGACTTTAACTGTCTATGAAAATTTTCATTTAAAATTCAGGCTTAACCATTTGAACAGGTGTGTCTGTATCGCTAATCATTTCGGCATGGCTAACTCCGGATACAAAACACATTTTCACAAAAGTATCAGTTTTGCCAAAATACGGAAAGAGTATGTATTGTCCGGGAATCCTTTCGGTCGGCAACAAATACGGATTTTTAGTACAGGTAATAGCTGAGCGTACCTGACAGGCTGCTAATGCATGCTCCTTTGTTTCAATCTCGTATGGCCACATCCTTAACTGAAGTTCTCCCTGCATTTTTAACAAAATAAATTTGTATTACAAAAATTTTTCAAGTACCTTTGCCAGGTAATTTTTATTCAGTGCTATGAAATGAAAAACAAAATTTTCGATATCGCCCCCCCGGAAATTCATTCTGGTTCGCTAGTTCAGACAATTAAGGAAAGGAATGATAAAAATCAACAGATACTTTTTAAAACGGGTTTTTACCGGAATTTGTTTCCGCCTTAAAGAAATATTTAGTCAAATTTTTATTTCGATGCATAACAGATTTTGTAATTTTTTTAAATAAATTAATCCTGATCAATTCAATAGAAGAGTATTTATAAACATCAAAGATTGTGCCAATAACTTATACGACTGTTTTTCAAGTATTCACCATCCAAATGCAATGCATTAGAGATTCTAAATCACTCAGCAAAAGTGTTTCCACTTATAATTTAAAGTCTAATGAAT
>Ga0116164_10003817_pt1 | contig 10202 bp, 5 predicted proteins | sample AD_UKC109_MetaG_FD_89888 | JGI IMG/M metagenome (GOLD analysis project Ga0116164, IMG submission 89888) | Active sludge microbial communities of municipal wastewater-treating anaerobic digesters from Hong Kong - AD_UKC109_MetaG | ecosystem: Engineered > Bioreactor > Anaerobic > Digestate... | reverse complement strand
TTCATCTTGGTTGTATGTGATTCTCCGGAGAAAATAATCATCTTTAGTTTGTTATTTGATATGGGATATTCCTTGGCTATTGAATATTTTGCTATTTCTGCAATTGTTGAGGGATATCCGTAGATAGTTACTGGCTTTTGTCGGTTAATATCATTTATCTCCTTAGCGCAGTTCAGCTTTGTTGAGTCTACTCTCTTCTGATTCCATATAAATTTATTATTTAAGTATTTCTTAATTTCGAAGACAACAGATTTATGCGTTTGCATTCCTAAATAGCAGAATTGCTTTTCACCCCTTTTAACACCATGCCAATTTAAAAATCTCGATTTACAGGCAATTTTAATATCATTATACATAGTGGTTGAATAAAACTTAAACGGAGTTCCTGTTGAACCACTAGTGTATTGCACTGCTACTTTTGAATAGTCAATATTTGTATTGAGCCATTCTTCAAAGTGCTCTTTTATAAACGCTTTATCAGTAACTGGGAAATGTGAAAGTATACTATAGGGCGACTCGATCACATATTCGTCGAAACTTAGTTTATTATCTTTAAAGTACTTTGAATAAAAGGGATTGTAGACCTTTAGATAATCAAGTAATTCTACCAGCTTTTTAATTTGAAGCTTTTGGAGATCATTAACAGATAACTTTTCAGAAAGCTTAAGAATCTTTAAATGATGAGAAACTCTCTCTCTTTTTATTACTTCTCTTAGGTATAGTAATGCTCTCATAATTTGTTTTTTACTGGTAAAGGTTTAACATATCTTTATCATGTCTAAAAAGTATTATCATACTGCTTAAGGTTGAATCAATTCATAGAATCCCAGGAAATAAGTCGTTTAAAGAAGTCACTAATTCTTTTGCTTTGAGATTTGACATCAAACTGTTTCTCAGCTATTGTCCTTCCATTATCACCAATCATGCTAGAAAGTGATTCATCTTTTAATAATCTTATTATCGCATCGGATATTTCTATTTCATTTGATGGATCTACATAAAGACAAGAAACATTATCCTTTAAATAATGTTTCACTTCACCAATCGAAGTTGTTATTATTGGCTTTCCTAAGGCCATATACTCCCCCAACTTTGTTGCAAAGTTAAACCTGTTTTGTTCGGTATCAACCTTATTGAGTACTACCATGCAGCAATATGCCTGATAAGAAAGCAGAGCATCTTCATCCAGTTCATTTAGGAATATAACTCTCTTCTCTAAATTGTTAATTGATATTATATTGTTTATGTCATCAATTAACAATCTTGGCGCAGCTCTAGATGTTAAATAAAAGTGAAGATTTATGCCACTGTTTACTACTCGAGCAAAAGCCTTAAAGACATTGACTATCCCATCCTTGTGATTATTCAATGCAGCAGTGTTAATAATATAGGGTATATGACAGTCTGGTTTCTCGATCATTTTTTGGTAAAAGTCGATATCCACAAGTATGGGAATCTTAGAAATAACTGCCGTATTCTTACCTAACTTACGCACATAGTTAACTATTGGTTCAGAGATAACAAGAAATCCATCAAAAAATGGAAAGACAATGTTCTCCAAGCATTTTCTATTCAAAAATCGGAAGTGCTTTAGATACTTCTCCCTACGCCCTTCACCATGTATTGAATAAGGCTTTTCATTTAATTCAGTCGCTACGGGCTTCCCGAGAATCTTAGAGGCAGTTACTGCTGCTAGCTTAAAAATCCATCCGGGTCCATAAACAAAAACAACCGAGATGCTTCCTCCATTCCTAAGTATCTTAAAAAACCCCAGAACAGGAATTAGGAAACTATAAATAAAATCCAAATAATTATTTTTGACTTTGATAAAAACTGGGATCACAATCGGATTATGATGTTCATAATGCAAAGCTTTGAGGTAATTTGCAAGACGTTTTGAGCTTGCCGTATGTGAAGGATAGATTCCTCTATACACAATTAAAATTTCCATATCTCAGTTAACAAATCTTCTATTCTTAGTCCACTTAAATCTTCTCTTTGATTTCATGCAAAATTTCTTCGTAATATTTTATCAGCTCGTTTACTATAAAATCTGGGTTATGCCTATTAAACGCACGCTTGCGAGAGTTGTAACTAAACTTCTTGGCAAGTTGCGGATTTCTATAGATTTCAAGTATTGACCCAGCTAACACCCATGGGTCACCATCCTGAATTAGAATCCCCTCCACACCATCAGTGAGCATTGATCCTGTTCCACCAGCATAAGTAGCAATGCAAGGCATTCCCATTACCATGGCTTCACATAGACTATTAGAACTGTTTTCTATGTGTGAAGGCGAAACAAAGAGGTCTGCATTAGACATATTCAATGCTAGCTGCTGAGCATTGAGCTGTCCTAAATACTTAAGTCCAGTAGTCGGGTATTTCTTCTTTAATTTTCTTTTTATTACTTTTACTATCAAGTCTGTTTGATCAATTCCCGCAATCTGCCATTCTATCTGTACTTCAGATAGTTTATTTAATTCATGGAGAGCCTCACAAACTGTTTCAAGCCCTTTATAAGGTTTATTTCCGATGGTGGAATGAATTACTATTTTAGAATTATTATTCCCTTTCCATTCAGTTTTAAAGAAAATATCCCGTATTATTTCATCACAGTGGTAATACTTGCTATTAGGTGCCAAAATTGATGTTACTCTTCTATCCCAATCAGTCCTTCCAATAATAAAACAACTTGATAATAGGTTCTTACGCTCAATATTCATTCTTTTACCTAAAGCCTTCTTGCTACGATAAAATGATTTACTTAACAAAATAGCCTTGACGCTTCTGTTAAGATCAAAGTTCCTAACTTTTAAATTGCGCTTAGTGAAATTGTTTTGATATTTATGGCTGATAACTGTCAGGTACCCCTGAATTGAAATAACCACAGGAATGGAAGTATATGGGATAATACATCCAAATGGATTTTCAGTTCCGTGTATATGAATAATATCTGGCTTTACTAGGTTTATGATTTCTAGATAACGATACAAATCCTGGGTATCTATTACTTTATTGGTAAGGATTTCCAAGAGGGCCCTTAGTTTCCAATTCTTATTGCCAATAGGGTAATAAGTGGTCTCCCCAACCTTGAAAGATTCCAAGCTCTTTGAATAATAAAAAGCGACATGCAATTCAACTTTTCCTTGCATTCTTTTATCCAAGGCAGGAATCCAACTTGAGCCTACAAATTTATCGCCGAGGTGCTCCTTTGCATTACCCGGTGAATTAGAGAACCAAAGTACTTTCATCTTAATAGATACGTAGTGTTTAGTTGAATACTAATTACATTTTCGATCCACAGAGTTTATGGCTTTATAAAAATCAGCATTTGAAATAGCCCTAAGATTTGGATTGTAGCAAGCCCCAATTGCTATCCAAATAAACACATAATATGTTGAGTAATCAGGCAGGTTAAAATAAAACATCAATAAGATATGGAGAAATACAAGAATGGACAATGCTTTGATCATGTCATTATTGCTTTTAAAAAAACCCAGGTAGATAGCTCTAAAAAAAATCAATACAAAAGGAATTAGGTAAAGCAAACCACCCCTTAGTATTACAGTTAAGAATCCTTGTTCAACAATATCCAAGGACCCTCCTGAATAAAAGGAACGATATACTCTACCCATAATCCCTCTGCCGAATATCCAATCACTTGCTGAGGTAAAGTCTTCATGAAAGTCTCTAAAAACTGCGCCCCTTGATTCCTCAAATGCATCTTTGCTGAATCCTCTTTCAAACGCGTAGGTTGACTGCAATAAATAACCAAATGAAAATACAATTACCACCAACAGTAAGCCCATAATGTACATTGCGACTCTCTTTTTAATATTGATAAGTGGACTTCTTAGCCTAAGAAATATCATAAATAATAATAGCAACAAACCTGAAATTGCTCCGCCTCTTCTTCCATAAACCAATGCCAAAATAATAAATAGAATGTAATGCAGAATTAGTATTGCTGAAACATACTTCCTTCTTGAAAAGTGTGATATGAGTATTAAAAAACTGCTGCCAATATTAAACAGGTTAATTCTCTCAAATTGTTCAAGCCAATTAGCCGGAGATAATTCAAATGCAAAAATGAATAGTTGGACGAAAAGAACAAGGAACATGAGAGGCACAGCATACCTGAATAATGTCAGGAAAAAGCTAATATCAAACTTTATCAGGAGCACAATTAGCGGAATCAAGTACGGAAGAAAGAATGTCCTATCTGCAAAAGTACGTTGGATATAGATTAGAGCATTAAAATTAAAGATCGATGCAATCAGTAGATACGCAGAATAACCAAAGAACCAATAAAATATCACTGAAAAGCCATCTTGGTGAATCATTCTTGATGGATAAGTGAAGGCATACAATATAAGAACTGCTAATACAGATAAGCTTAGAATATACTTGACAATTTGGGGAATTCCGTAACTGTACTCCGCCCAGGTAACCCAGGTAAAAGCATTTAAAAGAAGGAATGCAAAGATTAATAAACGCCAATTTCGAATCAAGATTAAGTAGATTTATCTGTTTCTAGTTAACAAATAAAAACCTCTCACACTTTTATGGAATGAAACAGTTTTTATCTTTGTCCGTATAAATAGATGCATTCGTCAAATAAATTACCGTGTTAGTAAACAAATATTGCATGTTCGTCAAATGTGGGTCTATTATTAGAAAGTTATCAATTTTATTCTTTTTGATAACTAGTGGCCTTGTTAGTGGGAAAACTTATTATGTTTCGCCCTACGGCAATGATACCAGTACAGGATTACTGGAATCTCCATGGTTAACTTGGGGAAAAGCTTTCAGAACTGCAAGTGCTGGTGATACAGTTTATTTTAGGGAGGGGGTATATTTTGTGACTTCTTCAGACCAATATGGCCGCATAGCTAATTCTGGAATTGAAGGTAAATACATTTGTTTCTTTAATTATCCTGGCGAATATCCAATTCTTGATTTTGGTCGTTTTGTGGCACCAGATTGGACATATGCAATTAAAGCTTATCATCGTAGTTATTTGCATTTCAAAGGACTAACAATAAGAAATTTGGTGCAAAACCCTACCGGAGGATACGTGCAAGGAATTGAAGTTGAAGAATGTCATCATATTATACTTGAGAATCTCAATGTTCATCACATAGGTGGTCCATGTATTTCCAGTCATGGTTCGGATGAAGTGTATCTCAAAAATTGCGATACATGGGAATCCTGTGACTCTCTTGCTACAAGGCCTGGTCAAAATGGCACTGGAATAGGTGTAGGTACAAGAACTTCATACACATATGTTGGAGACCCCTATGATTTTCATGTATATATTGAAGGTTGTCGTGCATGGAATTGTTCGGATCAGGGATTTGCTCAATCAGGCGTGGGACAGCATGAGTGGAAAAACTGTTGGACTTTTAACAATGGAAGATTTGAAGGAGAAGGTTGGGGTATGAAATTATCCATATATACAGCAAGTGACACAATTAATCCTTTGTCTAAGGTGGTTAAGAATTGCATTTTTGCTGTTAATGCTTCGGGTGCTATTAATCCCAATAATGTTGGTGGTTATAATTTCAACGGACATTACTATAATAATTTTATTTATCATAATGGATATAAGCCAGAAACTCCGGGCTATGTCAACAACTTTATAGGATGTGGTATATGGATCTGTAATTACATAGGAACCTCACCTGGTCCAAATGAAATGTACGTAAATAACATATCTTTTGACAATGACAAAGATGATATTGTTGCTCAAGACGCTTACAGGCATGAATACAATAATTGGGATCATCCCAATGGAGTCCAAATTAGTAATGAGGATTTCTTGAGTCTTGATTGGACTGAAATGCTCCGCCCAAGAAAGACTGACGGATCATTACCAGATATTAATTTCGGCAAGTTGGTTCCAGGCAGCGATCTAATAGATGCTGGCACACCAATTATTAAAACAAGAGATTACAATATAAGTCTGCCTTTCAGTGGAGAGGCACCTGATCTTGGATGGTTTGAATCACCAGGAACATCATCTTCGCCAACTCAGGATATTCCTGGTTATATCAGCTCCATAATCCAAAACGCTACTCCTTCAAGACTGGAAATGACTTATAATCTTACGCTCACCAATATTGTCCCGGCTACTTCTGCTTTCGATGTAAAAGTCAACAATGTCACAAGATCCGTAAGCGCAGTGGCTATCTCTGGGACGAAGGTGCTGCTGACTCTTACCACTCCTGTCCTATACGGTGATGTTGTTACCGTCGCTTATATTAAACCTGCATCTAATCCACTCCAGACTGCAGCTGGTGGTCAAGCCGCATCAATAACGGCACAGAATGTCACTAACAATGTGGCGGCAGTAATTCCTGCTTATGTAAGCTCTGTCATCCAAAATGCCACACCAGCAAGATTGGAAATAACTTATAATCTCTCCCTGGCTAGCGTTGTTCCTGCTGCATCTGCATTTACAGTCAAAGTCAACAACGTTTCGAGAACTGTAAGTTCTGTTGCGATCTCAGGGACTAAGGTATTGCTGACACTTGCCAGTCCTGTTATCTACGGTGATGTTGTGACTGTTGCCTATACTAAACCTGCATCTAATTTTATCCAGACTACATCCGGAGGTGTTGCTGCATCTATAACCGCTCAGAATGTAACCAATAACGTCGCTGCAATTAACAACCAACCTCCGATTGTAAGTATCTCATCTCCCACTAAAAGTACTGGATTTGTGGCGCCAGCAGCCATTACCATCGATGCAAATGCCTCTGATCCCGATGGTTCTGTCACAAAAGTAGAATTCTATAATGGCACATCCAAACTTGGTGAAATTACATCAGCTCCATACTCTTACACCTGGAAAGACGTGCCAGCTGGGACATATTCCATAACTGCCGCTGCTACTGATAACAAAGAATTAAAAACGGTCTCCGCCGCTGTTACAGTTATAGTTGAAAAATCAGCAACTACCGTTAACCAGTTTCCTTCAGTCAGCGTAAAAATCCCAAATGAGAAGAAGCCAAAGAAACATGATAACGTAGTAATAATTGCTGAAGCGAGCGACCCGGATGGTACCATTGACAAAGTAGAGCTTAAAAATGGAGATGTTACGATCGCTGAGATGACTACAGCACCTTACGTTTTCACTCTGCAAAATGTGGATACAGGCACCTACTTAATTACTGCTATTGCTACAGATAACCTGGGTGCTGTCAGTACTTCAGATGCAATCGAACTCAGAGTAGAAGATTTTTATAACCCGGACCTGATATGTCTATATCCTAATCCAAATAATGGATTCTTCAAAATTGACATCCTTGATGAGCTCCCTGAACAGGAATGCACATTGTCTATCATTGGCCTGACTGGTAGTACCGTGTACAAGGATGTGATGACTAATGAAGAAAATTCGAGAGAAATAGGCTTACCAGATCTACAGTCCGGAACTTATGTCCTAATGTTGACAAACGGGAATAGCATAATGACAACGAAGAAGTTCATCAAACAATAGGACCTGCAGCAATTAATGATTATTTACGTCTCAAGAGCGCCTTCTTAAAAAGGCGCTTTTTGGATCTGCCTTTGTCAGTAGTGTATCCATATTTCTCACCGTATCCGTAGTGTCCACTTCCGGCCTGAATATCATTGACCAGTAGCCCAAAACCCTTCGTGCCGCCTGACCTGATCTCTATGAGGGTTCTTTCGAACAATTCCTTTAATGTTCTGCCTGGTCTGACTACAAGAACTACTGTATCTGCCATTGAAGCCAGGTGATATGTGTCAGACACTAATCCTATCGGAGATGTGTCTACTATAATGCATTCATACTTTTCCCTGAGATAATTGATTAATTCTTTCGTCTTGTCAAGTGCAGTCAATTCCGAGGGGTTGGGAGGTATAGGTCCTGCGCTGATAACAGAAAGATTCTCGAATCTGGTAGCCTGAATTATATCCTGAATCCTGTCCTGCCCAATCAAATATGTGGAGACCCCTTTCTCATTTGAGAGGCCGAAGTCCTGAAATATTTTTGGTTTTCTTAAATCAAAACCGACCAGGACGGTCTTCTTGTTAAGAAGGCTGTAAACCGATGCGAGATTGATTGCAGCAAAGGTTTTGCCATCCTCCGGCATGGATGATGTTACAAGGATAACGGTAGATCTAGAATCTTTTGTGAAGAACTGCATTCTTGATCTTAGAAGCCGGAAAGATTCTGCAATAGCTGAATTAGGGAAATCAAACACCACAGTATTAACCTTTTCGGTATTGTGAGGAATATGTCCTACAACAGGGATTTCAGTTATCTCCCTTATATCTTCTTCTTTCAGTCTTTTATTAAACAAGAAACCCAGAAATATAATAGATAAGGGCAATGCAAAGCCTCCGAATAAAGCCATAAGCATCAGTTTCATCCTGTTTGGAGAAACTACCGTGCTAAAACGTGCATCAGCAGGATCAATGATCTCACTGTCTGCCCTGTTGGATGCCTTTTGCATTTCCTGTTCTGCCCTTGTCTCAAGAAGAAATGTGTATAACTCATCATTAAGTCTGAACTTCCTCTCTATTCCCAACAACTGTCTTTCTGTAACCGGAAGGGCGGAAGCCTGCGCATTGGCTTTATTTATTTGTTCCTGATTTTCAGATCTTGCGAGGCTATTTGCTCTTCTTAACCCATTCAGGGTTTCACGGAGAGCATCTTTTGAGCTCCGGACTCGCTGTTCAAGGTTTCTCTGCAGTGGATTTCTTTCACCCGCTCCCGTAGTTGAAAGCTGACCCTGAAGCTCAGCCAACTCTTCCACGATCCTTGTCAGACCCGGATCAGTTATTCCCATCGTGATAGGGACTATAGGAATTTCTCCGGATGCATCTTTTGCAAGATAATCAGCCAGGTAATCGTAATAATTTGCTTCCAGGTTGAGCCGGGCTCTTTCATTTTCCAATAGAGTCACCTGACCAATGATCGATTGTCCCTGTGCCGATAAGTCCATCACCCTATGAGAAGAACGAAACTGCTGCAGTCTGTTCTCAGTCATAGACAGGGAATCTGAGATGCCTACAAGCTGGTCTTCAATAAACTGTATTCTCCTGTTGGCCTCAGCATTCTTTTTATTCAGGGAAATTGCCTGAAAGCCTTCAAGATGTTTATTCAGAAAATCGACATCCTTCTCAGGGTTTGTTCCCAACATGCTTACCCGTAAAACTGAGCCGTCTCTGGACATCAGTTCAACATTAATCCTCCTAACAAAATAATCCACAAGACTTCTCCTGCTGTGAATGTTGAAATACAGAGTTCTATCCAGATTTTGTGTAACCCATTCTTCATTTCTGCACTCTATTCTGAAACTACCTCCATTTACGATAATTTCTTCACCAAAAGCAGTCGTTTTCTGGAATGGATAATGATCGGACTCACATCCAACACTAATCATGTTGCTGCCCAAAAATTCAATAAAAAATTCCGTATCTCTGGGAAGCGGTATATTTGCATCACTAACAACCTTGACCGGTGTTTCGGGGTAGATTGGCAAAATGTTTTTTATGGTCCTGAAATAGTACTCAATCTCAAACGGCAACTCCTTTAACGTGCTCTCCGTCAATGCAATGGAACTTAGTATCATGATTTGGTTCTGCACGTTTCTCATACCGCCGGGAAGTCCTAATCCCTGTAGGATCTCGGAATTATCCATAAAAGACCTTTCGCCAGTTTCATTTATCAGAATTGTTGCTGATGTCCTGTAAACAGGCATAGTGTGGGCAATATAAAACCTGGCTGCCAAAAAGGCAAAAACCAGGGCAATTATAAACCAATACCAATTCTTCAGGATCAGAGGAAGAAATACCTGCAAATCATTCTTATTGGTCTCACGAGGCTGCATATGATGTTCAAGCTGAAAGTCACTCCGGGATTCACTGATCATAATTCTGTCTTATTTAATTATTGAAAGACTTCCCCTAGCTCATTACTCAGGAAACGGTGGATTTAGTTGTTAGTCAATTATAGGGTGCGAAAGAATCCTATTACCCCCAATGCTGAAGTAATAGTGGTAAGAAACAGAGTCCAAACTGAACTGTTTACCTGGAATGAACGTCCCTTGCTGGGCATTGCATAAATAATATCATTAGGCATTAGGTAATATAACTCTGAGGAGAGAATGCTCCTGTCTCCCAATGAGAACTCCTTAATTACTGGCCCGTATGGAGATGGCCTG
>Ga0116164_10003816_pt1 | contig 10202 bp, 10 predicted proteins | sample AD_UKC109_MetaG_FD_89888 | JGI IMG/M metagenome (GOLD analysis project Ga0116164, IMG submission 89888) | Active sludge microbial communities of municipal wastewater-treating anaerobic digesters from Hong Kong - AD_UKC109_MetaG | ecosystem: Engineered > Bioreactor > Anaerobic > Digestate... | reverse complement strand
TTTTAAATTTCTGGATAAGGGGAGTGTGCATATGATCAACGTTGCGATTCTGGGCGCGGGAAACATTGCCGCAAAGATGTCCAAAACGTTGGCCGGCATGACCGCCAAAGGCAACGACGGAGTTTCCCTGTATGCGGTGGCTGCCCGCGACGGCGAGCGTGCGCTGCAGTTTGCCCGGGAATACGGTTTTGAAAAGGCCTACGGCTCCTACGGGGAGATGCTGCGCGACCCGGACGTCGATCTGGTCTACGTCGCCACGCCGCACGCGTTCCACTACGCGCATATGCAGCTGTGCCTCATGCACGGCAAGCACGTGCTGTGCGAAAAGCCCTTTACCGTTAACGCCCGGCAGGCGGAAGAGATTACGGCCCTTGCGCGCGGCAAGGGGCTGTATGCGGCTGAGGCGATCTGGACGCGCTACCTGCCTTCCCGCCGCATGATCGACAAGCTGATCGTGGACAGCGTGATCGGCAAGCCGTGCATGGTAACCGCCAACCTCGCCTTTTTACTCAGCCATATCGAGCGCATGTGGAAACCGGAGCTTGCGGGCGGCGCGCTGCTGGATCTGGGTGTGTACCCGCTGAACTTCGCCTCCATGGTGCTGGGCGACGAGATTGTGGAGATCCAAACCACCGCGCGGATGATGGACACGGGCGTGGATCTGCAGGAAGCGATCACCCTCACCTATGCGGGCGGCGAAATGGCGGTGGTCTGCGCAGCGATGAACTGTGCGGGCGATTGCCGCGGCGTGGTATACGGCACCAAGGGAACGCTGAGCACGGATACGATCCTCAATCCCAAGGTCATCACCGTCACCCGGCATGATAAGCCCGGGGAGGTTCGCACCTATTACGCGCCCGACCAGATCACCGGCTTTGAATACGAGGTGCAGGCCGCCGTGGACGCGATCGAGGCCGGGCAGGTGGAGAGCAAGCAGATGCCCCACGCCGAAACCGTACGCATGATGCAGGTGATGGACGAGCTCCGCGCCCAGTGGGGGCTGAAATATCCGTTTGAGTAAACCGGCTTATACGCCTTCGGTTTGTTCCTGTTTTGCGTATTGGCTGCTTTTCCACAAGGCGTTCGCCACGGGTTCCCAGCAGTCCGCCGCCCTTTTGCATTTGCCGCAGAGCGCATGCACATCCTCCGGGCATGCAAGGTCTGTGGATGCTGCGCCGGTTTGATCCACCATTTCCGCCAGCTTCCCGTTGTTGTCCAGCAGCGGGCACGGCCTGAGCATGTTTTCATTGAACGGTTGGTTGTGATAGTAAGCCATAAACAGCGGCCGCCGGCACGCATCCAGGATCGAGTGCGTGCGTATATTGGAATCCGCATAGTGGATAAACGCGCAGGGCTCAATGTCTCCGTTGGCGTTGATGTGCAAATAGCTGCGCCCGCCGGCAATGCACCCGCCGGCAAACTCGCCGTCGTTCCAGAAATCCAGCGTGAAGATCGGCTTTTCAGCTCTCCATGCCCGGATTTTTTTGTACATCAGCCTGCGCTGCGCGGCGGAGGCGATCAAGCCGCTGTCCGCGCCCGCGCCAATGGGAATATAGGTGAAAAGCCATGCGAATTTCGCTCCCAGCGCGATCATCTCGTCGATATACGCGTCGCTGCCGATCACTTCCGCATTGGCGGCGGTATAGCAAAGCGAGATGCCGAACGGAAGCTTTTTCCGCTTCAGCAGCTTCATGGCCTCGACCACCTTTTGGTAGGTGCCCTTCCCCCTGCGGCTGTCCGTAGCCTCCTCAAAGCCTTCAATGCTGATGGCGGGCACGAAGTTTTTTACGCGCAGCATCTCGTCGGCAAAGGCCTCGTCGATCAGCGTTCCGTTGGTGAACGCCAGGAACATGCATTCCGGGTGTCTGTCGCACAAGCGAATGATATCCTGTTTGCGCATCATCGGTTCCCCGCCGGAATAGAGGTAGAAATACGTTCCCAGAACCTTTCCCTGCCAAATGATGCTGTCCAGCTCTTCCAGGCTCAGGTTCAGCTGATTGCCGTAATCGGCGGCCCAGCAGCCCGTACAATGCAGGTTGCACGCGGACGTCGGGTCCATGAGTATCGCCCAGGGAATGTTGCATTTGTACTTCTCCCGCGTTTGCTTCTGCCGGTGCGAGCCGATGATGTTTTCATTGATAATGAAGTTTTCAAACATCCGTCGGCGCACACCGCCGTCAATGTCCGTCCACAGGCTTTTAACGAGCTTATACCAGTTGTTTTCCTTGTTCTCCATAGCCCGGCGTACTGTTTGCAGCTGCGATGTAAGCTGCCCGCTTTTGTCATAGCTTTCCAGTCAATTCAGAATTTTGGGTATGTTTTCATCCGGGTTTCGATCCATATAGCGCAGCACCTGCTTGATGCTGAACGCCTTGGTCGCTTCCACCGCCGTACGTTTTTTCATGGGGGTTCTCCTTTCGTTTTTCCTGTTTGCGTTGGGCTTGTTTGGTCGTGCAGTGATTAATCCGCCTTTTTCTTCGTATACCGTTTCACAAGTTTAATCAGCTCCGTCAGCGGGATGATCAGCAACGCGATCCCCAGCGCGCTCAGGAAATGCACGGGCGACAGCGCTTCCAGCCCGAAAACATCGTTTACTCCCGGCGCATAGATCACGACCAGCGTCAGCAGAAAGCTCGCCAGCATCGCGTCGATCAGGGATTGGTTGTGACCTTTGATTTTCAGCAACGACTGCGTGCGGGAGCGAAGGTTCAGCGAATGGAAAATCTCGCACATGGACAGCGTAAAAAACGCCATCGTCATGCCGGTGATTTCCTGCTGCGCGACACCGATCAAGAAGCTCCAAAGCGTCAGCAGCCCAATCATCGCGCCTTCCACGATCACTTCCGTTCCCAGATGGTCGGCAAAAATACTATCCTTCGCGTCGCGGGGCGGCTTTGCCATGCTGTCGGCTTCCGCTTCTTCCCGCCCCAGCGCAATCGCCGGGAACGTATCCGTGATCAAATTGATCCACAGGATATGAATTGGCGAAAAGATCCGAAAGCCAAGGACCGTGGCCGTGAAAATGGCAAGGATTTCCGCAAGGTTGGATGCCAGCAGATACTGGATGGCCTTGCGGATGTTTTCGTAGATTCTGCGGCCTTCCTGCACCGCATAGATGATCGAGGCGAAGTTATCGTCCGCCAGCACGATATCCGCAACGTTTTTGGTTACGTCTGTTCCTGTGATTCCCATTCCCACGCCGATATCGGCCACCTTCATCGCGGGCGCGTCGTTCACGCTGTCCCCGGTCATGGCCGTAATCTTGCCGCACCGCTTCCATGCGTTGACGATGCGTACCTTATGCTCGGGCTGCACGCGCGCATACACGGCGGCGGACCGGATGATACCGTCCAGCTCCCTGTCGCTTAAACGGGCAATCTGCGCGCCCGTAAGCACCTGTTCTTCACTATTCAGCATCCCCAGCTGTTTGGCAATGGCAACGGCGGTATCGCGTTGGTCGCCGGTAATCATCACGGGCTTGATGCCCGCCTTTCGGCACTTTGCAATCGCATCGAGCACCTCCGGCCGAATCGGGTCCGTCATGCCTGCCAGGCCGATGAAGATCATATCCCGTTCCACGCCTTCCGGGGAAACATTCTGCGGAAGCTCGTAATACTCCTGATAGGCCGCCGCCAATACCCGCAGCGCCTTTTGCGCCATCTCGTGGTTTTTGCCGACGATCTGTTCAAAGCGCTTATGCGTCAGCTCCACGATCTCGCCGTTTTCAAGCATCCGGTTACACCGGAACAGCACCTTGTCAACCGCTCCTTTGGTATACTGGATCACTGTTCCCGACGGGGCGCGGTACAGCACGGACATCATTTTCCGGCCGGAATCAAAGGGCACTTCCTCCGCCCTGGCATAGGAGCCGCTGTCCCTGTCCGGCAGAACCGTATCGCCGTATTCCACCAGCGCGACCTCCGTGGGATCGCCCGCGTACCCCTCTTTCGTCTTTTCAACGTTCGTACACAAAGCCATCGCCTGCGCCAGAAAATACTCCGGCCCAAACGTCTCGGCCACGGTCATTTTATTTTGGGTCAGGGTTCCGGTCTTATCCGTACAGATAACCTGCGTACAGCCCAGCGTTTCCACGGCGGTCATCCGCCGGATGATCGCGTTGCGTTCGGACATGCGGGTCATGCCGTTGGAAAGCACCAGCGTAACGACCACCACAAGCCCTTCCGGGATGGCCGCGACAGCAAGGCTGATCGCCGTCAGCAGCGATTCCAGCACATGGCTTCCTGTCAGGCTGCCTGTGCGGAACACCGAAAGCACGAAGATCACGGCGCAGATAAGCAATACCGCGATACTGAGTACCTTGCTGAAGCCGTTCAGCTTTTTTTGCAGCGGTGTTTTTTCCTCCTGCGTATCCAGCAGAATTCCGGCGATCTTCCCCATTTCCGTACGCATGCCCGTTGCGGTAACCACGCCTTCCCCGTGCCCGTAGGTTACGTTGGTTCCCGCATACGCCATATTGGTGCGGTTTCCCAGCGGCACCTCCGTATCGTCGAAGGCCTCCAGCGGGGCCGTGCTTTTATCCACCGGGTGGGATTCGCCCGTCAGCGCCGCTTCCTCAACCCGCAGGCTCACGCTTTTCGTCAGGCGCATATCCGCCGGTATCGCGTCGCCCGTTTCCAAAACCACGATATCCCCGGGAACGATTTCCCCGGATTTGATCTGCGAAACCACGCCCCCGCGCCGAACCTTGGAATACGGCGCAGCCATGCTTTGCAGTGCCTCCAGCGCCTTTTCCGCCTTCTGCTCCTGCACGATTCCCAGGATCGTATTCACCACGACGACGACCAGGATGATCGCCATATCGACGATTTCGCCAAAGGCGCCGGATAACGCCGCCGCGCCGATTAGCACCAGTATCATCGGGTCTTTCAGCTGTTCCAGTATTTTATGCGCCATCGAAGGCTTTTCTTTTTGCGCCAGCGTATTCGGGCCGTGCGCCTGCAGGCGTGCGGCGGCTTCCGCCTGCTCCAACCCGCTGTTCGACGTGCCGAGTTCGTCAACGACTTCCGTTATGCTTTTTTGTTCATGGCTTATCAATCATTCTCGCCCTTTCATAATCTGTGATACAAATTGTTGAATGCCAACTGTTCCGTGCCGGGCTGCCTACAGCCTTTTGTACGGGTTTGCGTCATGTGATTATTCGAGTACGAGTCTTGAAACCAGCCGATGCCCCTTTCTCTTTGAATACAAAAATGCAAGACCCGACTCTCTGAAGAGCCAAAAGTCTTGCATTGACATCTCGATGTATCGTACCCGGGCCGTAAGGCCGTGCTGACGGATACGATCGGCGGTGATAAACACCGCCTGCTACTCCCTCTTGGTTGCTTTCACTTTATCATAGATTTATATAAAATGCAACATCAGGGATTCACCAGCGTTTCCAGCATATCCACCTGCTCCCCGGTGCCCAGTACGACCATCGTATCGCCCTCGCGGATGACCTCGTTGGAGCGGGGATTGAACTTGAACTTCGCGTTATCCTTGCGCTTTAACGCCAGCACGATCAACCCGGTCTGCTCCGGGATTTTCGCCTCGGAAAGCTTTTTGCCTGCCAGGACGGAGGCCGGCGAAATGACGACTTCCTCCAGATCCAGCGTCACATCGCCCGCACGGGTGATAACGTCCAGAAAGGAGATCACCGAGGGGCGCAAAAGCAGCGCGGCGATCCGCTGCCCGCCGATTTCGTTGGGGGAGATGGTGTTGTCGGCGCCGGCTTTCTTCAGCTTGTTGTGCGCCGATGGCTCCACCGCCTTGGATACGATGTAGATCCCCTCGTTCATCTCCCGCGCGGTAAGCACGGTGAACACATTTTCCGAATCCGTCGGCAGCGTGCATACGATGCCCTTGGCACGTTCGATCCCCGCCTTTTGCAGCGCGTCCTCGCTTGTCGCGTTTCCGTGAACGGTTAAGATTCCCGCCTGCTCCAGCTCCTCCACGCGCTTCTCGTTCTCTTCGATCACCACGAAACCGCCGCCGCTTTCCTGCAGGTTTTTAATCACCGTCCGCCCCACATCGCCGGCGCCGCATACGATATAGTGGTTTTCCAGCTCCTGTATCTTCGAATTCATGCGCTTCTTCCTCCATGCAACCCTGAGTTCACCCTCAAAGAAAAACGATACCAGGCTGCTCACGCCGTAGCCCACGGCGGACAGGCCCGCAAAAATGATAAAGATCGAAAACAGCTTGGCCGCGTCGTTCATCACGGCCACCTCGCCGTAGCCGACGGTGGAAATGGTGATCACAGTCATGTACAGCGCATCCAGGGCATCGACGTGCAGCAAAATCATATATCCGAACACGCCCGTGATGAGAATGATCACGAGAAGCAGAAAGATCCATGTGAATTTCCGCCCGTTCATTCCGCTCCACCCCGTTCCGCCGTTTTAGGTTGTACGTTTTGTATGCGTTTCATTTCGCCGCCGCCCTGTAAAACTCCTTGCGAACGTGCGGAATCGGAAAAACCCGGCAGAAAGCCGGGTTGCCAGGTTTCACAACATGCGCGGACAGCTCTTACTTCATTGCCTGTACCAGCGCGTTCTCCACGGCCTGCAGCGCCGCCTTGGACGTAAGCGTGGAACCGCTGACGGCGTCCACCTGCAAGGTTTGGCCGTCGATCACCTGCACGTAGAGCGGGTCCACATATTGCCCCGGATTCTCGCTGAATTTCGATTCCAGCAGCTTGATATCCGTTACCTTGCCGCCGGCAACCGTCACTTCCACCTTGTTGGTGCGCCACTGATACATACCGCCCGCGTATTCGCCCACATATACGCCGTCCGCCAGTTTGGAAAAATCCACGGCATTCAGCGGCAGGCTCATCGCCTCCCTGTGCTCCTTGGCAATGTACTGCCAGCCGATCAAACCGCCGACACCCAATATGATCACGATACCCAATGCGATGATCCAGCCCATTTTCTTTTTCTTCCTTCCTTGTTTCGCTTTCTTCGTCATGATGCCTTATCCTCTCCCAGCGCCGCCTTCAGCCTGGGAAGCGCCTGTTCCGTCAGGGTTTTCACGTCGTTTGGCATCAGCTGATACGCCGATGTGGCATCGCGCGTCGGCTTGGGTTCCTTGGGCAGCAGATCGGCGATATGCAGATCGATCACAGCCGCCGCATCCCGCTTCACCCTGCGGCGCAGCTCGGCGGGGATTTTCGGATTGTCACTATCCGTGCCACCGCTGATGGACAGAAAAGCATAGGGGCATCTGAGCTTTTTCAGTTTCTTCATATATGCGCGCAGCGGCGTGGCCGCCAATCCGATCCAGACGGGCCCGGCCAGCACCACGGCATCGCGGCCTGTCAGCACATCCGCAGAAGGCTGCACTTTCGGCGTCCGGTTGAACAGCAGGTCCAGCACGGTTGTGCCCATCGTGCGTTTTTTCGTTTCCGTAAGCGCAGTATGTTCGGCATTAAGCCCTTCGGCCACGCTTTTTGCAAGCGCATGGTTATTGCCGGTCATCGAGTACGAGACAACGATTGCGTTCATATGGTTTCCTCCCTGAATACGGTCGTCTGTGTTCCCTGAGCAGCTTCAAAGCAGCGCTCCAACCCGCCGGTCAGAAATACCGACGCGTCGCAGTCTATAAAAACGGCTTGTGTGCCGGGATACCGTTTAAGGATTTGCAGTCCCTGCCGCATGCCCGCGGCATACAGGGCGGTTGCTAGCGCGTCGGCCAGCGTGGAAGACGGGGACACCACGGTGACGCTGAGCAAGCCGGCATTGGCCGGCATTCCCGAAAGCGGATCGATGATATGGCTGCGGTGTTTCCCGTCCGGTGTGACGACTGCCCGCTGATCATCTCCCGAGGTAACGACCGATTGATCCGCGACGGACAGGATACCCAGGATACGGTCTGCGCGCAGCGGATGCCGGATACCGATTTTCCATGGCGATCCGTCCGGTTTGGAGCCCAGCACGGCCACGTTGCCGCCGAAATTCGTAAAGGCGGAGCGAACGCCGCAGCGGCGGAATACATCCAGCATACGGTCGGCGGCATAGCCCTTCCCGATGCCGCCCAAATCCACGCACTGCCCAGCCTTGGGAAGGTAAGCCTTTCTGCCTTTGCGATGCAGGAGAAGCTTTTGAAACCCGACCAGCTCGCGCGCGTCGTCTATTTCCTGCACCGTCGGCTGCGCGCTGCCCGCTTCCCAAAGCCGCGCCAGCGGATTGACGGTGATATCAAAACGCCCGTCCGTCTGCCGCGCGTGCAGTATCCCGGCTTCCAGCACTGCAAAAACATCCCTGTGCATCTTCACCGGTTCTACGCCCGCCGCGCTGTTGAGCCTGTGGATATCACTGCCGGCGATAAAGCGGCTCATCCGGCTTTCCAGCCTCCGCGTTTCGCATTGTGCCATGCGCAGCGCCCTTTCGGCATGCTTCCCGTAAACGGTATGGGATACCAAAGTGTTCATGCAGCAGTATGCCGTTTGCGCTTTACCGTCCGTCCGCATTCGGCCCCCCGCTTGGATTGTCCGTCAGCCCACGCATAATGAACGCGCCCAGATGTTCCATCAGCTCGGGGAAATACTGCATGCCGATTTCTTCCTTATGGAGATCCACGTTGATCAGCGCGCTAAAGAGCGCCATAATCATCGCGGCGTCTATATCGCCGCGCATCCGCCCCTCTCCCTGCCAGACTTTCACAACCTCAATAAAGCTGTCGTACAGGAAATCCACATTCTCGATCGCATTTGACTCCCGGAAATTGCGCTCGATCTTGTAGAAGGCTTCGCGGTCATACCATTCCCGCAGTATCGGATTTTCACGCATCCCGATCAGGTTTTTCCCCATCATTTCCCGCATCACGGCCATCGGTTCGCCGCCGATATCCACCGCTTCCATGATTCTCTTTTTCAGCGCCACGTTCTCCTGGTTGTAAATTTCCATGAACAACTGATCCTTGGAAGCGAAAAAGCGGTAGAAGCTGCCGGTGGCATAACCCGCCCGCTTCATAATATCCGCCACGTTGGTATCCTTGAAGCCGTTCTCGATGAAAAGCTCCCTGCCGCTTTGGAAGATTGCCGCCTTTTTATCGATCACGGGATCCTCCTGTTCTCTGCATGATTTCCGGATTCCCGGCGATATTGCATCGTCTTCTTGAGATGTGAATGAATATAAATTAATTCATTCACGCGTATCATAACAGACGTTTCCTCGCCTGTCAAGCGGATTTTTCATATTTCTTATTCCCGGTCAAATCCGTGTGAATCCGCTTGAAATCCATATATGCCAATACATTGAAACCCTTACATATTAAGGGTTTCAAAGATATGTAAAAAATCTTTGCAATTTGTTAAGAACCTATTGACACACAATTTTTCGCGGCGTATGATGCAATCACTCTCAGAGGAGAGGAGGGGATTGAATATGCCCGCAGTCACCAAGAAGCCGGCTCCCAAAGCTGCTCCGAAGAACGCTCCGAAAGCCGCGCCGAAGAAACCCGCCAAGTAACTGAACCAGTCAATCAAGAAGCCGTCACGCGGCTTCTTTTTTAACGTAATCAATCGGCTTCGCCCGTTGATTACGTTTGCGCTCCAAGCTTGTTCGCATGAACTGCGTGCGCATACGGCCAGTTCTTCATAAAGGAAAAGAAGCCGTTTGGCCTCTTTTCGGTATTATTCTCCACGTCTGAAACAGTACAATCGGCTATTCCAGATCGTCCGCAAGCATCTTCTTGTATTCCTTATTATGCTTTACCGGATTGTGGGTCTTTTCGAAAGCATGTCTTCCAATGAAGTAGATGATCAGCAGCACAACGGCGGGCAAGAGCACAAACCCGATCTTGAGTACCAGCGCGAAGAAACCCGCGCCGCCGTACTCCACCAGAAAGGAACCGAACGCTTCCGTTGCCGGAAAGGCGTGCAGCAGGTTGAGCAGCAGAAACACGCCCGCCGCGACGATATACACCGCGGGCAGGATCAATCCATGCCATTTGTTTGCGCGGTACGAAAGAAACACCTCCGCCGCAAAGCTCAGTAGCGTGACCGCAAAGATGATCCAAAACCAAATCATTCTACTTCCCCCTTCGATTCTCGGTACGCGCGGATGATCGTTTTCGCGGTATCCAAATCCACCTTTTCGTCGATGGCCATCCGCTTGATCAGGCCCACGAAGGCGTCCTCCTCCGCACGCTCGGACATTTGTATCTTTTGGATCAGTTTATCCAGCCGCAGCCGCACCGTG
>Ga0116164_10003814_pt1 | contig 10204 bp, 7 predicted proteins | sample AD_UKC109_MetaG_FD_89888 | JGI IMG/M metagenome (GOLD analysis project Ga0116164, IMG submission 89888) | Active sludge microbial communities of municipal wastewater-treating anaerobic digesters from Hong Kong - AD_UKC109_MetaG | ecosystem: Engineered > Bioreactor > Anaerobic > Digestate... | reverse complement strand
TCCTTTACCGTAGGCTCTTTCCACCTTTACCCTGAAGTATTCACCACCCCTCATTATCAATGCTATCTTCCCTGTTATATCAATTCCTTCATAATCTTCATCGGAGCCAAGACCCACTGGAACAATTTCAGCTGTTATACCTTCTTCGGGAGTCGGAGCACTGAATGTCAATACCTTTACTTCATGTGCAAGATCATCTCCACCGGACAGAATGTCCAGTGCAGCATTGTCACAGGCAAATGCAACAACGGGAAAACTTTGTGTACTTACTTTGAGACCGATGTCTCCGAATTCCTTCTGAATATATACAGCAGTACTCGCTTCACCGGCGAAACCTGCTATTCGTCCCCCATCTTCTGCAGACATGAATCTGATTATCTCCAGCATACGATCTTTGGGGGAAGCCAGGGCAGCCTCCTTTGAATCAGATCCACCACTGCATGCACTGCATGTTGCAACCAAAGCCAGAAGCAACAAAAAAACAAGAATTCCTTTGATTTTCAGTTTCATCACATCCTCCGTCGCAGTTGTATTCTGATAGCTTAAAAAGTGCACTTACAGTATAACACCAAATCCTTTATCATCCATATGTGCAGGATATTACAGTTTCTTCTACTCTACTGCTTCCCCGGGCGGATTGCCGGTTCTTTTGGGTGGTCTGTCCCTCTTTTCCAGTATAGCCGTATATCCAAGTGAGGCAGCAACCATTCCGGCAGATTCAAGGCTTTTTCTTGACAACGTGTTGTAGTACCAGCATCCGGCAACAGGTCTGAGCCCAAGGCTGTATACATGTTTCTTCAGGTTAAGCAGAATCATCCTGGCTGCTCCCATTCTTCTGAAGGCGGGATTTGTGAACATGCCGATAGATGCACAGTCTTTGCATATAAAGCCTTGTTCAAACAGACCGGCACCAATGAACTCCCCATCCTTTTCCAAAATGAATACAGTCTTTGCCTCAATTCTTTCATCCAGATTTCTGAAATTATAGCTTGGTTCATCGAAGAAGTCTCCGCTGATCTTTCTGATCATCGGCATATCATTCTTTCGGGCAGCTCTGAAAATCATACCTTCACCAGCTGAGGCTTCAATAGGTCTCATACTGTCGACGAACCAGCACGCACCCCGCTCCCTTTTGAAATCCCATTCAACCATGATGGCTGCAAGGCGCGGGTCCTGTGAAATTACGAAAACACTGCCAATACCAAATTCACCGACAACTTTCTCAAAAATATCCTGGGCCATCTGTGTCCATTTAAGAGCCAGGTAAAAAAAGTACATTGTTTTATCGTTCCTGACAAAATATCCTGCCCTTTCGCCGCTGACTTCAATTATATAAAGCTCCCCCATCAGCAATTTGTCTTCCAGGAATGAATCCAACGGGAAAACCAGTGAACTGATGTGTTCATCAACGATATCTGATGCATCTTCATAACAGGATTTTATAATATTCAAATCTGCCATGTCCATATGTTCTCCTATGTAATCAGCGGTCAAACCTTTGAATCTGAAGATTCGGAATGAACTTTACAGCCTCTTCAAGCACATCAGCCTCATGCCCATATATGCAGGAGCAATGATGCGGATATGGGCCTTCCATGAGTTTTCTTTCCCATGAAGGCCAGTCCCTGACCTCCATCCATCCATAGGACTCCCTGGTTGCAGGACCGTCAATGATTCTTCCTTCCCCTGTTCCGAGTCTGTATTCGCCATGGTCACCATCAAATCTGCATACTGTTATATCACCGGGCCTGAAGTTGAACTGCAGGCTGGTCGCAGGCAGGGATTCAAGAATCCATGGCTTTGCCAAAGGTATCTTCCTTATTCCATCATCCCTCAGTGATGCTGCCGCAGAAGCATGCCATAAAAGGACGGCATTGTCATTTTCGGGATGCCTTACTGTAAACTCGGGGAAGAAGGATGGTCCGTATCCCCCTGAAGCCGCCTCCAGGATGATGGAACTAATCGCTCCATGGATATCACTCTCTGCTGCTATGGGCATCCTTTCCTGAACATATGACTCCCCAATTCCTATTCCGTCTCCTATTGATTCCTGGAGTGACATGAATGACTGTATGGACCATGCATCGATATTAAACTTTTCAGCATAACCGAGAAGAACATCCCTCATTGCAAGACTTCTGATTACACCCTCCTCATCAATATTGGAAATGTCAAATATAAAGGAGTCATCCCTTATTTCTGCCTTGTAAAGAGACCGGTTTCTGTCAGCAAGCTTCCTGATATCCGATATATAATCAACCATGTCAAATGGCAGTACCTGGACACCGAATTTTTCGAGAAGTTCGCTTTCATTGCTGATGGTGCACCAGAAGAAATCTATTCTGCTTCCTATCTGTCCAATTTTACTTTGTTTCAAGTATTTTGCGGCTGATACTGCCCTTAGGAATTTATCAATACCTTCTGTAAACTGTCCGTCATCAACCGTACAATTTTCAATGTAACTGTATTTGACTCCCAGTTTATACAGAACTTTGCTTGAAGCAAACATTCCGCACAGGCTGTCCCTTAGGCGGGTACCATCAGCAGCAGGAGCTTCATCCCTTGGGCCCCAGAGCAGTGTCGGAAGACCCAATTCCCTTGCAATCATTCCAACTGCACTTTCAGTTCCGAAATTACAGTGGGGCACAAAAAGTGCATCAATGTTCTGTGATTCAAGGTACCTGACAACAGGTTCAACATGTGAATGGTCCCTCACCAGGCCATCGGGAAGGACATTTTCAATGTCAGTATAATCAATGCCCAGTTCACGGAGTTTGTCATATATGAGCTTTTTTTGAATCTTGGCATCCTCATGCGAAAAGACAAATTTGCCAATTGGACAAACACCAAGTTTCACTGTTTTTTGTTTTATCATATCCCCACCTCATCCATCATCGTAATTTCTAACCCCTGATGAACCGATTTTTTTCAATTATATCCCATATGGGTCGTTTATGACAAAAAGCAGCACCAAAAGACCGGATTCGCATTACGAATCCGGCAATATGTATGGGTGGTACTATTCCCGGGCATTCAGGACAAGCTCATTGTCCTTTGCATCTATCACCACTTCATTGCCGTCCCTTAGCTGTCCGCTTATCAACATCCTTCCTATTTCGGTCTCTATGAATTTCTGCAGGTATCTTTTAACCGGTCGCGCTCCATAGACAGGGGTATAGGATTTCTCTGCCATCAGGTTCTTTGCCGCAGGTGTTGCTGTCATTCTTATGTCATGGTCATCCAGTCTGCGTTGTATAGTTTCAAGGGACAGGTCAATTATCTTGACGATATCATCTTTTCTGAGTGGCCTGAAGAGTACGGTATCATCAATCCTGTTGAGGAACTCAGGTCTGAAGTAGCGGTGCAGTTCATCAAGCACCTTGTCCCTCACAGACTCATCAATTTCACCTTCCGGACCGATTCCTCCGAGAAGATATTCGCTTCCAATATTTGAGGTCATTATCACTACGGTATTCTTGAAACTTACCGTACGTCCCTGGTTATCTGTCAGATGACCATCATCCAGCAGCTGCAGCAGTATATTGAACACATCGTGGTGTGCCTTCTCTATTTCATCAAAGAGTATTACGCAGTAAGGTTTTCTTCTTACGGCCTCAGTAAGCTGTCCTCCTTCATCATAGCCCACATATCCAGGAGGTGCACCGATCAGTCTTGCCACTGCATGCTTTTCCATATACTCAGACATGTCTATACGGACCATGTTGGCATCACTGTCAAAGAGTGCTTCGGCCAGTGTCTTTGCAAGTTCTGTTTTCCCAACTCCTGTAGGGCCGAGGAAAATGAATGAGCCTATGGGTCTATTGGGGTCCTTGAGACCTGACCTTGCCCTGATGACTGCATCACTTACTGCAGTCACTGCCTCTTCCTGGCCAATGACCCTTCTATGGAGGATGCCTTCAAGGTTCATCAGTTTGTCTTTTTCCTTTTCAACGAGTTTTGTGACTGGAATGCCGGACCATCTGGATACAATCTCAGCAACTTCATCCTCCGTTACTTCCTCTTTCAGAAGCTCATTGCCTGTCGAAGCTCTTCTTGTCTTTTCCTGCTCAAGCTGTTTTTGAAGTGCCGGAAGTTCACCATATTCCAGTCTGGCAGCCAGCTCAAGATTATACTCTCTCTTCGCCTCTTCAATCTGTCTTCTGAGGTCCTCAATCTGTTGCTTTATTTCCTTTTCATGATGTATGTTTATTTTCTCAAGTTCAAGCTGGGCCTTCATCTTGTCTGCTGTTTCCTTAAGTTCAGCATGTTCCTTGTCAAGTTTCAAAAGCCTGGCCTTTGAAGCTGGGTCATCTTCTTTCTTTAAGGCCTGTCTTTCAATCTCAAGCTGCATTACCCTTCTATAAATCTCGTCAAGTTCAGCAGGCATGCTGTCTATTTCTGTTCTGATCATGGCGGCAGCCTCATCCATCAGGTCAATGGCCTTGTCAGGGAGAAATCTGTCTGAAATGTATCTGTCGGAAAGAACGGCGCAGGCTATGAGTGCTCCATCGGTAATCCTGACGCCATGATGTATCTCAAAACGTTCCTTCAGGCCTCTCAGTATAGAGATTGTATCCTCAACGGTAGGTTGGTCTACAAGAATGGGCTGGAACCTTCTTTCAAGGGCTGCATCCTTTTCAATATATTTTCTGTACTCATCAAGGGTCGTGGCACCGATGCAATGCAGTTCCCCCCTGGCAAGCATGGGTTTCAATATATTGCCTGCATCCATGGCTCCTTCTGCTTTTCCTGCTCCCACAATGTTGTGGAGCTCATCAATGAAGAGTATTATCCTTCCTTCGGATTTGTTTATTTCCTGAAGCACAGCCTTCAGCCTCTCCTCGAATTCACCACGGTATTTGGCCCCTGCTATAAGCGCTCCCATGTCAAGGGCGAATATGGTTCTGTCCTTCAATCCTTCAGGCACATCCCCTGCCAGTATCCTTTGGGCAAGGCCTTCGACCACAGCCGTCTTTCCCACACCGGGTTCCCCGATTAATACAGGATTGTTCTTCGTCCTCCTTGAAAGAATACGTACAGCCCTTCTGATTTCTTCATCACGTCCGATTACCGGATCTATCTTTCCCTGCCTGGCCATTTCGACCAGATCACGGCCGAACCTTTTCAGGGTGTCATAGGTATCCTCTGGATTCTGGGAAGTAATCCGCTGGTTGCTTCTTACCTTTGACAATGCCTTCATGAAGCTGTCGGAGGTTATGCCATATTTCTTGAAAATTTTCTGTGAAGGAGTATTATGCTCCTCCAAAAGGGCAATGAACAGGTGCTCTACGCCTGCATACTCATCTCCGAAACGTTTTGTTTCATCCTGTGCCTTCACAAAAATCTGATTCAGCCTTCTTGATGCATAAACCGGAGATGCAGCATCACCGCTTATGGAAGGCAGACCACTCAGGTATTCATTGAGCTCTTGTATATATGAACCTGCATCAACGCCCATATAGCCAAGCAGCTTGCTTATCAATCCGTCTTTCTGGGAAACCAGCGCCATATGAAGATGTTCACCCTCTATCTGCTGGTGGCCCATCCTTACCGCCAGTTCCTGGGCTGTAGTTATTGCAGCAAGTGCCTTTTCTGTAAATCTATCTAAATTCATTGTATTATCCTCCAGTAAATTACTGACCTTCTCTGACCTTTATTTTAATACTTGTTTTGGGAAAATGCAACATTGTAGCTTGATATGGATTATTAATTTTTAAAAGAAGAGCAGTATTATTTTTTTAAAAAAAGATAATTAGCAGCAGATGAAGTATATTTCGGACCCTTCATGCTCTGCTTAACTTTTTCGATATCAACAGGCTTTCCACCGGGAAGTCTGAAGTATTTGTCAAGGTCTTTCCTTACAATTACATTACTATTGTTTACGACACCAATGAACTCATATTCATCATGCTTTGCCAAAGTAGCGTCCCCATGGCTGTCATTGCAAAGAAGAATCCCCCCCTTCTTCAGTAGATATTTGGTTGCCTGTCCAACAAAGCCCGCATATTGGGAAATTATAAGATCCACTTTATCTATATTCATCGGGTCAGTGTAATCCTGTCCAATGAAATCAATATGGGTTTGCTCCGTGTATTCTTTATTGGCTTCAATATATTCCTTAATTGAATCAATGTCCCTGAAGAATTTGACTGCACCTTTGAAATTATCTATATATGTAACTTCAGGTATTACAAGGGATGGGCTTATGTCAATGAAAGACCCTGGATAGGCTGCGGATTTTACAGAAAACTCCGTTGCCACTGCTTTATACAGTGCTTTTCTGTCGCCGGTCTTGTCCCTGTATTCTATAAATTGTCTGATGGTTTCATTTTCCATATATCATCTCTACCCAGGGGCGCAACCGTGCAACCAATCATCCTTGGGATAATTAGTCATTTTCAACCAATCATCCTTGGGATAATTAGTCATTTTTAGCCAATCATCCTTGGGATGATTGGCTGAAGTGAGTATTTAATATATGTATGGAATGATTCTGTATTTAACCTTTCCTGTATATTCATCCCATAACTCACCATATTTTTCCCTGCAGATTTTGTCATCGTCAGCCTGTCTGGTAAACATAAGTGCTATATAGTAGAGCGGATAAAGCCAGACCAAAAGAACACCGGGATACCCGACTACAAGTGCTATTGCCATCGCCTGAATGATTTCTCCGAGGTAATTTATGTGTCGGCTTGCACTCCAGAAACCATTAGCAAGAAGGTTGCGCTGTCCATCAGTTATTACCTCCGGAGTGATCCAAAGGAATTTTTTATCCGGATGAACCTTGAAGTAATACTTTTGCATGTTTGCACCCCGGGTCAATACCCAACCACACATGAAAAGCAATCCTATGACTACAGTGAACAATACAGGATGTCCCGGATTTGGAAGATGTGCAGTGAACCAAAGAGCCACCGAATAGAAGTAGGGGTAAAAAGCCAGACATCCGAAACCAAGTTTGAAACCGACTCGTTCTGCAATAAAATCATATGTCCAGAGATGTACTTTTTCAAAAATCAGATACTCAAAGCAAAACCAGGTCAGCATTGCACACCCCAATATGAATCCGGGGTTCAAATTATCCACATTTCTGAAGTGATAAACTGCAAATGAAAGCACATTGAGCTGAAGCATCACAGCCCCAATAAGATAAAGCCACATCTTTGCATCTATGAATCCATCTTTAATCCTTGCATCCTTCACCCTTCCGAACCATAGGTCTGCCGCGAATGATCTGCCGGTTGGGGGATGCTTCAGGACAATATACAGGGAATATGATAAGCCGATGACAACCGCTCCGATGAGTCCGAGCCAACGGGTTTCATATAACCAGGTGTATGGGACAATGTCGAAATAACCAAGCAAAACCCAAACCAGGATAGCAGCCGGAAGAACAAACTTACCGTTTATCCTATAGTTCATTACCTCTCCCGTAATCTCATTCCTTACATATCCCCTTGTTTTCTTCACAGGTATGATGATATGCAACAAGGTTATTACCGAATAGGCTACCATTGGAGTAACCAGCCCCAGGAATATTTTCATGACAAACCTCCGGTGTTCTTTGACATTATTTTAATTGCAGCTTTTCTGCTCAATAACCTCATGAATACAAAACGCGCGATTTTATTTATAATCCCAGGTACAACTATGGGCTTTTTCCCAAGGGCTTTCAGAGTCTTCTCCGCCACTTTGTCTGCACTCAATGTCCCCGGTGCAGGTTTTGCTTTCTCTGCATTCCTGTAGCCAGGAGTCATGATTGCCCCGGCGCAGCAGGCAATGACATCAATGCCCCGGGGTTTAAGCTCACTCCATAGCCCTTCGGCCAGAATGGCATTGAAGGATTTGGTGGCAGCATAAGCCGCAAGCCTCGGACTGCCCTGAGTGCCTGCCAGAGAGGACATCAGTACGATACCTCCCTTTCCCCTTGTTATCATTTGTTCAGACAGGAGCTTTGAAAGCAACATAGGAGCCTTAACATTCACATCAGCTGCAAGCATCAGTTGCGACTCATCTATTTCTTCGAATAAACCAATGGGTGCAAAGGCAGCATTGTAAATCAAAAGTCCAATTGAAACCTTGAGTTCGCTTAACTGACTTTTAACATTTTCATAATCGGAAAGATCAGCCACCAGGTAAATTACATCCACACCATATGCTTCATGTAACTTTGTTGCAGTTGCCTCAAGCCTTTCTTTGTTTCTTGCAATCAGAACGAGGTTCAGGCCACGTTTTGCAATGGCTTCGGCAAAGGCATGACCCAGTCCGTCAGATCCACCTGCCACCAATGCATATGGTCCATATTTCCCCTTGAAGTCTGGATTTTTCATAAAACACCCAATCATTAACAACAAGAAATCCACAATAGGGATTTCCATTGTTTTATTCCCCCGACTATTCCAGCCTCTATTTTATTAAATGTCACTGCCTTTGGCAACAACGCCATTGAACTGCATGTGTATTCAAATGCTGCAAGAAGCTTTAGAAAGGAGCATCAAATACAGAATCAGTGAAATCCTCATTGATATTAACAAATTCATATGTCTGTGTTACGGCATTTACGCCCGTAGGTTTGTCACCATAAGATGAATTCCCATAAAGGGTCAGATAAATGACCCTGTTGTTATCAACACCGAATTCCACCTTAGTGTAGTAATAACCCGCCTGGGCACCTTCCTTTTTATAGAACCTATCAATACCGTCGATTGCATAGACCATATAAGCACCATTTCCTCCCGGAGTTCCTTCATCAACTGCCGCAAAATCCCATTTGTAATAATCAGTATAGTTTTCAGGTGGTGATATCGGTGACAGGATGTTACCTGATTTCATGCTGTATTGCTTTGCATCCTTCTCTTTGACTATTATCGTAAATTTAATATTATTACCCTCATACTCATCACTTCGATAAGACATCCCCCTTGTCCAGAGTTCAAATGTCTTTGGTGCAACCGGAGACGGGTCATAAGGCAGATATGTGACAACGCACTTCATGTGAAGTGACTGAGCTGTCAGAAACTCCCTGAGTACCTCTCTTGCTTTCCCTGAATCAAGTTCCTCTTCAGCAGGTACAGTTTCAGGAGCCTGACTGACAGGAACAATTGTCATGTTCGGTTTTGATGTTGAATCCGGGACTTGTGATTTTGATTCCAATGAGTCCGTATTCTCTTTACTTGAGCAAGCAAACAATGTAAGTGAAATCATTACAAGGAGCAAAATAAACAGGACTGGCTTTACTACTATTTTTTTCATAATCAGCACCTCTGTCTTTGCTTTGAAACATTATTATATTACTCCCGGAAATCTGAAGATGTCAATTATATCTGATAAATGTCGGATTGCGGACTTTGACAGAATTACGGCAAGTGTTCTACAATTAGGCCAGCAACGCGGTATTATGATGGTTCAGACCAATATCGTATGCGGTAATAAGCGGGGTTTCTGAAGGAGTCTATGAATGGAAAACACAAAAAGAATCCAGTTGAAGTCATTTTTAACTGCCACCATTATATTACTTATATTACTGGTTGCTACAGGTATTATTGCAGTTCTGGCAACAATTAACAGTGATTCTCCCATTGCCATATGGAGAATCCTGACCGCTCCCATAGAATCCCTTTGGGGTGGCAACAGTACAGTTGTCATTGTAATCATAGTATTTATTCTTGTGGTCGGCGGCAGTATCAATGTCTTAAGACAGGCAAATATAATTGAACACATGCTAAATGGTGTAATAAGGCGCTACAAGGATTCGAAATATGTTCTGCTGCTGGCAATTACCCTGATGTTCATGGCAATAGGTGCACTGTTCGGTGTATTTGAAGAAATAGTTCCATTGGTTCCTGTCATGATTATCCTTGCCAGGAAACTTGGCTGGGATACTAAAACAGGACTCGGTATGAGTATCCTGGCTACTGGTTTTGGTTTTTCTGCGGCGGTTACGAATCCCTTTACTATCGGCATTGCCCAGAATATCGTTGGACTTCCCCTATACAGCGGGTTCTTCTATCGCCTTGTTATTTTCATAATAGTATTTTTCGTTCTATATGCATTTCTATACATTCATTCCAAAAAGGTTGAAGTTGAAACAGATGAAACATTGGAAGAACTGGATTACGTCAAACCAAAGAAAAAGGCTGTTGTCTGGGTGCTGGTTTTATTCGGTTTGATGATGCTGTCAATATTGGCAAGTCCTTTTGTT
>Ga0116164_10003813_pt1 | contig 10208 bp, 12 predicted proteins | sample AD_UKC109_MetaG_FD_89888 | JGI IMG/M metagenome (GOLD analysis project Ga0116164, IMG submission 89888) | Active sludge microbial communities of municipal wastewater-treating anaerobic digesters from Hong Kong - AD_UKC109_MetaG | ecosystem: Engineered > Bioreactor > Anaerobic > Digestate... | reverse complement strand
GACCGAAATGTGGGTCCGGGTGTTTCTCATTTGTTCCTCCAAATCGGGTATGCCAATCCGGTTGACCAGTTCGGTCCGTTTCTGCTCTTCCATTTTTTTCTCAAGCTGACCATCGATGTGGGATTTAACATCGATGGAGATCTGTTTGTGGGAGAAAACGAGTACCTTGTTGCTGGTGAGGATGTTGTGTGGTATTTCGAGCAAGGCGTAGTACCCACTGTTTTTAAGATTCTTTTTTACGCCTTCATATTCTGCTTCGGGTATGAATTCAAAAACGGTAGAAGGGGCATTTTCGAGTTTCCCGAGAAAGAGCGACGAACGGTCGAGAACGGCTACTTTAAGTGCTTCTTTGCTTTCGCGGGTTGCCAGGTATGAGGGCAAAAACATCAGCCCGCCCAACAAAAGGGGCATGAGAATCGTGAGGATAAGAAACGATTTTTTGGTGACCCGGGTGAGGTATTCTCTTTTAAATATGATGAAAACCTTATTCATGATTTTTGGATGCTTTGATGTTTTTCGACTACGTTGATAAACACTTCGTTCATGCTGGGAATGCGCTCGCTGAACGATACGATTTCTGTGGCAGGGATCAGTTTTTGCAACAAATCGTTGTTGCTGTTTCCATTCCGATGCCTGATGGTCATGGTATTCAATCGCGTGGACTCCGATTGGGAGAGCACTTCGTAATCGTGACCCAGAATCTGGTGTACTTGGGGCAGGCTGCCTTTATAAACCACATCGAAGGTATTGGTCTTATATTGGGACTTCACATCGTAAATGTTCCCGTCGAGTATCTTTTCCGATTTATTTATCAGGGCAATGTGATCGCAAATTTCTTCTACCGAACTCATGTTGTGGGTCGAGAAAATAATGGTTGCTCCTTTGTCCCTTAAATGAAGGATTTCCTGTTTCAACAGGTTGGTATTGATCGGGTCGAAGCCCGAAAAGGGTTCATCAAAAATCAGCAGTTTGGGTTCGTGGAGGATGGTGCAAATGAACTGTACTTTTTGTTGCATTCCCTTCGATAATTCCTGCAATTTTTTGTCCCACCAACTTTGGATCTCAAATTTTTCGAACCAGTATTTCAGTCGTTTCAGGGCCGTACGACGATCCAAGCCCTTGAGTTGGGCCAGATACAAGGCTTGTTCGCCCACCTTCATTTTTTTATACAATCCGCGTTCTTCGGGTAGATAGCCAATTTGGTAAATATCCCTGGGATGAAGGGGACGTCCTTCGAGATAAATGTTCCCGCTGTCGGGAGCTGTAATCTGGTTAATGATCCGGATCAGCGTGGTTTTTCCGGCTCCGTTGGGACCCAGCAAACCAAAAACCTGCCCCTGTTCGATGCGGATGCTCACATCTGTCAGGGCATGAAACCCGGAGAAATTTTTGTTGATGTTTTCTGCTTTAAAAAATTCCATATTTGTTTTTTCAGAGTTTTAAAAATGGGTAAGCAAAAATAGCGAATAATTACACAGAGACGAAAATTCTCCCTAAAATGAGCATTTCTTCCATCCATCGACCTAATTTCGCTACTTTTGGACAAAATGAAATAAGATGCCATGAGCCGTTTTACCCGCTTGTTTCCTCTTTTGTTGCTACCGTTTGTGCTTCGGGCGCAAACGCGCGACTACAGCAATTGGATCAATTTTGGCAGTAGCCATACAAGCAAATGGTTGCAGATTGCCCCGGCTAAGCTGGGTCCGAATGCTCTTCCTGTCCCCGAAATTGACTGGGCTCAGATTGACGGGGAAAGCCGGGTCGAAACCGGCGCCCATTACCATCAGTTAAGCGGCGACACAGCCATCAACAGTTTTTTTAGTTTCTATTGGAACATCGCTCCCGGAAGAGCCGCCATACGGATATGGGGACAGCCCAGCGAAACATTCCGCTTAAGCAATGCAATGCGCGACGAACGTCAGATCTATTACGACGATACGGGCTGGATTACCCAAACCGGCGATTTGCTCATCAGTACCTATGTCCAGTTGCTTCGGGAAAAAAACGGGCTGCCTTCCCTGTCGCTTAGTTACACCCTAAAAACAACCACAGGAAGCAATCATCACGGGCGTTACACCGATGCTTCGCTCGATTATTTTTACCTTGCTGCAGGGAAAAGTTTCCTGTTCCACCATGCCCCGATTGATGAAATACGAATTGCCGGTTTACTGGGTTTTTACGTGTGGCAGACCAATAAAGTGGAAATGGCCCAGGATGAAGGACCCGTATTTGTCGGAGGGGTAAAAATTCGCAAAGGACGCTTTACACTTCAAAGCGATATAGGAGGCTATACCGGTTACGATGCCTATGAATTTTTAGACAGGTGGAGTGGGGAAGACCGAATTGAAGGATACAACGACCCGCTTGTGTTGCGAACCCGTTTGGAAATGACCGGGGGAAAATTTATTTTTTTACTCGAATACCAAAGCGGATTCCGCGATTATCCCTGGAAAACCTTCCGGGTGGGTTTGTCGTATCGTTTTCGTATTAAGCGTGTTGATCTCCAGATACCTTAAGACAATTGTTTGGAAAAGCATAAACTATTCGGATCCTGAATGTACTCGCCAAATTTTTCAATGGGCGTAAAACCCATTTTCTTGTATAGTTGGATGGCTTCAACCTGATTCTTCCCGGTTTCGAGCAAAAGAAACGAATAGCTTTGTTCCCGTGCCCGATTTTCCAGATATCGATACAATTGTTCCCCGAATCCTCGTCTTCGAAAAGCTTTCCGGACAAACATCCGTTTTAATTCAACCCGTTTCGGATCGATGGGACGTAAGGCGCCGCAGCAAATCGTTTCTTTGCCATAAGTGCCGGTAACAAAATGAATTCCATTTTCATCGGCCAACGACAAATCAATTCCGTGAATGGTGTTTGATCCATAACGTTCCCCCAGATCGGCATCCAATTCCCCGATCAATACAGATAACTCAGGCATTTGCCCTGGGACAATGGCAAACTGAAGGATTTCGTACTCCATAAAATGAATAATGGATGGGAGATGAGCATAATTGAGCGAGTTGGTATGCCGAAATCCAAATCGTTGGTACCATGCTTGTAAATCATCCTCTTCGTCGATTAATGCGATGCTTATGTGGGTCCCGCCCCGGCGGGTAATTTCTCGTAAAACATGTTGCATCAGTTTTGTGCCAATTCCCTTTCGACGGTAGGCGGGCAGAACCGATAATTTTTCAATGTACCACCAGGGTTTTTCAGTGTCGGGCTGCTCCATGGCGACAAATCCAACGGTTTTGTTTTGCTGAATAAACCGAAACAGGATCATTCCCTGTTCGTACATTTCCAATAATTTCCGTTCGCTGATGAAAGGGGGGTGAGCAGAATTGTAAACCGATTGAAATGCCTCCTGAACAACAGGAGCACACAACTTCAATTCGGATGAGGATGTGACCGGTACAATCATGGGATTATTTTTCGCCGCTAAATTAACAAATAGTTCTTTTCCATTAAACTACAGAGGGGCATATTATGATAAAATTCGTTAAATTGTACGAGAAATGTTTCTGTCAAAACAACGGGATGGATCAACAACTGGAAGCGAACATCATTCAGAAATTCCGAAATATTTATCGGGAAGCCGATTCTGTGATGCAAACACTCCGCCCGGTTTGCCGGAAAGGATGTTCCTGGTGTTGTTACCAGTTAATTGAGTTGCTCAACTGGGAAGCACCTATTTTAATCGACTATCTGAAAAAAAACAAGCATCGGCCGATATTTGCCGAAGTACGCAATAATCTGTCGGAATGGTTTCGCTTTTGTCATCATACATGCGCTTCCCAATCCGAGCTGACCCTTGATGAGGCTTTTCAACATCTGCCTGCCGAGCAAGCACGGAAACGAATCCCCTGTCCCTTTTTGGTCGATCGCTGTTGTGTTGTGTATCCTGTCCGTCCACTCAGTTGCCGTTTGCATATATCCCGAATATCCTCCCGGATCTGTCGGATCAATCCCCTGAACGATTCCGATCCGGATGCCCTTGCATATCGGAAAAAAGTTGTGAACGATATCGTGCAACATGTTCCTACTACGTTGCGCTTACTCCCCTTGCTCATTGCACCGCTCTTCGGTTTCGAAAAACAAATTCTATATTTTGAAACGTATCGCTTGGTCCCAGATTTGTAGTTTTATTAAATTCTGATATACCAATGTGTGATGAAAGATTCTTATATTGGAACAACATAAAGATCATCAAATCTAAATTTCATGAAAAAACCTAAGCTTATGTGGATTGTTACCGGAATCATTATTCTGGTTAATCTGTTGACCTATTTGTGGGTAAAAGGCAAAGCGCTTTTATACGTGAGCGACCTTTTGCCTGTTGTTTGTGCCTTTCTTTCTCTTTTGGGTGTTTTAAGCGCTTTTCGGGGTTTTAAAACCTTCGACTTGGCGAAAATTGCCTGGTTTTTGATTTTTATTGGTCTTTTGTTCAACTTTATTGCCGAAAGCACGTATGGATTCATGGAAATCGTGGTTCAAACCGATATGAACGAGACCTTTCCAACGATGGCCGATCTGTTTTGGTGTGCTGCATATCTGGCGTTCTTTTCTGGCTTGGCGTTGATGATTGTGGGGTATCGAAGGAGCGGAATGCCCCTGGGGAAATTGAAAACGAATATAGGGCTTTCTCTTTTTTTTGTTATCGTCTCGATTATAGTGATCATTTTTCTCTGCATTCCCGTTATATCTGATGATGAGACCGATGCCTTTTCAAAGGTCGTTTATCTGTGGTATCCGATTGGCGATGTGTTGGTCGTTTCCATGGCTCTTATGTTAATTAGTATGATGAGTCAGTTTGGAATCGGAAAAATTAGTTTACCCTGGATTTTACTGGCCTCGGGTTTTCTGTTTTTTACAATTTCCGATCTGCTTTATTCTTATTTGGGATGGCAGGAACTATACCATAACGGAAATCTCATTGACCTTGGATGGAATGTGGGCTATCTTCTCATTGGTCTGGCTGGTTTATACCAACGTCAATTAGTTGAATCCATTCAAAAAAAGAAATAGTTATGAGTCAGTATCAAAATATTTATGCCCAGAAGATTTACGATATCATGGCTGCCTATATTGGCGATATCATGTCGAAAGGAGCGCTGAGAGCTCAATGCAAAATCTTGGGTATTTCGGAAGAAAGCATCGAAGCACACAACATCCCTCTCTTAGCAGAAAAACTGCGAAAGGGGTTGATTATCTTTGTCGGATCCGAAGGTGCAAATCAAATTGCTACACAAATCATTCAAATGTATTAAATTGGTGTTTTAACGAAATATGGGTAAATAACATCCTTTTTTTCTGCAGGCTTTTGTATCTTTTTTCCTGATTTCACTTTTTTTCAATTATTTGTCATGAAAAAAGTAACCAAAGCCGATGCCCTTCAGTATCATATGCAGGGAAGACCTGGAAAAATTGAAGTGCTTCCCACCAAGCCGTATCGCACCCAGTCCGATTTGTCGCTTGCCTATACTCCGGGTGTGGCAGAGCCTTGTTTGCAGATAAAGGATAATCCGGCCGACGTATACCGGTATACGGCAAAAGGAAATCTGGTGGCTGTTGTTTCGAATGGGACTGCTGTTCTTGGATTGGGCGATATCGGTCCCGAAGCCGGAAAACCGGTAATGGAAGGCAAAGGCCTTCTGTTTAAGGTTTTTGCCGATATTGATGTGTTTGATATTGAGGTCGATGAACATGATCCGAAACGTTTGATCGACATCGTAAAAGCCATTGCACCCACTTTTGGCGGGATCAATCTCGAAGATATCAAAGCGCCCGAATGTTTTGAAATTGAAGAAACCCTGAAGAAAGAGCTCGATATTCCTGTTTTTCACGACGACCAACATGGTACAGCCATTATTTCGGGGGCGGCGCTTATCAACGCTTTAGAACTGACCGGGAAAAAGATTGACGAAATCAACGTGGTCGTTAACGGGGCGGGAGCGGCTGCTGTTTCCTGCATCCGGTTGTACATTTCCCTGGGTGTCGATCCCCAAAAGGTGATCATGCTCGATAGCAAAGGCGTGCTCCATTCGGGACGAACCGACCTGAATCCAATAAAACAACAATTTGTTCGTACGTGTTCTTCCCGCACTTTATCCGAGGCTTTGGTTGATGCCGATCTTTTTCTGGGGCTTTCGGTCGGGAACCTGGTAACTCCCGAAATGATCCGTTCCATGGCGCCCGACCCCATCGTTTTTGCCATGGCCAATCCCATACCCGAAATCAGCTATGAAGAAGCAAAAGAAGCCCGAACGGACATCATTATGGCTACCGGCCGTTCCGATTATCCCAATCAAATCAACAACGTACTGGGTTTTCCGTTTATTTTCCGGGGAGCGCTTGATGTACGGTCATCGCAGATCAACGAAGAAATGAAAATTGCAGCCGTTCAGGCCCTGGCTGCCCTGGCGAAGGAACCAGTTCCTCAATACGTGGTTGATGCATACAACACCGATAGCATTCAGTTTGGACGCGATTATATCATACCCAAGCCGGTCGATCGTAGACTCATTACCCGCGTGGCTCCAGCTGTTGCCCGGGCTGCAATGGAAAGCGGAGTAGCCCGCCAGCCCATCGAAGACTGGGATAACTACTTTCACCAGCTTGATAAACGATTGGGTTACGATAATCAGTTATTGTGGAACATTCGCGATAAGGCCCGGAAATCGCCACAAAGGGTGGTATTTGCCGATGCCGGACATCCCATGGTGTTGCGATCGGTTCAAACGGTGTTACGCGAGGGTTTTGCTTATCCGATCCTCTTGGGAAATCCCGACGATATTGGTGAAATAGCCCGGAAACATTCCATCGATTTGGGTCAGGTTTCCATTGTTGATCATCGTTCCGGAGCAGAGAAAGAACGCCGGGAACGTTTTGCCCGCCTTTTGTCCGAAAAGCGACAACGCAAAGGGCTCACGCCCGATGAAGCAAACGAATTGTTGTTCAATCCCAACTATTTTGGCATGATGATGGTCGATTGCCGGGAAGCCGATGCATTCATCTCGGGTTACCGGACCAAATATAGCGATACCCTTCGGCCTGCCCTGCAGATTTTTGGACGGAATAATCAGGCCAAACACATTGCCGGAATGTACATTGTTATTACGAAAAAGGGACCTTTCTTTTTTGCCGACACTACCGTAAACATTCACTCCAATCATCAAACCCTGATCGATACGACCTTGCTGGTAGCCAATGAAGTCCGGAAATTCAATATCGAACCCCGTATTGCCCTTTTATCGTATTCCAATTTTGGCGACATACATACGGGGAGTCCAAAAGAAGTTAGCGAAGCGGTTGCCTTCCTGCACCGGGAATACCCCGAATTGATTGTCGATGGTGAAATCCAAGCCAATTTTGCCGTTAATGGCCGTCTGCGATCGGCAAAGTTTCCCTTTTCGAAATTGCAGGACAAACAGGTAAATACGCTTATATTCCCCGATCTAAACTCGGGAAATATTGCGTATAAGCTTATGAAAGAGCTGGGAGATGCCCGTATTGTCGGGCCGGTTGTAATGGGGATTCCCCAGTCGGTACACATCTTGCAGATGGAAAGTTCGGAACAGGAAATCGTCGATATGGTTGCCATTGCCGTTGTCGATGCCCATTATATCAGCAAGCAAAACAAAGAATCGGAAACTTTTTTAGACGGTGATTTGTTTCATTCATTAGAACAATAAATGAAAATACGTGCGCTATGAAAAAGAATATGGGTAAGGCCGATAGTTATATTCGCCTCCTGGTGTCGATTATTCTCGTGACTTTGTATTTTACCGAAACCCTTACCGGAGCATGGGGCATTGTCGCCTTGGTTGTGGCGGGGATTTTTTTGCTAACAAGCATTCTCGGTTTTTGTCCCCTTTATACGCTTTTGGGAATCCGGACCTGTAAAAAGAATTAGCCCTTGTTGTACGATCCGATAAACGAATTTTGCATATTTGTTTGTGAATTGATGCAAAACAAATAGAACAATGAAATTCTTTTCTCTGATTTTGGCAATTTCTGCACTGGCTATTTCGCATTCGTCCTATTGTCAGGCTTTTATAGCAGCTGCTTCCAATGTGCCGGGCAATACTCCTGCCTGGGTGGAAAAAACCGATGGAACTGTTCTCGAAGGAACAATTCAGTCATCCGTCATGATGAACGGGGCGCTTCGAAGTATTCGTTTGAAAGATGCTGAAGGAGTCAATTACAAACTAAAAGCCGACGAGGTAGCATTTATCAAAGTGAAACCCGGTGTTTTGGGGAAACTCGACATGATGGTTGAAAAGTCGTCCTCGCTGGCCGAAATGGCTCAAACCAATTTTGACGAAATCATCGACCGGGAATGGATTTATTACGAGCAAATTCTCTCCCCGGGGAAAAATCCCAAACCTTTATTGCTCCAAAAAGTAAATCCCGGTTTTGATGAACGGATCAAAGTGTACAACGATCCCAACGCCGCCGAAACCGGCTCGCTTATGTCTGGCGACGTTACATTGACCGGTGGGGAAGACCGGTCGTACATTGCCGTGAACGAAAAAGGTGAAGCATTTTACATACGGAAAGCTTCTTACGATAAAAAAATCAGAGAGTTGCTGAGCGATTGCCCGTACCTCCTTTCCAAATATGAAGGCCAAAAAATGCGTTTTAACGATCTTGCACAACACGTATATATTTATAATACAATGTGCCGGTAAAATCGAAAAAAGGAAGTGCGGTTGACGCACAGAATACCGGTTCGCCCGTATCCTTCTTTTTTCTATTTTTGATGAAAACCAAAATTCATGGAAATTCACGATATTCCTGTTTCTGTTGATCTTTTGCGAAAGCGTTTTCCATTTTTTGAAAAGGCCTTAATCGATGCAATTTCTGCTCACGGTGGGTGGATCACCCTCGAAACGGGTGAAGAGCTTATGTCGGAAGGTAAATACATCCGTAGTTTTCCTATTGTCCTCGAAGGCTTGATCCGGGTATGCCGCAGAGATGAGGAGGGGCGGGAAGTGTTATTGTACTATCTCAATCCGGGACAGGTTTGTGCTATGGCATTGACATGTTGCATGGGGCGCATGCAAAGTACCATTAGTGCTTTCGCCGAAGAGGATACGGAAATCATTCGCATACCCGTCGACTATCTCGATCAGTGGATGGTCGAATTTTCAACATGGAAGGAGTTTGTTATGTATGCCTATCGAAATCGCTTTGAAGAGTTGTTGACCACGATCGATAGCATCGCTTTCCGAAAAATGGACGAACGCCTGGTCAAATTCTTCATCGATAGAAACAAAGCAAGCGGAGAAACCCTATTCAACGGAACGCATCAGGAAATTGCCAACAGCCTGACGACCTCACGGGAAGTGATTTCCCGGCTGCTGAAACAACTGGAGAAAAACGGACAAATCATCATTGCCCGGAACAAAATCGACTTTTCTTCCCTTTTGTGACAATAGTTACCGATGTTTTATCTTTTGTCATCTTTCTTTGTGTTATCATTTTAATAGAACGATAATGCAACAATTCCTTCGTACCTACAAACTTTATTTGATCGCGATCCCCCTGGGCGCTCTGGCCGGATTTCTCTACTGGCGTTTTATTGGTTGTCAATCAGGAACTTGTCCGATTACTTCCCGCTGGTACAATTCCACCCTTATGGGCATGGCATTTGGAGCACTTTTGGCATTTAAACCCCGAAAAAACGAAGAAAACAACAGCGGACAATGAACAGGTTCGTTTTGTTTCTGGTGTTTTGGGCGCTTTGGGGCTGCTCGGGTTCTACCCCTCAGGAAAATAAAGCTTCTGTCGCATCTTCCGTAAAAAATAATAACATAGTACATGCAGAAACGATGAGCTCATTCAATGAAATAATCAATGGAACCCAGCCGGTGTTGGTCGATTTCTACGCCGATTGGTGTGCTCCCTGCCGTATGATGGCCCCAATCCTGGAACAGGTTGCCGGCAACATGAAGGGGAGAGTTAAAATATTGAAAGTGAATGTCGACAAGAACCGTGATGCCGCCATGAAATACGGAATACGAAGTATTCCAACGTTGATGCTTTTCCAAAACGGACAGGTTAAATGGCAGGGAGTTGGCGTGATACAGGCCGATCAGATTGAAAATATTGTGAAGACAAAAACAAACTAGAAACGGTTTTTATTTTGATTGCTCATAAATGATAAAAGGCTGATGAATGCGATTCGTCAGCCTTTTTCGTATATT
>Ga0116164_10003810_pt1 | contig 10220 bp, 5 predicted proteins | sample AD_UKC109_MetaG_FD_89888 | JGI IMG/M metagenome (GOLD analysis project Ga0116164, IMG submission 89888) | Active sludge microbial communities of municipal wastewater-treating anaerobic digesters from Hong Kong - AD_UKC109_MetaG | ecosystem: Engineered > Bioreactor > Anaerobic > Digestate... | reverse complement strand
TTTCCTCCTCGCAACAGCACTGTTTCTCGGCATACAAACCTTTGCCCAGACCGGAGTAGCCATCAACACCACAGGAAACGAACCCGACAACAGCGCCATGCTTGATGTAAGTTCAACCACAAAGGGACTTTTAATTCCCCGCATGACCGAAGCGCAGCGAACAGCCATTGCCCTTCCTGCCAAAGGATTGCTGGTTTACCAAAATGATAGTACCGAAGGTTTTTACTATTACGATGGTTCGGCATGGACAAACCTGGCGCTGGTCAACTTCACTGAATCTAACTATACTTACAATGCTAAAACAGGGGTAAAACTACAGGCAGACAATGCCGAAACCAATGTTGACCTGGTGCTTTCGCCAAAAGGCAACGGTGCCATCATAGCTCATCAGCCTGATGGAACAGAAGCAGGCGGAAACAACCGTGGGCTGTATGCGGTAGATTTTCAGATGGTAAGAGATGATCCTTCGCAGGTTGCAAGTGGCACGGGCAGTGCAGCATTCGGGTCTTACAATACAGTGAGCGGAGCATATTCGTATGCATTGGGATACAGAAATACAGTGAGTGGGCAAACTTCATTTGCAGTAGGTGATAACAATATTGCCAGCGGCAGTTTTTCAACAGCCATTGGTTCTGTGAATACGGCCAGCAATCTCTTTTCTCTGTCATATGGAGGTTCAAATACAGCCTCTGGCATGGGTTCATTTGCTTTTGGGAGTCATAACCAGGCATCCGGAGCATTATCATTGGCATTTGGCTATCAATGTATTTCAACAGATGATATTTCATTTTCATTGGGAGAAAATGCTACTGCATCAAAAAAATATGCAGTTGCAATCGGAAAATCTGCTACAGCATCGAACCAAAATTCAGTTGCCATTGGCAATAATCCAATCGCCTCTGGTTATTCATCGCTGGCAACGGGAGATTACACCACAGCATCAGGGAGGATTTCGACAGCCATGGGAAACAGAACAACAGCCCCATCGGCCTATGAGACCGTGCTTGGCAGATACAACTCAGATTACACCCCTTCAAGCACCACCGACTGGATTGTCACCGACCGCCTTTTTGTTGTTGGGAACGGGGCAACCGATGTTACCAAAAGCAACGCCCTCACTATTTTGAAAAACGCCAACACCACCATTGGCGGCTCGCTTACTTTAAACGGAAACGGCACAAATACAAGCCTTACTTTCCCAACCGGAAGAGGTACAAACGGGCAGGTACTTCAGACAGATGGCAGCGGGAATACAAGCTGGGCAACTCCTTCCATAAGCCAGTGGACAACCAGCGGTTCAAATATTTATTACATTTCTGGAAAAGTGGGTATTGGAACAACAACACCTTTGGCACTTCTTGATTTAGGCAACGGAATTTCAAACCGAAAAATTACTTTTTACTCTGCTGCCGATAACGACCACCAATTTACCGGTTTCGGATTAAATGCCGATGCCATGCGTTTTCAGATAGCAAGTACGGCAGGAAACTTTAAATTTTATGCTGCAGCATCTGCCACTACATCAACAGAGCTTTTCAGAATTGAAGGTGATGGCGATATGGTAGCACAAGGACAAATAAAAAATGTAATCGACCCAACCGATGCTCAGGATGCAGCCACCAAAAATTACGTTGACAACAAGATAAAAACCTATATGGTTGGCGACTTTGCCCAAGGCGGAATAGTTTTTTGGGTAGATGAAACCGGACAGCATGGTTTGGTAGCTGCAAAAGAAGACCAAAGTATAGGGGTCATATGGTATGCCGGTACTTATGGTAATACACAGGCAAAAGGAGATGGTCCTTATGCAGGAGAAGCAAATACCTCAATAATTATTGCAGCTCAAGTAGCTATAGGTGATGACGGTAGCACTTATGCAGCTCGTATTTGTAATGAGCTACAAATTACCGAAGGTGGCAAAACCTATGGCGACTGGTATCTTCCATCAAAAGAAGAATTGAATTTAATGTATCAAAACAAGGCAACTATTGATGCTACCGCCGGGGCAAACGGAGGCAGCGGTTTTGCTAGTGCCTACTATTGGAGTTCTACCGAGGGCAGTAGCTACAGCGCGTGGGAGCAGTACTTCGGCAATGGCAACCAGGGCTGGCAGAATAAGGGCTACACATTCAGGGTGCGTGCTGTTCGGGCTTTTTAGCAATAAAATTTATCGAAAATTTCAGAAAACAATAAATCAAATTAACATGAAACGTACACTTCTTCTCATCGCAACAGCGCTGCTCCTCGGCATCCAAAGCTATGCCCAGACCGGAGTAGCCATCAACACTACAGGCGCCGACCCCGATATCAGCGCCATGCTCGATGTAAGTTCAACCGAAAAGGGGCTTTTAATTCCCCGAATGTCCGAAGCGCAGCGAACAGCCATTGTCCTTCCTGCCAAAGGATTGCTGGTTTATCAAACCGAAACACCGGAAGGATTCTATTATTACGATGGAACATCATGGAATCATCTTGCCTCGGCTAACGGTACCGCCCCCGGACAAATGCAGTACTGGAACGGCACGGCTTGGGTAACAGTAGCTGCCGGGCAAAACGGGCAAATATTGCGATTTGTAAACGGCATTCCCACTTGGGTGACCGATGATTTGATTAATACCCTTGAGATTGGAGATTATTACCAGGGAGGTATTATAGCCTATTTCCTTCAACCCGGCGACCCGGGTTATGATGCCAATATCAGACATGGATTGATAGCAGCGAAAACGGACCAGGGCGTTTCATACTGGGGATGTGAAGGAACCGCAATACCAGGTGCGGGTGGTACGGCTGTGGGAACCGGCATCCAGAACACCCAGGCTATTGTGGATGGTTGCGACTGGTACGGAATAGCTGCCAGAATATGTAACGGTCTAGTTTTAAACGGATATAACGACTGGTGTCTGCCCAGTAAGGATGAATTGGATAAATTGTACCTGAACAAAGCAATCATTGGCGGTTTTGCAGACGACTTCTATTGGAGTTCTTCTGAGCACAGTTCGGACAACGCCTGGCTACAGCATGTTGGCATTGGCGATCAGGATTTCACCACTAAGCTCATGGATGCACGCATCCGGGCCATCCGGTATTTTTAAGCTATTCCACTATTTCAGAAAACAATAAATCAAATGAACATGAAACGTACACTTTTACTTTTCGCAATCGCGCTGCTCTTCAGTATCCAAACCTATGCCCAGACCGGAGTAGCCATCAACACCACAGGAAACGACCCCGACACCAGCGCCATGCTCGATGTAAGTTCAACCACAAAGGGACTATTAATTCCCCGGATGACCCAGGCTCAGCGAACAGCCATTGCCCTTCCTGCCAAAGGCTTACTGGTTTACCAGAACGATGAAGACGAAGGCTTCTATTATTACGATGGTTCGGCATGGACGATGCTGTCCGGCAGCACCTACACCGAAACCGATCCTGTTTTCAGTTTATCTGCCGCCAGTGGGATTACACAAACCAATCTTTCCAACTGGAATACGGCTTTTAGCTGGGGAAATCATTCAGGGCTTTACAAGCCGGTCACTTATTTCCCGTCATGGAGCGAACTCACTTCCAATCCTTTCTCATTTTCTTCGGTGGCTGATAACCAGTTGCTGAGATATAACGCCACTTCAGAAAATTGGGAAAACTGGACGCCGGATTTTTTAACAGATTTTACTGAAACAGATCCTGTTTTTTCAGCATGGAACAGATCATCAGGTATCCTTATTACCGAAAGCCAGATCAACGACCTGGGAGATTATATCGAAACAGAAGCCGATCCTGTTTTTGGCTTATCGGCAGCAAGTGTCATCACAACAAACGATATCACCAACTGGAACGATAAAATAAGCAGCCAATGGACAACAAGTGGTTCAAATATTTATTACAATACAGGGAATGTTGGTATCGGCAATGCCACACCCCATGCTCCCTTACAATTTGTCAATACCTCTGCCAGCCGAAAAATCGTGTTTTACGAAAGTGCCGACAACGATCATCAGTTTTTTGGGTTTGGAACGAATTCCGGCATTCTTAGGTACCAGTTGCCTTCAACAACATCAAACCATGTGTTTTATGCGGGGTCTTCAGAAACAACCTCAAACGAACTGTTCAGAATACAGGGTGACGGTAATGTCGTTGCTCAGGGACAGATCAAAAATGTAACTGACCCGACAGATGCACAGGATGCAGCTACAAAAGCTTATGTGGATGCACTCAAAGCTCAATTGTCCATTCTGGAAGATATGCTCATTGAAACAGGAGCATATAAGATTTTTGATGCCGATAGTAATATTTACCATGTAGTGAAAATAGGCAGTCAGCTATGGATGAACGAAAATCTCAAAACAACAAAATTCAATGATAGTACTGAAATACCAGTTGTAACAGACCCAACTGAATGGGCCGGATTAACAACACCTGCCTGTGCCTGGTACGGCAATAATTTCGGAACCTATGGCTCTGTTTATGGTGCACTTTACAATTGGTTTACTATTGACACTGCTGTCAATGGCAACAAAAACATTTGCCCAAAAGGTTGGCATGTACCCAGTAAGGCTGAATGGAATATATTGATAAATTATTTGAGCGGTTCAAGCGTTGCAGGCGGAAAACTGAAGAGCACAAGTACTGCCCCTGATCCACATCCACGTTGGAACAGCCCAAATACCGGTGCAACGAACGAAACCGGTTTTGCAGCCCTGCCAGGTGGGTACCGATTCTACACGGGAGTTTTCTCTTATCTTGGAAGCATGGGTTTTTGGTGGTCTTCAACGGAAACACAAGGTACAAAAGCCTACAACCCAAGTATGTCAAGTGATGGAAGCGTTGTGACTGTTTACAGCTCGGGTAAAGCCATGGGTGCCTCGGTACGTTGTTTGAGGGATTGACAATTTGACTTTATTAAAAGTTTAAAGAATTGATAATTAATTTGATAAATGATTGTTATGAAACATCAACTATTTCTTTTCGTTACGGCATTTCTCCTCGGCATCCAAACTTTTGCCCAGACCGGAGTAGCCATCAACACAACCGGAAACGACCCCGACACCAGCGCCATGCTCGATGTAAGTTCAACCACAAAGGGACTTTTAATTCCCCGCATGACCCAGGCACAGCGAACAGCCATCGCATCTCCTGCCACAGGATTGCTGGTATTTCAAACCGATGGAAGTGCAGGGTTTTATTACTACTACGGAACCCAATGGAACTACCTGCAAAATTTCTGGCAATCAAGCGGTAACGATATTTCCTATTCAGCCGGAAAAGTAGGTATTGGCGTTGACACGCCCGAAGATGTGGGAACGGCTCCTTTAAATGTTCAGGGTGGAATACTCTACAAAGGAGGCCAATCCGGCGACAACACTCCCGGTTTGCTCTATTACGACCCGGGCTCCGGAAACGGCGTATTCAAATACCGTGACAATACTGCCGCAGAACAGGTATTGGGAACCGGCTCAATCAATTATTCAGGAACATTGTGGTCAAATATTTCATTAGATTATGTTGCACAACCGGATGTCATTTGTTTAAGCCACCTGGCAGTCGGCGCTGATGTGACGCCTGGTGAGAATCTCAATTTTATTTCAATCCTGTTAAAAGCAAACAATCTGAGAATAAAATTCGATGATACCAGCATATCCAGTGGGTTTCCCTCCAACGACTGGCAACTATTAGCAAATGATATTTCATCGGGCGGAGCAAATTATTTCGCCATCGAAGACGTAACATCCTCCAAAGTTCCTTTTAAGGTAATGGCAGGGGCCCGGACCAATTCGTTATTCGTTAGCGATTATGGATATGTAGGCCTTGGTACATCTACACCGTCACAAGCAATACACATAAATAACAGTAACACACCAGGTATTCGTCTGGATCAAAACAATGCCGGAGGCTGGACTGCATATATCTGGGATATAGCTGGAAATGAATCTAACTTTTTCATCAGGGATGTTAACGCAGGCTCTACTATGCCATTCAGGATAAAACCGGGTGCTCCCACAAATTCAATCTATGTTTCCGAAACCGGTAATATCGGCATAGGTACTTCAACTCCATCAAGAAAACTTCATGTTTCGGATGCCATGCACCTGCAACCCACCACCGAACCGGCTGATGCAGTAGCCGGAGACCTTTATTTCGATTCGTCACTCAACAAGCTGCGCTGCCACGATGGAACCGAATGGCACGACCTGTGGTAATTTAAAATAAACATTATTAAATAAATACAGAAAATATTTTACAATAATTTTTAATAAATAATTCGATGAAAAGAATACACAAATCAAAAATTAATCTGACCTGTAATGTTTATTGGGTTATTGTTTTCACCTTGCTGGTGTTCGGCTTTCAGATTTCAAAGGTTGAAGCCCAGCAATTCAGGATTGGAAACGGGATACATTTTGTTAACCGGGCAACGGTAGTTGTAAACACCGACAGCCTCGTAAACCGTGGAACCCTCCTGAACAACGGGAATGGTGTTATCGGCCTTACCGGTAACCTGAAAAACAATGGAACCTTCACCAACGAAAAAGGCAGTGTTGTTACCCTCGACGGTACAACCACCCAAACCATCGAAGGGACTATCGAGGCCACTTTCAGCACCTTAAATCTGAACAACAGCGCCGGTTTAACCCTTGCCAAAGATGCTACTGTAAACGGAAATCTCAATTTCCAAAACGGGATTATTACCACGGGAACCAACCTGTTGACGGTTGGCGACACCGGAATCATCACCAATGCCGCCGCCACCAGATATGTGGATGGTAAATTGGCCAATACTTTCAGCACTCCGGGTACAAAACATTTTCCCATCGGTAAGGAGGGCAACTACCGACCGCTTACCTTGCAATTCTCAGCATTGACAGGAACCAGTATCGTGGAAGCCGAACAATTTGAAACCCCGCTCACCGGTGACCTGCCTGAAAACACCACGCTGATGACCACCGGAAGACATTGGAAGATAAACCAGACAGGTGGAAGCGAATTAGCCTGTTCCATTACCCTTGATCCCACAGATTATACCCCTGCAAGACCCGTGGTGATGCTTAAGCAGGATAATGGATTCATCATTTCTGCTGCCACAACCACTCCGACCTACACCAATTTATTGGCATTCACCAGCTTTAGCGAGTTTGGCCTGGGTGAAGAGTGCGTGAACCCTGATGATGGAGGCCTTATTTCAGGTGAACAAAGCAGTTGCAACAGCTTTATTCCGGAGGAGATCAAAAATGAGGAGTTGCCCTCTGGCCATATCGGCGAGCTCAACTATAAGTGGCAAATGTCCATCACCGGCAGCGAAGTTGATTTTGAAGATATTTTGGGGGCAAATGACGATTCCTTCAGCCCTGGTACCGTCACCCGGACTACCTGGTACCGCCGCCTTGCCCGTGTTGATTGCGACGAAGACTGGGATGAAGCTGCAGCGTCCAACGTGGTCAAAATCACGATTTATGAAACCCTGGCAATCACTTGTCCTTTAGACCTGTCGGTAAATAATGAGGCATCTCTGTGTTCTGCTTCCGTCACCTTTGCCTCCACTGCCGGCGGAACTCCCACTCCAACACTGACCTACAAACTGGACGGATTAGACATCACTTCGCCGCATGTTTTTGAGGTTGGCACACATACGGTTGTCGCTACGGCGGAAAATGTTTGCGGCGTAGTCTCATGCAGTTTTATGGTAACCGTAAACGACGACGAATCCCCGGAAATTTTCTGTCCTCAGAATGTTACCATCAGTTGTGAAGACTCTTCTTACCCTGACGCAGTTGGAACAGCCACCGCTACCGACAATTGCGATGCCAATCCCGCAATCACTTACAGCGATGAAATAACCCCCGGCGCCTGCACAAATACCTACACCATCACCCGTGCGTGGAAAGCTACCGATGTGTACGAAAACTTCAGCACATGCACACAAACCATTACTGTCAGGGATATCACCAAACCTGTTGTAGTTGTGAAGGATATTGTTGTTGAACTTGATCCTTTTGGGGTAGCGACCATTACACATGATGCACTGGACAATGGGTCCTCCGACAATTGTACTCCTGCTGTCAACCTGATCTTTCAAACAAATATTACCGATTTCGATTGTAGCCATATTGGCGTCAATCAGGCGATATTAACAGTTACTGATGAGTGTGGCAATTCTGACAGCAAAACAGCAAACATCACTGTTATTCAAGGTAATGAGATACTACCTCCCTGGGAAAACGAAAACACCCATGCCAGCGCAAACGGAACTGCCTCTTATGCCTCCTGCGATAATTACGGTACCTTCTACCTCACTGCTACCGGCCAATCCACGACAACAAAAGATGTGCATCATTTCGTATATCAGGAGCTTTGCGGCAATGGAACCATCATCGCACGCCTGGATGATGTGAAAAATGGTGGATGGGCCGGCGTGATGATGCGCGAAAGCACAGCTTACAATGCCAAAACAGTTTTGTACAAAACCAGGCTTTACAACCCCATCACCATTGCAGGAAGAAGAACCTCCACAGGCAGTGCCATGCACAATGCGAACATTGTTGCCTATTCGATACACTGGATGAAAATCGAACGCATTGACAGCAAATTCAAAATTTATACTTCCTACAACGGCTCATCCTGGCAATTGCGTCACACAGCCACTGTTTCGATGAACAATTGCATTCTGGCAGGCATTTTCACCGAGAGCGTCCGCAGCTACCGAACCAGGAAGGCATGGCTGGACAATGTGGAAGTTATACAAGGCATGAAAGGGGGAGAAGATATTTCCGGGTATGAGACCATCATCACCGAAAAGGAAGAAATCCGGGTTGATGTTTATCCCAACCCTGCTGATGATCGGGTGATTGTCTCTATATCCGACAATGAAGCCGAAGTGCATTACCAGATCAGCGATCCGGAAGGCCGGCTGATTGCTCAGGATTCCTTCACCGGCAGCGAGCTGTTGATTGACCTGGGCAACTTCAAACCGGGGATGTACATCATCAGGCTGGAGATTGACGGAGAAATGGTGAACAAAAGAATTGTTGTGATGTGATGATAGAGCGATAGTATCGCTTAGAGCGATGCTATCGCTTAATACAAGGTAATCGCTTTAGTTTTTACTATCGTTGTTTCTTAAGAAGGAGACTTCCGGCAGACTTGTGTAATAGCTGCATTCAGGGTCAAAATGAAAAACAATTAAATCTTTTCTATTTCAGGAGAGAAAAAAACACGGGAATCTCCAACAGATACCCCGGGTTTTTTAATCCCAATTAAATGGTGTGATCATGACTCCATGAAAGTCAGACTACCTGCATAAACCGTGTCGGACAATTGCGTTGTTTCATCAACAGATCCTACACCTGATCCCGTCAGAAAAAAGGTAAAAACTTCCACATTCTTACTAACCCATTCTGCAGGAATAGGAAGAGTGCACTGCGCATCACCACGCATTGCACATGCAATAAACCCAAGTGACTTGTTGGTTTCAGTGTGGTAAAGACTCACATGCAGCTTGTCGGTGGCATGAGCGCCTTCACTACTGCTGTTGTCCGTCCATGAAATTGAAACTATAAGAGGGTCAACATACGAAAGTACCGGTTGTGTCATCATTGGCAAAACTCCCTTACTCAGCATCATCTTGTTGTAATTGATGCTATAATTAGAATAATCGCCGATGATTGCAATAGCTAAATTGTAAGACATGGCTGCATTAACAGAGGTCATGTGTACCGCATAAGGCCGGAAACCAATTTTTACGAGCCTGCGTTGGGCGTTCAGAAAACGCACCATGAGTCCGAAACGACTGCGCTGTTCGCGCTGACATATGGTGTTAGGATTTGCTACTGAGGCCGGACGGATCTTCATCACATCAAGCCCCTTCCATGATGAGCCGACCACATTGCCGACTCTGCCTTTGAATCCACCATGGATTCCTTGTTTCTAAAGTGCTATAATTTTTTGTGGCTACTGTTAAATTGTCAGGCACAACCGGTCAGGGTTCATCAAATATTTTGCAATTTTTTTTCCGAGTGCTATGAGAAGTATTTAGCGATACGATATAGGTTAAAGTCTTTGTCTTTGATGCCATGGTTGTTGGTGATGAATTGTTGGATTTTACCATTCATATTTTCGGCTTTTGCATTGGTGTGATTGGTTTGAAAGTAGTTGATGATGTTCTCTTGGTGTTTTTCGATCATTTATACAATGCCGACGAATTGTTTTAGGCCACTGAATTCAACTTTGTT
>Ga0116164_10003809_pt1 | contig 10223 bp, 8 predicted proteins | sample AD_UKC109_MetaG_FD_89888 | JGI IMG/M metagenome (GOLD analysis project Ga0116164, IMG submission 89888) | Active sludge microbial communities of municipal wastewater-treating anaerobic digesters from Hong Kong - AD_UKC109_MetaG | ecosystem: Engineered > Bioreactor > Anaerobic > Digestate... | reverse complement strand
CTCTTTACATTTCAAATCTGCAGATCAGGCCCAGGAGAAATCTGCAGGCAGTAAACAATATCTCAATGCATTGATTAATATGACTCGCCGGCCTGTTCAGTCTTTTTCTGTCGAAACCGAGGGGACTACTTCAGGAGGAAAGTTGGGAGTTGCGGGGAATTTTGTTTATCAGAACCTGAATGTATTCAGGGGAGCAGAGGTGCTGACATTTAGAATCTTAGGCGGTATCGAATGGCAACAGGGAGGTACTTCTCAGGATAATGTTTTTCTCTCATTCAATACTGTTCAGACTGGTGCTGAGGTTACACTTGACTTTCCAAAATTTGTGCTGCCCTTTCACTACTCTCGAATGTCGAACATCATCAGGCCGCGCACTACTGTTAAATTTGGGATAAATTATCAAAACCGCCCTGATTATCTTCGTTATCTCACCAATGCTGCATTTGGTTACAACTGGCGATACGGAAGTTACATCAGTCACAGTTTTATTCCTTTTGATCTGAACTCGGTTTCTATTTTTCCCAATTCTTTATTTGTAGCCCGACTTGAGCAGCTCAATGATCCGCGGCTTACCAATCAATATACTGACCATTTCATCATGTCGGCAAAATACAGTTTCACCTATAATAATCAAGAGCGCGACAAGGTGAAAAATTTTACATACTTCAGATGGAGTGTGGAGACTGCCGGAAATTTGCTACAGTTAATTAATAGTTTTACCGGTGCTAAAAAAAACAATGATGGAGAAATGGTACTGTGGAATATTCCCTTTGCCCAGTATGCCCGTTCTGATATTGATTTCAGGTATTATTTCGCTCTTGGTGAGGAAAATACATTGGTTTATCGGAATATGATCGGCGTCGGTTTACCTTATGGAAGCTCGAAACTGCTTCCTTTCGAAAAAGGTTTTTACATGGGCGGGTCAACAGATATGAGAGGCTGGAAGTACAGATCACTTGGTCCGGGTTCTTACCGGGATACTTTAGGAACTTATTTTGAAAAAATGGGTGATATTGCATTTGAAACAAATCTGGAATATCGTTTTCCAATTTATAGTTATCTTAAAGGTGCATTGTTCGCTGATATTGGAAATGTGTGGCTGCTGAATTACAGTGAAAAATACCCGGGCGGCCTTTTTAAATTTGACGATTTTTTAAGTAAACTTGCTATTAATGCAGGTTTTGGTTTCCGGTTCGATTTCTCCTTTTTTATTTTCAGGATAGATGCTGCAGCCCCTTTAAAAGACCCTTCGTACGCAAAAGGTGATCGCTGGCAGATAAATACATTAAAAGCAAAAGATGTCATCTGGAATTTTGGAATCGGATATCCATTTTAACCCGGGTTCATTTTCTGGATGGTGTGCGTTATAATTTTGTTTTATGGAAATTCGTGAAACAGAAGATTTGATTTTCAACTATTTTCCGTATGAGCCCACGGAAGGTCAACGCATAATCATCTTTGCCCTGGCTGATTATCTTGTAAACAGCGGGCAGGAAGAAGTGTTTTTGTTAAAAGGATATGCCGGAACAGGCAAAACATCTCTCCTTAGTGCTTTGGTGAAAGCTGCTCCTTTGATGAAAAAAGAAACTATGCTCCTCGCACCTACCGGAAGAGCTGCCAAAGTACTTTCTTCCTATTCGGGAAAGCAGGCTTTTACCATACACAAAAAGATTTATCAGGCCCGTAGTCAGCGTGATGGATCAATTTCCTTTATCCGTTCAAAGAATTTTCATAAGAACACTTTTTTTATAGTTGATGAAGCGTCCATGATTCAGGGCGCGGGCCACGGAACAGGGAATTATCTTTTTTCTGATGCTGATTTACTCACCGATCTCATCGAATTTGTCCGATCAGGAAACAATTGCCGTTTAATTCTTATTGGAGATATTGCCCAGTTGCCTCCCGTCGGAATTGCAATCTCTCCGGCCATGGATGCAAATTATCTCAGGGAATCTTACCATCTCCACATTCGAATGCTCGAGTTAAAGGAAGTAATGCGGCAATCGCTCGATTCCGGGATTTTGGCCAACGCAACACTTCTCCGTGAAAAATTGATGAACAACAATTTTGACCAGCCTCTGATGCAAATTGCAGGGCAGAAAGATATTCAGGTAATCGAACCTGCTATGCTGGAAGATGCCTTAAATGATGCATTTGGCTGTACGGATAATTCAGGTGCCGTGTTGATAACATCATCCAACAAGCGCGCAAATATTTATAATCGTGAAATTCGTCGAAGGATTTTATATCGTGACGAGGAAATTTCGGCAGGTGATCGATTGATGGTTGTGAAAAACAATTATTTCTGGCTTCCCGCTGACTCATCTGCTGGCTTTATTGCCAATGGTGACATTATTGAAGTGCGAAAAGTTAGAAAAAGCATCGGACTCTATGGATTCAGTTTTGTCACAGCTGATGTATGTATGGTTGATTATCCTGACCAGCCTGAAATTGAAGTTCATTTACTGATCGATACCCTGACTTCTGAAAGTCCGGCTTTGATGCAATCAGAGCAACATCGCCTGTTTGACGAAGTAATGAAGGATTATGAAGAATTATCAAATCGTCGTCAAAGAATCGAAAAAGTGAAAAACAACCCCTGGTTCAATGCTTTGCAGGTAAAATATGCCTATGCACTCACCTGTCATAAAACTCAGGGAGGGCAGTGGGATACAGTTTTTGTTGAGCAACCCTGGCTAAAAGACAATAAAATCGATCCGGAGTACCTCCGATGGCTCTATACTGCAATTACCAGAGCAACCAGCCGGGTTTATCTGATTAATTTCAAAAATGAATTCTTCGGGTAATCTGAATCTGACCGTAAAAATCGTTGAAAATACGTCATTGAACAAACGAATTTTAAATTGGTAAAAGGGGTGTGTGATCCATCTGAAATTATTCTGCAGTAACAACTGCACTTGATACCTTAAGGTTTCGGTCAGTTTTTTTGAAAAGTCCCTGTAAAACAGTTCCTGGTCCTACTTCAATCACCTCTTTCACACCATCAGCAATCATGTTTTTCATTATTTGTGTCCAGCGCACCGGTGCAGTGAGTTGAGCAATAAGATTCGATTTAATAATTTCGGGATCGGTTACCGGTTGTGCGGTAACGTTTTGATAAACAGGGCAAATACCTTTTACAAATTTTGTTGTTTCCAGTGCTTTCGCAAGTTCAACGCGGGCTGATTCCATAAACGGAGAATGAAAAGCACCACTGACTTTTAGCTGGATAGCACGTTTTGCACCAGCTTCCGATAGTTTGGCGCAGGCAAGCTCAACACCTTTAACTGATCCGGAAATAACAAGTTGTCCGGGGCTGTTGTAGTTAGCCGGTACTATTATTTCATCGATTTCTTTCAACACTTTTTCGACAACAGAATCCTCAAGGCCAAGAATAGCAGCCATTGTCGAAGGTTTTAACTCACAAGCCTTTTGCATGGCCATGGCTCTTTTGCTTACCAATCGCAATCCATCTTCAAATAATAGGGATTTATTGGCAACAAGTGCCGAAAATTCTCCAAGCGAATGGCCTGCGACCATGTCGGGTTTGAAATCGTCTTTCAGCATTTTGGCCATGATGACCGAATGTAGAAAAATAGCTGGTTGTGTTACCTTAGTTTCTTTCAGGTCTTCCTCTGTACCTTCGAACATAATGTCGGTTATCCTGAAACCCAAAATTTTATTGGCTTTTTCGAAAAGATCTTTTGCCGCAGGAAACTTCTCATACAAATCTTTCCCCATTCCTGAAAATTGTGCTCCCTGTCCAGGGAAAACGAATGCCTTCATAAAAATAAAATCGGTTAACTTTTATTGAATTAATCGATGCAAAAATAGAAATAAATTCAAGAATCGTTATCATTACAATATCTCTCATGCATTCCCGAGTTGTTTACAGAATAGTTCAACAAAGTTATCCGGATGTTTGAATTTTTGTTACGAATCAAACGGCATAGCATATTATTCACCGGATACTGAAACTGCAGAATTTTTATGATTGTTTTAATAGTGTCTGAACTTCACCAAAAAGGAATGAAGAATGTTGAATCTGCTGGAAAACCGGGGTGTAATCCCATAGGAAATTTCGAAAATCAAAATATCCTCATTTTATAATTTATCGTAGCTTTTACTATTTTTGCAAAAGATGATTGGCAGGGATTTAATTAGTTGAACTTGGTTGGCCATCATTTTAGAGGTTTAATTTTACTTACCTTAAACACTTAAATATGAAAAGACAATTTGTTTTTTTAATGATGATGATTGCTGTTGTTATGTCCTCTTGTAAACAAAAGGAAATTGAGCAGCTCATGCAACAAAATGATGAACTTCAGACGGCTTTAGAGCAAAGCGAAAGCAATCTTAACAGTTTGCTTACCATCCTCAATGATATTGATGAGAATCTCACAAACATCCGATCCAGGGAAGAACGCCTGCTTCAGATGTCCGCTTCAGTAGAAAAAAAGGAAAATCAGGTGGATGCCATTAAGGAGGAAATTAAAGCCATTGATGAGTTGATGAGAAAGAACCGTGAAAACCTGGAACTTCTGTCCAACCGTCTGAAAACAACTACTGGTGAAAAACAGCAGCTCGAAAAAATGATTACCAATCTTAACAAAGTTGTTGAAAGTAAAGATCAGGAAATTCAAGAGATGATTACCGACATGCAGGATTTGAATCTTCAGATCAGCGATTTGTATGGCAAAGTCAGCGATTTGCAGGAGGAAAAAGTAGAGAAAGAAATGGTGATTACCGAGCAGGATAAAGCCCTTCATCAGGGTTTTTATCGAATAGGCAATTCAAAAGAACTTATTGAATTAGGCTTAATTGTGAAGTCTGGAGGTTTTTTAGGTCTTGGCAGAGTCGAAAAGCTTGCTGAAGTTTTTGATCCAGCCTGGTTTAATGAAATCGACATAAGAGAAACCACTGCTTTTGAAATTGACGCTAAAAAAGTCAACCTGCTGACTGTGCATCCTTCCGATAGCTACATTATCAGATCCAGCGAGGACGGAAAACGAAAGATTAGTTTCGAGATCACCCGCACTGATGAGTTTTGGAAAGCATCAAAGTACATGGTGCTGGCGCTTGACTAAAAAAGCAACTGTCTCAAAAGTCTTTATCTTAAGTTCCGGTCTTTAAGGAAAATACAGACTTTTGAGACAGCTTTAAACCAATTATTACCCTAAAATGATATTTAATGCAGATGCGATCCGATCAGGTGTATGAACTCTGCGCGGGTTTTTTCGCTGAGAAAAGCACCTGTGAAATCTGATGTTGTGGTTACAGAATTTTGTTTTTGGATACCCCGCATCGACATGCACATGTGCTGTGCTTCAATAACTACAGCAACTCCAAGAGGGTTTAAGGTTTTTTGAATACATTCCTTAATTTGTGTAGTCAAACGTTCCTGAACCTGAAGACGGCGTGCAAAAGCATCAACAATTCTCGGTATTTTACTCAGTCCGACAATGTAACCATTTGGAATGTAAGCTACATGAGCTTTACCAAAAAATGGCAGCATATGATGTTCGCACATTGAGTAAACTTCAATGTCCTTAACAAGTACCATTTGTTTGTAATTTTCGTTGAACATGGCACTTTTAAGAATTTCAGCAGGCTCAAGGTCATAACCATGGGTTAAAAACTGTAACGCTTTTGCAACACGTTCAGGTGTTTTAACCAGACCTTCACGATCAGGGTTTTCACCGATCAGTTTAAGAATTTCATGATAGTGAAAAGCAAGGCGGTCAATGGTTTCCTGATTGTATAAATCCATTTTTTCGTAACCGTCCATTTCGTTTTCCCTGGCCATTTCAAGCAGGAAATCTTTTTTTGTTTTGTTGTTTGTAATGATAGAATCCATTTTTGGAAAATTTGAGCAAAAGTATAAAAGAATTAAAAGGTAAGATAAAGATTTATTAGTCTGAGAAACTGAAAAGGCTGCCCTGAATAAGACAGCCTTTTGTTTTTAATTAATTGTCTTTTAGAGCCTTCATGAGTTTTTTCCGACTGAAAAATATTCTGCTTTTAACTGTTCCAATCGATAAATCGAGATGCTCGGCAATTTCTTTGTATTTGAAACCTTCGTGATGCATCTGAAAAGGAATTCGATGCTCGTCTTCAAGTTCATTCACCACTTTTGAAATTTCCTTGTGCGAATAAACCGATTCAGGTGTTGCTTCTTCAGATGAGCTGCCCGAATTGAGGAAATAGAGATCTGTCGTGTTGTCAACCATCGTGCTCATCTTGGCGTTCCTACGATAATTATTAATAAAAGTATTTTTCATAATCGTGTAAGTCCATGCTTTAAGATTGGTGTTTTCTTCAAATTTATCACGATAGGTTAGCGCTTTCAAATAAGTTTCCTGCACAAGATCTTTCGCATCTTCTGCATTTTGAGTTAGTGACTGGGCAAAATAAGTAAGATTATCTTGTAAACTGGCAAGTTGATTATTGAATTCCATTGTTCCCATAGCAATTTGAATTTAGCATTAATAAAATGTTTAATTAAAACGATACAAAATTAAACAAAAAACAATTATTAAAAAGAAAAAATTTGTCAAAAAAAGTTAATTAAATATTTATAATTTTTAAATAACAGAAAATCAATTTAATAAATTTAATCTTCATCAAAAAATGTTTAAAAAAAGAACTAATAAAATAAACAAAATGATTGTAAGCTATTTTTATGCTCAACAAATTCAGCTGCAAAAATAGAAATAGTTAAGTAAACTAATTTAATCTAATTCTAAATAATTCTTAAATTTGATATTAAAGTATTTTAAAGCCTGATTTTTAGTAGCAAGGAAATGTGTTAAATTTCCGCACTGATGAGAGCTGTATCAACACATTAAAAAAAGATTTGGCTGAAGAGTTAGTCTTTTTCGATGAGATGAAGTTCTTCTTTGAACTTGTTTAAGTCCTCAAGCACTATGGTTTTCGGGGGAACTTTAATAGTATTAATTTTAAACTGAAATCCTTCGGTGAGAATGTGTTTTGCAGGGTATCTCTGATGCAGTTCATTGAGGTGTTCTTCGATATTGATACTTTGAAGATTGGTAGTAAACAACATTAAAAAAGCATCAGGATTTTGTTTTTCAGTTACTTCCAATACATCATTGAATGGGACCATCTGTCCCAGATAGATGACTTTGTGGCCTCGTTTCTGTATTAGGTAGGAATAAAACAATAATCCGATTTCATGTAGTTCACCATCGGGAAGATAGAGTAAAAATGTTTTTTGATTAATCAGATTTGCTGGTCGGAATAAACTGTCGATCGCAACGATAATTTTCTGCCGGATGAGGTTGGTGATGAAATGCTCCTGACCGGGATTTATGGCTCCAACCTGCCACAGAATGCCAATTTTCTCAAAAAAAGGAATAATGATTTTCAAAAAAGTTTCCTCAAAACCCATGTTAATGATTAGATTAGAAAGAATTTTTTCGAATTTTGCTTCATCAATTTCAATCATTGAAATAATGAGATTTTCAATGCTGTTGTCACCATCAACCGATTGTTTTGAGAGTGAAATGATTTTTTTACTCAGGTCTTCAGAATCCAGGTTAACAATACTTGAAATTTTGTATCCGTTGCGATTCAGAATAGAGATATTCAGCAGTTTTTTCAGATCATCGTCGGTGTAGTACCTTATATTGGTTGGTGTACGTTTTGGTGTAACAATTCCATACCGCTTTTCCCATATTCTGAGAGTATGAGCTTTTATTCCGGTCAAATGTTCAATATCTCTGATAGAGTATTTCGCTGATGCCACGTTTAGTTTAGTTGGTTACGTTTTAAATTAAACAAGTAGATGATCAGAATGTTTAACGCAAATGCTTAAAATATTAAACACAAATGTAAGAATAAGTGATTTGTGAATGACTCAGGTAGATTTTGCTGGAAGGGGTTCAGAATTTTCGTTGTATTCTGTTGAATTGTCTCACAAGAATAAATGAATAAATTGTGTAGCAAATGAAGAAGCTGATAGTGAAATTTATGGCATCAGAACGAAAGAAATAGGCATACAATGCTACAATTAGAATGAGAAGCAGCAATTTAAGTGAGTTTGTCAAAACGAAAATATTGATGAATTTGCTACTTTTCGACGTTAAAAATTTGAGTTTCAAATAGAATAATACCCCGGTAAGAATTGCAAAAAATGGTATTATAACCGGGATCATTGGCGATAGCGAGAGTTTTGGAAACCCGATTATCAGGATAATGTAGCAGAGAAAGAGAGCTATTGTAATTCCTGCAAGAATCTTTGCGAAGTTAACCAATTGTGCTTTTTGATCCATATTTTCAGTAAGGATTATGAGCTTTACCTTCTGGTAATGAATTAATTTTCTGAAATGCAGGGTAAATTTACGATTTAATTTTAACCGGTTCTTTTTCGGGAGTTGTTTCAATTTTTTTAGAAAGTTCTTTTTTTATCTGGCCTGGTATTTCATTCATATTGCAGGTTCCTGTGAAGAATGCTCCCGGTTCAATGGCCAGTTTACTGGTAAAAATATCGCTGTTCAGGATGGCTGTTGATTTGAGTGATAAAAGTTCATGAACAATAATTTTTCCTTTAATTTCACCGGAAATATCAGCGTTCTGACACACTAATTCCCCTTCAACTTTACCCGACTGACCAATTACAATTTTGCCTTTCGATGTGATGGAACCATTAAGAATGCCATCAATTCTGAAGTCCCCGTTTGATGTGATGTTGCCAGTGATTTGCGTACCGCCACCGAGGAAATTGATTGACGGTGAAATATCATTATTTGTAGATTTTCCCATGGCTTTTACTTATTTGATATTTACTGCGAAAATAAAAGTTTTTGATGTAATCATGCTGAAAATCCAATTATTCATTGTTTAAATAATGTTTTTCGAAGAAGCGCAGGTAAGCAGGAACATCTTTTTCGCGATAGAACAAAGGATAATTATCTGTGGTTATAACAAAAGTTGAAGCATTTGTTCCTTCGAGCGGAGACGATATGTAAGTGTTTTCCATTGCCGAATTATAATAAATCATGGCTTTTTCAGCATTTTCGAAGTTTCCGACAGTGATCAGCTGCAGATCATCTTTAAAAATCAGACTGTTAATTTTAAGCTCGCTCAGTTTAAAGTAATTGGTATTGAAATCTGATAAACGAATTTTTAGTGCGTTGATGTTGGTTTTCTTTCCATCAACCAGCATACCGAAGAAATGAACAGCTGTTTGATCGTCAGTGTAAATTGATGAGAGGTCTTCTTCCGGTTGTTTTTCTGGTGTGCTACCCTCTTCAACGGCAACTGGTTCTTCAATCAGGACGAGCTGACCAGATTCATCCGGTCTCAATCGGTTTAAAATGTCTTCGGCAAGCGGTTTTATTTCGCTTTCAGGGTAATTAACAACAATATGCTCCAGGGAGGTTTTAAGGGTATCCAGATTTTCAAGTTTCCCAAATGCAAGAGCTTTCAGGAACTCAAATTTAGAGATCAGGTCACTTTCCTGATACTTTTCAATTGCCTGATTGTAATTGTTAATAACGAGATAATACTGGTTATTTGTATAGGCAGCGTATGTGTCGTAATAAAGATTGCTTGCTGCATTTAGTCGCGCCTGAACGACCAGGTTGTGATTTGGGTCGAGAAGAATTTTGGCATAGTCAGTATCTGGAAAGTCAGTAATAATCATGTTTTTGTAAAAATCTGATTTTTCCTGATCGGGAATCTCTTCATAATTTTTATAAAGTTGGTAATAGACCATCAAACGGTTTTCATGCTGAGGGAATTTTTTAAGGAGCTCTTCGAAGGTTTCAATGGATTTCATATTGTTTTTGAGGCCGTCTTTATAAATGTATCCGATCTGGAAGAGGGCATTTTCGATCAATGCCATCGAAGCTGCCAGTTGTTCCTCGGTCAGCGGCAGGTTTTGGAGATAAAAGTCGCGTTTTTTGGGATCTGTTTCAACTCGTAAAGTGCTGTCGCTGCCACTCAGGCTGTCGCTTTCCAATTCTTCGGCAAGAGGGTCAAATTCAGGCACTAGCTGTTTGTTGCTCAATCGCCATAAGTCTTCTAATTTTCGTCTTCCCCATTTGTTGATAAATTCGGTATATCCGAAACTAACGGCAGAGGGATTATAAAAATACCATCCGCCGGATTGTTGCATGGTTCTGTTTTGCTGACGATTTGTCTGTTCGAGCATGGAAACTGTACGTTGGGCTTCCCTTTCCATTTCGGCCTGGAGGGCT
>Ga0116164_10003800_pt1 | contig 10233 bp, 4 predicted proteins | sample AD_UKC109_MetaG_FD_89888 | JGI IMG/M metagenome (GOLD analysis project Ga0116164, IMG submission 89888) | Active sludge microbial communities of municipal wastewater-treating anaerobic digesters from Hong Kong - AD_UKC109_MetaG | ecosystem: Engineered > Bioreactor > Anaerobic > Digestate... | reverse complement strand
TACCTGCCTCTCTTGCCATGGCATTTTCGCTCCTTTTGTCAAGCTTTTTGCCATGATTATCAGCTAAATGTGTTACCTATGTCCTGTCACATTCTGTTACCTATCTCCTGATACCATACAGCCTGCCTTTTCCTGATCTTATCGCTCAACACCATCCCGGTCGAGTCAAACAAATGCATTGACAAGTTAGGTTGGGTTGGCGTCACACTATCTCGCGCTGTCTTGACATCGAGAAAGCCAACCCACCGACCCGCTACAATTCCCCCACATCCATCATCGCGAGGAGCAAAGCGACGCGGTACTCTTAACTCCGACACTGTCATCCTGAGCAGCGCGAAGGATCTGTCCGTATAAGAATCAGATTCTTCGCAAAAGAGGCTCAGAATGACGTGAGGGTCAGGTTGAACCCCGAGAAAAATACCCGCGGCAGGCTGCGCAACCTCTTCGAGCACTATAGCCTGACCTGCGACAGTCATCCTGAGCGAAGCGAAGGATCTGTCTTTTAAAATCAGATTCTTCGCAAAAGAGGCTCAGAATGACGTGAGGGTCAGGTTGAACCCCAAAAAAAATACACGGGCAGGCTGGGCATATTCTTCAAGCACTGTAGCCTGACCTGCGACAGTCATCCTGAGCGAAGCGAAGGATCTGTCTTTTAAAATCAGATTCTTCGCAAAAGAGGCTCAGTATGACGTGAGTGTCAGGTTGAACCCCGAGAAAAATACCCGCGGCAGGCTGCGCATATTCTTCAAGCACTGTAGCCTGACCTGCGACTGTCATCCTGAGCGAAGCGAAGGATCTGTCCGTTTAAGAATCAGATTCTTCGCAAAAGAAGCTCAGAATGACATAAGTATCGACCTGAAAGGCTCAACCTCACCTACAAACAACGCGTCCATTTTTATGCAACGGCCACCCCATGCTATCCCTATTCTTCTTACTTCACAATCAAAGGCAACTGCTCCGTCCACGCCTGGGTGGTAAACCAGGTGTCAGAACAAGCATCCCATACACCGGCGTAATAGGATCCATTTGATCCGACATCGCCTAAAAGCAGGGAATCAAGACAATTGTCTTCAGAGACTTTGACAGCTGGAGTCAGCCAACCTGCGGAATAATATGTAGCTTTAACTAAGTCGCTCTCTCCCCACGACACAATTGGCACCTCATCTGTAGCGGGTGATTCGGGGCGGGGCTCTAGCAAAACCATATCCAAGTCAAATTTATATGAAGCGGAGCCGTCACTGGGTTCCATGAAAATTGTCGTATCAAAGGCTTCTGTGAAATAGACTTGAGGTGCAGCTGATTGAGAGTCATCCCCAATGAAGCTGAGGAAAAGCTCTTCCCCACTGCCCTGAATTTCCAGATCTTCAATCGCAGAGTAAGTGTTCCAGCTGCTTGGCAAGCCTACCACATGATATCCCACAAACTCACATCCATTCACAGTGCAGGAATCAATATAGATATCATCAATCCCCGAAGGTGTCCAGATGGATGCAATCCCAATCCGCGGCTCACTTGCACTGTCTGTATAAATAGAAATGCTCGGTTCCACATCTTCCCCCAAACCGATACCCTCCGCAATTGTCATCCCTTGTGTCATGGTGCCTAAAGTATCTGTGGTTACATTTGAACGATAGAATAGTCGTTCTGTAAATGGAGGATCACCAGTATTAGTATAGTTATCCAGTATCGCAACATGCAATCCTCCGTTAACATCGATGACCATGTCCATGCCGTAAACATAGCCGGATTCAAAATGATAATCATAGTCATAAACTAATCCATGGTTGTCTGAATGGGTAAAATCCTTGTAGAACAAGGCAGTTATGCGGAGATTTTGGTTTATTTGATCATAAACAGCATACACAATACTGCCCCTTTGCACCACTTTTACAATCCCAGCCGTGTTGGTACCATTTAAAAGTACACAGGTTTTCTGATACCCCCCTACAGGCGGAACAAGTGGGACATCACGCCAGCAGGCGAACTTTTCCGGTCCACCGCGCTGCTCTAACCAAACAATATAAGCAGTGCCGTTGGTTTCAACACCAATATCTGGATCAAACTGCTTCCAATTGTCGCCAGATCCGCTCATTTCCATGGTAAATTTGGCGAGCGGCTCACCGTAGCGCGTGCGGTAATAGACGATACGATCATTGACCACGCCGGCAATATGCGAGCGCCCATTCCCATCCACAGCCACCACCGCCTGCTCCACCCGGTCGCCATCAGTGATGTGGATTTCGGTTGGAGGTGAAAAGGTTGTGGGAACACAGGCACTAAGTATGATTGTCAAAAGCAAAAAGAATGTCCAAACAGTGGTTTTGGCTTTCATGGTATCTATCCTCCTTGAAGTGGGTGCACACAATCCCTCCATCCGGGAGTGTTTGCATATTTATTATTTGAGTTACGTCGAATTTGTGACCTCGAATGAGGTCGAGAGGATTTATGCTAACACTATAGCAAATTTGAAAATAGAATTCAATAAGTTCTGAACTAATCCGATAAAGAGTAAAAAAGTTACATAAAACCTAAGGTAAGGAGTAGATTGAAAAGAAGCCGGCAATCAAGCCAGCTTCTTAAAGTCCTAACCTGTTACATCTGCGCTATGCGGCCGGAACTGGCAAGTAATGAGGCACTCCAAAACTGGAGCGGTGATACTTTACTCGATTCCGCCCGACTTCAGAACAAACCCACAAGCCAATTTACTTCACAATTATCGGCAACTGCTGCCTCCAGGCCTGGGTCGTAAACATCGTGTTGTAGCAATCATCCCAGACCCCTGAGAAGTAAACCCCATTGGACCCAATCTCTCCAATTGGTAGATTTGTCAGGCAATTAGTTTCATATACCTTGATCCTATTCGCAAACCCTTCAAAAACGAAGAATTCGTTCATGACAAGATTCGTCTCGCCCCACGCCATCATCGGGAAGTCATCCGCAGCGGATTCGGGACGCGCGACTACACGTGTCATCTCCAGATCGTATTTCCAACTGGCGCTTCCTGAGGAAGGCTGCATTGGGGGATCTGAACTGAAGGCGTCATACTTGTAATAAACTTGCTCAGCTCCGGTTGGTGCCGTGTTATCGTCGCCAATGAAACTGAGGTACAGGTACTCACCCATGCCCAGGATTTCCACATCTTCGATGACTGAGGTGGTGTTCCAACTCGTGGGCAGAACTATTTGCACATCTTGCTTATTGGCACATCCGTCGGACTCGCAACTTGAAACAAAAATATCATCCAAGGCGCTAACTTCGTTAACACTTGCGAGCGCGACGCGCTCTGTTGTGCCGACGTTGTAAAAAGACAAGCTGATCGGAATATCCTCAGTGTTGGTGCCACCATAGATGATCCAAATCTGGTCCATCTGTCCATCCGCCAGCGTGCTGCGGTTGGAGCGAATTTCCAATCTCTCAGAATAGGGCGGCGGAGTGCCGGTGGTCCAGTTGTAATGGGAACCAACATGCAGGTAACCGTCCTTATCAATACCCAGATCCACGCTGAAAAAATCGACGGACTCAAAATTCGCAATGTACCAGGCAACTCTTCCCGCGTAGGCTGGAGTGTCGGAGATGATCCTGTACCATAGATCAACTGTGCGTCCACCTGAATCGGGTCTGTCATATACCGCGTAGGCATTACTGCCGCGGGCAGTGACCCAAACATTGCCAGCGGTTTGCTCCGTGCCATCCAGGGGGTCGCAGTCCCTGTCGTAACCGCCGATGGGTGGAACCAGCGGGATCTGCTGGTAGCAGGCGAACTTTTCTGGTCCACCACGTTGTTCAACCCAGGTCACATAAGCATATCCGTTATCTAACACCGCGATATCAGGATTGTACTGTTTCCAGTTCGTCCCGGATCCACCCATAACCATCGTGATCTTATCTAATGGGCCTGCCTCGCCAAAGCGTGTGCGATAATAAACGATTCGGTTAGCTACGACGCCAGCAATGTGGGAGCGCCCAGCCGCGTCAACAGCAATAACCGCATCCTCCACCTGATCGCCGGCGGTAATGTGGATTTCCATTGGGGGTGAGAAGGTCGTGGGAACACAAGCGCTGAAAATAAACGTTAAAAGCAAAAAGAACGTCAAAAGAATGGTTTTCCTTTTCATGGCATCTACCCTCCTTGAGGTGGGTGCATACAAACCCTCCATCCGGGAGTGTATGCGTATTTTTAATTAAATTGTGTCGAATAGGTGACCTCAGACGAGGTCGGAAGGATTTATGTTAATACTATAGCAAATTTGAACATGAAATTCAATCCCAGTTTAGCATTTACAATTGAAAAGACACCATTTTATCTAATTTTTTCGGTCTTTTTGACGAATGATAACCGTGCGCATGGCAAAAGGGATGAGAGCGATCGTTCCACAATTTCAACTGCTTTGGGGTTAAGCAATGGAGCGGCGTTTCCGCCGCTCCATTTTCGTCACATAGTCTGCCTGATAAGTTCAGGCCAACACATCTTTACGGCACAATCTCAACGGTCGTAAAGGTTGAAGTAAATGGGACCTGTTGCGTGATACCTTCAGTGTCCACGACACCACTCACATTCACTGTATAAAGTAACAAACTCATCAGTGGATCAGTTGGAGTAAAGGTAAGCGTCTTGTTTACGTCATCATAAACACAAGATCCAGCAATCGTGTCCACACCAGCGGTGAGGGTAAAGCAAGAAGTGTCAACAACAGACTGATTCCAGGTCACGATCACTACCGCGTCAAGGGCAACATCCACAGCAGCATCTGCCGGAACGACAGCTGTTACGATCGGATCCCGCCAGTTGAGAACTACATAGTTGAATTCCTGGGCTCCAGTTGCTGTGTAGTCAAGGGTCAGATTGCCAAGTTCCTCATTTCCATCCGCGCCTTTCATGACAGTATCCCAACTGCCGCGTGTGAATTTAAATTCCAACGTGGCTGCAGCAGGAATATAGATGGATTTTGTCCAATGGGTCGCGTCCACCTGAGTGAGCGCAACTCCGGCCCCAGCCCATGCACCCAGCTCGTCTTCGCTGCCAATCACATAAACCGTTCCAGGAGTGTAATCCGGCACGGTCACGTTAAAGGTCACGAATGGAACGATCATGTTGAATACGCCGGGAGTATTGAATGCTTCTCCAGGGGCTGGCGAGCCGGTATTACCAGGTATGCCAGCCAGGTCAAAGTCATTACGCACCCAGTCAGTGATAGTATCGGTATCAAATCCATCCGGGATGCGGGAAGCTCCACCTGGGGCAAAAGGCAAGCCGTCGTAAAATGCGTAGAGTTGTGGTGCCCCAGCATAAGCAAAGTCAGCGACTGGGGTACTTTCGGAATCATCAATTGCGATAGAATCTGCTAACTCCGTCCATGGCATCACATCCAAAACGCCATCATTGTCTGTATCAAGATCTTGGCCACTTGAGCCAGTAAAGTCTTTTACCAGAAGGAAGGTTACACTGCTGTTTTCGAGAGCATTAGCCGGTAATGAAGCTAAATACAATCCATTAGCATCAGTTGTGCCCATGGCATACACAGGGCCATCAATGGTGCCAGCTGTAGAATCATTAGAATCAGATTCGATCTCAATGAAGGTATACGCACTGTAATCTGTATTTGGACTGCCGATGATCTCGACATATTCCACATCAGTACCAGCAGTATTATGCGAAAACTCATTGATCTTGGGTTCCATCGCTGGAAGACCTTCAATCTCAACCACCGCAATCGCCATCTCATCAACCGTACCGGGATGATCGTTGTCATGCAGAGCAACGTTGCTCAGCGGACCAAGAGGAGCATCCGCATCCACGGTCACCTGGAAGGTGATTGTTTTAGTAGTGCTCGGGGTAACCAGGTCGAAGCAGACCATGTGGCCGTTGGCAAAACTGGCACTGTTATAAGCGTACTGGGTGGCCGCGGTTCCGTCGGAGTTTTCCGTACCAATCGTAGCCAAATCCAGCGGTCCGTTGATATTGTCGTAAGCAAAGACAAATTCGTAGTAACCCGGCGTATCATCAACTACATGATAATGAACGATCTCAAAATCGTAGGTGGTGGTTGGGTCGCCCCAAGGCTGCACGTCATCATATTCGATAATGTGGAGAGAAGCGCCTGCATTTGCCAGGCTGACGCCCTTGTTGGTTGCGGCATCATAAACGATCTCCATATCCTGCCAGAGCATGGCTGCCACGTTGTTGGGTAAGGCTGGGTCGGGGATGTCCTGGTTTGTCCAGGGGGACCCACCATAGTTATTCGCGTAATCAAAAATGGCAAAGCCGTCATCGGTGAAGGAGATGGTAGGATAATCAATGCCGTAGAAGTTGTAGGGCACCGCGCCAGGAGTCAGCGACCAGACCTTTGTATCTCCAGTGATACCAGCATTAGCGAAAATTCCCAAAGCTTCCAGGTTTACATAGCCACCAAAGCCTGTGTCGCACAAGGGATCTGTAAGCGAGTCGCTTACGTTGTAATACGGCGCCGTGGGCGCGTCCACCGTGCCAGACCAGGTGATGGCATTGGCAACATCATCATAAAGCGCGCCGCCGGTAACAGAATCGGGCACATAGGTGACTCCAGCCGGCAGTAAGTCGTTGATGGTGTAAGCGGTTGGCACATCGGCAAAATTGGTGATCTCAATGGTATAGGTGATCGTATCGCCAGGCATTGCGGTTTCAACATCTGCCGTCTTAACCACATCATCAGCCAGTCTGCGGATATCAATATCGGTCGAGCCTATCCAGGTAGCACCGTCACAGACAGCGTCAGCACATGTGTCAAAGTAACCATACAGGCGGTCGCCTTCTTCGGTATCCTCATACCAGTAGACGTCCAACTCGAACGGGGTTGCGCCAGGATTTGTAACAGGTACTATCACGTCATAGTTTTCATTGTCGAGGAATAACGGAACCATACCGGTTGCAAGAGTAAAGGTGTCCCCTGCTGCGCCAGCCCAGTTCTGAACAACCAGGAAGAAGGTATCATCGGCATTGTAGTAGATGAAGTCCTTCGGTGCATTGATGTATTCCAGAGCTGAGGAAGTAGCGCTTTGTGCAAGCAAATAATCCGCGGTAGGATCTAAGGTGCCACTGGCATCCATATCCCAGAACAGGAACATGTCGATGTCGGAAGCGGTTGTTTGGGTGATCTCGGTTACCATGCGGATGGAGTAGGCAGGTAAGATGAGGGTCTTAACATACACCTGGCTGAGATCATCGAACGGATCGCCATTGGTGGGGTCCGGATCCAGGGTAATTTCTTCCAGATCGGCTTTGACTAAGCCGGATTCATAGGTCATGCCAGCGGTGATCTCACCTGCCAGCAAATCAGGGATGATGCCCGAATCCGCGTCGCGGTGGGTTTCAAAAGTGACAAAATCAGGAATGTTGCTGCCCACGGGCAGTACAGCCACGGGAACTGCTAAATCAGGCAGAGGCCGGTCAAGGATGATAAAGCTCTCTGTTGGCTCAGTTCCTTCTGAAGGAGTTCCGGTTCCGTTCAAGATGAGAGGCAGGAACAGGTATTCATGGGGGGATTCCAACACAGCGTCGGTTTCAAAATTGACCCTGGCAAACTGCCATTCATCCGCGGTCAGACCAGTCACATCGGCTGTGAAAGTAACCACCTGGGTAGCTCCAGGGGCAATCTCAAAGGATGCAGGATCCACAGTGATCCAGGCAGGAGCGTCCGCAGTATAAGTAGCGGTGATTTCTGCAACACTTGTGAAAGTGCGCGTCCATTCACAGCCACCCACACACAGGCTGTTGTAGAGGCTGGGGATGTTCAGCGTCGTCATATCGCCGCCCTCGCTCGGGTTGGCAGCGACCATATTGGCATAGGTTTCATCCATGGTCAGGCCGGTTAGGGCAGCCATTTCCAGGTCGACTCGCCCAGCGCCAAAGTCAAACAGGTCAGCTGGGGTCTGCATATCTTCTTTCAGCAGATTATCATGTTCAGCGGTCAGCATCAGAGCAGATTTAACCTGGGCAACTGTCCAATCCGGGAAGACAGCGCTGAGCAAAGCGCCAGCACCGGCAGTATGCGGGGAGGACATGGATGTGCCCTGTAAGAGTTCGGCCTGCACAGCGCCGTCAGAGTCGATCACGCCGTCAGCAACAGCCGCAAGCACTTCCAAGCCTGGCGCTGTGATATCAGGTTTCAAAACCTGGAGATCATTAGCGCTTGGACCGCGGAAGGAGAAGTCGGCTTTGATATCGCCCCAGGCATCATTGAGAAAACGACCTGTCTCACTCATATCGATCAGAACTGGAGCATTAGCGCCCACCCAGTCGGCAAAAGTAGCTGCTTCCGTCGAAGAAAGATACAGGAAGCCTGCAGGGAGGGTCGCAGTATCCAAACCGCCCATCGAAAGAGGAGGACGATTGTCTGCATAAGCCAGCATACCAATCGCGCCCGCAGCTTGAGCATTTGCCAATTTGATGGCGAATGAACAAACACCACGGCGGATCAGCGCCACTTTACCAGCAAAGAAATCGGCTGGGAAGGGTTGGCAGCCCTGGCGATTATCAGTAAAGGGAGCGTCCGCTGATGCAGTATCAAGACCAGCCCATACCAATTCCACATCATCCAATGCCGGGAAAGGTACCGGGCTTGTACTGGGGATTTGAGCCATGTCAACATAAATTGAACCGGCAGGTGAAACCACATCAATATCGTTAGTGAACTTGCGATTGTGGCTGGAAGCCGCAACGGTGGTCACCCAGGGAGATAGGTGATTAACCTGACCATCAGTTGAGGGTTCTTCGCGCAGGTTGCCGCCAGAGGCTGCCACGAAGATGTCTTCACCGAAAGCCTCAAGGAAAGCCAGTTCCACGATATCGGTGTATGGGCTCTTGCCGCCTGAAATAGAATAGTTCAGGGCGTCCGCGCCATCAATAATTGCCTGCTCAACAGCAGCTGCAGAGTCATCCCCCCAACAGCCGGATTCATCACAGACGTCGAAAGAAATAATCTGGGCATGCGGAACAACACCCGAAATGGTGGTTTCCACACCCATGAAATCAAAGGTGACGTAATTGCCGGCCACAGTGCTGCCGGTATGCGAACCGTGCCCATCGGAATCTTCAGGGCTGACAGCTTCACCGGTATAGGTATATGCGCCGACGAGTTTATCGTTGCAGGCAGCGGCATATGCCGGATCTCCAGAAGGAGCAGGAGCACAAACACCCAGGTAATCACCAGTCCACTCGTAAACAAACCCATCCTCCGGAGTATCACTGAAAGAGGGGTGGTCAAAGTTGATGCCGGTGTCGATGATGCCGACCAGCATGCCTTCCCCAAGGGAACCGAGGTTAGCTGGGTCTGCAGAACCATTCCAAACACCATCCGCGCCAATAAAGACAGGACCCGCGTCAGTATCGGGCTGTTCCAGGCTAACAGCAAGGATCTGGCGAATGCCAGGCACCTTGGCCAGTTGCTGCGCTTCCTCAAGCGACATTTCAACCGAAACGCCGTTGAGAATGACATCATAGACATGCTTGATATTGACGCTTCTGCCAAGAGTGCTCTCAACAGACGCCATCACGCTATTGCGCTGTTTGGCAAGCAGGTCGAGGTAGGACTGGCTGTCAGGACTGCTGACATCCAATTTTTCAGAGCCTTTGCTCACTGCCACCAGCGATGGGTCCTCAAAGAGGATTACATAGCGGTCAGATCGAGCCAGGCTGGTCACCTCAACAGCCTCCACGGCTGTGAGTTGTTCCTTGGCGCCTAAGGTCTCCTCGGGGACAAAACCTGATCGGTCTATCTCTCGACGAGGTCCGTCGGCTTGTGTTGTGTCGACAGCAAGAGCAGGTGTCACCACCAGTGTCAGCAACACAATGATTGCTACAATTCGGGTCAAAGCTGATTTCATTCTTTTACTCCATTTTCTCTTGTATTGTGGGATTTGCAGGGAAACGCGTCCTGCGCGTTACTACTTAAACTTGCGGGAACTATCTTTAAATATTTCTGATGAAGCGGTCTGGCAAACTGAAAATTCAAATGTGTTTGCTCCTTTCAAATTTTTGCTATCCCCCAGGGGGGTTCTTAAAGAAAGGCAGGTACAGACATATACATCGACCTGAAGTCGACAAGAGAATTATAGTCAGACCCTTTCCATGCGTCAAGACCAACCGTCAGGTAACGTGTGAGGAGGTCAGCACATGGTATACACTTTTTAGATAAGTCATACGAGTTGTACCGGGACCGATGTTTGGAGTTATGGGGGATAAGATATCAAGACATCGAG
>Ga0116164_10003797_pt1 | contig 10235 bp, 9 predicted proteins | sample AD_UKC109_MetaG_FD_89888 | JGI IMG/M metagenome (GOLD analysis project Ga0116164, IMG submission 89888) | Active sludge microbial communities of municipal wastewater-treating anaerobic digesters from Hong Kong - AD_UKC109_MetaG | ecosystem: Engineered > Bioreactor > Anaerobic > Digestate... | reverse complement strand
TACGAAAGAACGCAAATGATGGCTATCAAAGGGCGAGACGAAGTGTCCGTAGGGCGAGATTGGAAGCATTGCGCAAGTCATGACACTAAAAAAATGATGTGCTTCCAATCCGCCATCAACCCATCAATAACCACGAACCCTCAACCTCGCCCTACTGAAGAAAGTGTTCTCATAAGAGCAATTGCCTTGTCAAAACTCTTGACCTTGCCGGTCTGAATAGCTTGTGGTATAAAATACCCAATTACATAGCCCTTGCGGCGCTCTTATCCAGAGAGGTGGAGGGACCGGCCCTACGAAACCTCGGCAACCAACCTAGTGTATGGTGCCAACTCCGGCAGACAATCTGGAAGATGAGAGGCTACAGCATACCACGCGGAATGCCCCTCACTTGCAGGGGCATTTTATTTACGTAACCTGAGGAGGTTAAAACAATGACGACAACTTTTATGAAATCACCCAAGTACCTGTTCACATCCGAATCGGTCACGGAAGGTCATCCGGATAAAATGTGCGACCAGATCAGCGACGCGATCCTGGACGCCATGATCTCGAAAGACAAATCCAGCCGGGTTGCTTGCGAAACAGCCATCAAGACTGGCTTCGTGCTGACCTACGGCGAAGTGACCACCAAGACCTATGTCGACATCGACGCCCTCGTGCGCGAAGTGGTCAACGGTATCGGTTACGACCGCGGCAAGAAGGGCTTTGATGGCTCCACTTGCGGTGTATTGGTCGCTTTAGCCAACCAGAGCCCGGACATCTCCCGTGGCGTGGACCAGAACGGCGTGAAGGAAGCAGTTGAATACAACGAGGCTTTCATCGAAGCCGGCGGCGCTGGCGACCAGGGCATGATGTTTGGATTTGCCTGTAATGAAACCGAAACCCTGATGCCAATGCCCATCTACTATGCCCACAAACTGACCCGCCGCATGGCGGAGGTTCGTAAAGATGGAACTCTGCCCTGGATGTACCCTGATGGCAAGAGCCAGGTAACCGTGGAATACCACTACGGCAAGCCCGTTCGCATCCACACGATCGTCATCAGCAGCCAGCACGCCGACCAGCTGGATCACGAAGAAGTCAGCCACGACCGCATCGAGACAGACATACTGGAACATGTGATCAAGGCTGTCATCCCCGCGGAACTGGTGGATGAGGATACCAAGATCTATGTCAACCCAACCGGTCGTTTCGTTATCGGCGGTCCGATGGGCGATGCCGGTCTGACCGGACGCAAGATCATCGTGGACACCTACGGCGGCATGGGACGGCATGGCGGCGGGGCTTTTAGCGGCAAAGATCCGACAAAGGTGGATCGCTCCGCGGCTTATGCTGCCCGCTGGGTTGCAAAGAACGTGGTTGCAGCTGGCTTGGCCTCGCGCTGTGAAGTGCAAGTTTCGTATGCCATCGGCGTCTCACACCCGCTGAGCATCAACGTGGAAACTTTTGGCACAGGTGCCGTGGACGATGAGAAAATCGCCCAGGCAATCGCCAAGGTTTTTGATCTGCGCCCGCGCGCCATCATCCATGACCTGGATCTGCTGCGCCCGATCTACCGCCAGTTGGCTGCCTATGGTCACTTCGGTCGCGACGACCTCGACCTGACCTGGGAACGAACCGACAGAGCCGACGCCCTCAAAGAAGCTGTTAGCCTCCTGACCGAATAGCATAACCTTCAACAATAAAGTCAAGACAAAAGAGCAGACGAAAATGTCTGCTCTTTTTTTGTACAAGCTCGTTTCGTTGTCGACTTGATATTGCAGGTGTCAAAAGAATACTATTTATTCCAAATGGAACTTAAGCGCAGGCTTTTACTGGTGATGTTGAGCGTTCTTTTTCTGCTCTCTGCCGCCTTGACGGTCAGCTTTGGATTTAAATACATCGCGGCAAGAAGCCAGGCCCTGCGTGAGGAAACCCAGCAGGCTCAGAGCGTGGCTACATTCATGGCAAATTACTACCAAACAGCCACTGCCCAGCCAAGCCCCACCCCAAGCCCCACGCCAACCAGCGCGCCAACGCTCGAAACGCCAACACTGCTGCCGCCTACTGCCACCATAGCGCCGACCCCTACACCCAATCCTCACGCTGAGGAGCTTCAGCAAGCGCTTTCCTTGGTTGAAGTTGACTTCACTGCCTGGCAAAATCTGAATGGGGATGTTCGGGCGTGGATCCACAATGAGGCGATCCGCGTGGATCATCCGATCCTGAAGTCACCGGATAACGAATACTATTTGACCCGCGACCTCGATTTATCATACAAAGCCATGGGATCGATCTTTTTCGATTTTAGGAATCAAACCGACTTCAGCGATCCTAATACGATTATTTATGGGCACAATTTTGACAATGGGCTCATGTTCAGCAACCTGGTGTGGTACAAGAACCAGCAGTTCTATGAGAAGCATCCATTTTATTACCTGTACACACCCGAGCAAGTCTACCGGGTGGATATTGCCGCGGGGATCGTTGTCAGCGAAACAGATGTCACTTACCTGGTTGTAGATTTCGACTCTGATACTGAGTTTCGCAACTTGATTCAAACGATCGAAGAGAATTCCGTGATCGACACTGAAATTGTGCTCACACCCGAAGATCGCATGGTTACACTCTACACATGCACGAATGATTGGCAAGGGCAACGCTTCGTTGTCATCGGGAAGATAACCCCGCTGGGGTCCTTTATAACACAATAATTCTCGCTATTTAACAGCCAATAGCCAGACTATCCAGAAAACATCCGGGGAAAAGTTCAACTTCCTCAGCGCTAGTCGTATGGTCCTCATCACAGCCTGACGAGAATTTCCCATCGAACCATCTACACACCTTGTACAGTCTTTGGATATTAATATGTAATATGTATTAATATTTCATCCTCTTAAGCTTTTTCAAACTCAATAGAAAGGTTTTGCTATGAGGACACTATCTACAATTTTAATTGCCATTGTTTTGCTTTTCACTCTCAGCCAGGTGAAGCAAACTGTTCTGGCGAGTGACGACTACCAACTCAACTTATCGCACATCAAATGTCTCGGAACTTACGTTGAAATCCACTTTGTTTTATTGAATACTGTCGATGGGGATGTCATCTCAGACCTTACTTACACCTACGGTACCATCCCGCCTGGGGCTCGAACCGGAAATGTTGTTCACTTTACCGATAATGTGGCACCTGGTTACTACGACATCACCAGCGCCTCGGTTTGGGTCAACAGCACTTTGGTAACGCTCCACAATCCCGGCGACTACGCTGGCGAATACGGCTGCCAGCAACAACCCACCAATACGCCTACATTTACTCCCACCTACACTCCAACAAATACTCCTACCAATACACCGACTTTCACCCCAACTGCCACCATAGGGACGCCTACCAGCACGCCAACTTTCACTCCAACCGCTACCATGGGGACACCTACCAACACACCAACCAATACGCCGACGTTTACCCCAACTGCTACCGTAGTGACGCCGACGGAAACGCCAACATCTACACCAGAGCCAAGCCAAACGCCGACTGTAACACCCACAACCCCAATCGCGACGGCAACCTTCTCGGTACCAAACACTGGCGCGGAAGATAATTTTGTTGGTCCGGGCTTTATTCTTGCAGGATCGTTTACGATAGGCTTAGGTCTTGCTCTCACTAAACTGTTACGAAAATCCTACGCGACTAAACGCAAGTAATCACTCCAATTTTAAGGTACTAAAAGTCCGGGATGCAGTCCCGGACTCTTTAATTAAATAATAAGGTTGAGTTTATCGCCTGAACTTCAGCAGCAACCAAACCAGGCTAAACGCGGCGGCAAGACCAGCCAGGATCCATTTTATATTTGTTGCTATCAGCGGCTCTTTTTCCGGCTCAACAATATCCTGAGCAGTAACTACTGTTAAAACCTCGTTCTCATCTGGCTGAACATCAATTACCTGCCCCAATTGGTCCTCACGAAGGCCAAAGATCAAAGGTTCAACAGTAATTTTTTCGCCAGCAAGCGTGCTCGCAACTTCGGTCGACTCTACGATTTCTTCTGACTCCATCGGCTCGATCATCACGTTTTCTTCCGATGGTATTGGTTCGGTCATCGCAATATCTTCTGACGGCACTGGTTCGGACATCGCGATATCTTCAGCATATGTTCCTGCCATTCCGCCGCCTATTCCGTAAGCAACGCCGCCGCCTCCGCCCTTTCCGCCCACCGACACCCAATTGAGAAGGTAAACTGGTTGACCAGCTTCATCTTCAGCTTGTCTCAGTGCGCTTTCAGGAGCGGCATCGTTCTGCAGGGTCATAGCAATTGGCTCATCCACAATTTGAGGAGCAGAAAAACTTGAAAAAATGAACTCACTGCCAAATATGACTGCCAACAGCATCATGGAAACCACACTCGCCCAACCGAATGTTGGCAGCAAAAAGCGACCACGCCGGGCTTTTTCTGCTTCACTGCGGGTGAGGGTGAATTGATGCGGCACGGGTTTGCAAGGCAGGCTGCGCATGCTGCGCTTTAACGCAGTCATATCCTCCAGAGCCAGTTTTAGCTCGGGGGATTGCTGCAGGCGCTTCTCAAATTTCGCGCGGTCTTTGATAGACAGCGCGTCATCGAGGTAATCGCAGAGCAGCGTCATGTCCTTTTCAGAGATCTCAGCGTGCCAGTTCATCATTTTCCTCGGTAATATGACGAAATTGGTCTGGTAAAAGTTCCCTGAAACCCTGCAGGCATTGTTGCATTTTCATACGCGCACGAGCAAGCCGGCTCTTAACCGTGCCGATCGGTGTTCCGATTATTCGAGCTACCGTCTCGTAATCTTCACCCGAGACATCCACGAGGGTGATCACGACCCGGAATTTTTGTTCGAGCCCGGTCAGGCAGTGTTGAATGGCGTTCTCAATCTCAGAAGCACCCAACACTTCTTCAGGACCAGCGGATTTATCCTCCAGCCATTCAGGCGATTCGATTAGTTCGCCTTCGTTTGTTTCCGGTTCGATCGGGATGGTGGGTCTGCGGCGCTGACGACGCAATTCGTCGTAACAGGCGTTGGTAACAATGCGTAAGAACCAACTTTTGAAGGATCCGCCGCGATAGGTATCCAGCTTGCGATACATGGAGATAACGGCTTCCTGGGTAGCATCCGCAGCCGCGTTTTCGTCTGCCATGATTCTATAGGCGACGTTATAAGCCATTTGCTGATGCTGGAGCACGAGCTGATTAAAGGCGTCAAGATCCCCATCAACAGCACGCGTTATCAGTTCGGTCTCTTCCATAATTGCTTTCTGTGCAAGACTCAAGCCAACGAGACAACACTTCACTTAGATTTTATCGCAATTACAATTCATAAAAAGCGTATATATAAAGATAAATTTCTGATTTTTCGGAAATTCTCTTACAAACGAGGGATTATATGCAAAAAAGAGTGCCTTGGGCACTCATTTTTGACGGGCGGTACTTTTCAAGTACTTACGATTCAGTGGAGGTACTGTCTTCATTGCGTAAGTGAGGGAAGAGGATGACTTCGCGCAGGGTGTGTTGACCAGTAAGCATCATCACAAACCGATCCACACCCAGCCCAAATCCGCCAGCAGGGGGCATGCCATAAGCCAGAGCGCGCAAGAAGTCCTCGTCCATCGGGTTGCGCTCTTCGTCGTCTTCGGTATAGGCGCGTCCGAGTTCAAGGAAGCGTTTTTCCTGGTCAAGCGGGTCATTGAGCTCAGTAAAAGCATTACAAAGCTCCACCCCACCGATGTACCCTTCGAATCGTTCCACCGTGTTGGGATCTTCAGGTTTTGCCTTCGCCAGGGGCGAGATGTCGCGCGGGTAGTCGTAGAGGAAGGTCGGCTGGATCATGACCGGCTCAAGATAGGTTTCCATCAGGGTGTTGATCAGCTTGCCGCGCGGAGTTCCCGGCTTGAAGGGGATCTGGCGGGCTTTCATGATCTCTTCCAACCCCTCAGCCGTGGGGTGCTCGTTGATGTCAATGCCAGCATGGTCGATCAGACCCTGGCGAATCTGCATCCGGTTCCAGGGGGGAGTGAGGTTGATTTCGTGCCCTTCGTATTGGATGACCATTGTACCTAACACACGCTGAGCGACCTGCGAAACCATCTGCTCGGTCATTTCCATGATTATGTTGTAATCGGCATAGGCCATGTAGAACTCAAGCTGGGTGAACTCGGGGTTATGCTTAAAGGACACGCCCTCATTGCGGAAGTCCCGCCCGATTTCATACACACGGTCCAATCCGCCAACGAGCAGCCGCTTCAGGTAAAGCTCAAAACTCACGCGCAGGAAGAGCTGTTGGTGAAGCTGGTTGTGGTAGGTGGTAAAGGGTTTGGCTGCCGCTCCGCCATAAATTGGCTGGAGGATAGGCGTTTCCACTTCCTGGAAACCGCGTTCATCCAAAAAATCGCGCAGGGCTTTGAGGGTCTCAGTGCGCATGCGGAAGATGTCGCGGACTTCGGGGTTGACCGCCAGGTCGACATAACGCTGGCGGTAACGGGTTTCGGGGTCGGTCAGCGCCGCGTGACGGATCACCTCGCCATCAACCACCTCATCCTTGGCGGCCGGCAGTTGATAAAGCGCCTTGGAGAGCATTCTAAAGTCCTCAACCTGCAGGGTGATTTCTCCGCGTTTTGTGCGCACCATGGCGCCTGTGGCTTCGATGAAATCGCCAAGGTCAAAGTATTTCACAAACTGGTCCAGCTTTTCCTGCCCGAGTTCGTTGATGCGCATGAAGAGCTGGATCTTTCCGCTGCGATCTTCGATGTGGGCAAAAGAAAGCTTGCCCATGTTGCGGATGGCACGCAGCCGACCCGCGAGGGTCAGCCTGAGCTCTTCCGGCTCGCCAGCAGCTTCACGTGCTTCGAACGCCTTGATGGCTTCAGCATTGTTGCTGTTCTTGTAAGAACGGGTTGGGTAAGGTTCAATCCCATCCTGGCGCAACTGCTCCATTTTTGCCAGGCGGAGGTTCTCAAGTTCGGAAAAGTTATCTGTAAGCATGTTTCGTCCTTTAGATTAAAATAAGCCCCACCGTGTTGAAGGGTGGGGCTTTGAGAATTCAGGCGACTACTCGCTCTTTAGAATCTCCACGGTGTAAGCACCACCTGGGGCTTCAATCTTAACCTTATCACCAACTCGATGGTTAATCAAAGCACGACCAATGGGAGATTCGTTGGATATCCGTCTCTCGCGGGGGTTTGCCTCAACAGGGCCAACGATCTTATACATTTCGGGCTCGCCGCCTTCTTCGCAAATCGTCACATGCGAGCCGACAGTGACAAGACCATGCTCGTTTTCGCCATCTTCAATGATGTGGGCGTTTGCAAGCAGCAGCTCCAGCTCCTTGATGCGACCTTCCGTAAAAGCCTGTTCGTTCTTAGCAGCTTCGTATTCCGCGTTCTCGATCAGCTCACCGTCTTCCATCGCATCCTGCAAACGTTGGGCTACTTCTTTGCGTTTAGTCGTGCGCAGAAATTCAAGTTCCTGTTCTGATTTTTCAAATCCCTCGCGGGTTAAGTATGAGCTTGGCATAATTTCAACATCCCTTGATACATCTTCTAAAATCCCAACCCCAAGTATCGGGCTGGGTTAATACAAAACGCGCTTCGAAAGCCTGAAGCTCCCTTAACGCCGGTGGATTATTATACTATGAATGCTTTTGTTTTGTGCAAGTAGCCAGTTGTATTAACATTACCAACCAGTTGGCTTGTTTTGGTCAATTCCAGGAAGGCGGCGCGGGTTTTGGCGCGATTCCGCACTTTTTGAACAAGAATCCCACCAACAGACCATAAACAAAACCGCCAATGTGTGCCCAATAAGCGGTGCCGCCCTGGTCACCCATGCCCAGCGAGCCAACCCCACTAAAGAGCTGGAGTATGAACCACAAGGTCAACACGACAACCGCGGGGACCAGCCTGAGGCGAGCAAAGTAACCGATCGGGATAAAAGTATAGACCCGACTCTGTGGATAGATCACCAGGTAAGCCCCCAAAACCGCGGCAATAGCGCCGCTCGCGCCAACCGTTGGGATGGCCGAGGTGGGGTTGATGAAGTAATGCGCAAAAGCCGCCGATATTCCACCCGCCAGATAGAAGAGCAAATACCTGATGTGACCCAACCTATCTTCGATGTTGTCGCCAAAAATCCAAAGATAGAGCATGTTACCCAGAAGGTGGAACCAACCAGCGTGCAGAAACATGCTGGTAACAATATTGCGCATATCCCCTAAGTCGAAACCTTCCCGGATCGCTGATGGGAAAAGAGCAAATTCGTAATAGACCGCATCAGGGTTTGGATTAAAAACGTAAGCCCACAAAAAAACCGCGACATTGACCAATATCAGAGCGTAATTAACAAAAGGAATTCGATGCGTTTTTATTTCATCACGAATTGGGATCATAGTTGTTCTCCGTCGGGGAAGATTTCGGTCTTTTGGGGTGCGTTATATTCCGCCTGCAATTCCAACAGGCGTGGATGGTTGGCATAAAATCCCCGGCGTTCTTCTGGCAGAAGCAAAGCGATGTGGCACATGATCTCATCGCTCGCCTGCTGCAGCCGATCTTTGGTGGTTCTTTCATCATGCACTTGAGGCAGCAGGAAGGGTTCACCAAAGCGCACTTCCACATGCGCCTTCTTCAGACGCAAAATCCTTTGAAAAACTTCGGTGGAACCAAGCACCGCGGTCGGGATCACCGGCACCTGGTTGCGAATTGCCAGCAATGCCGCCCCGGGTTTGCCTTGTAAAAGTTGCTTTGTTTTGGAGCGTGTTCCTTCAGGGGCAATTCCAACGATCCAATTTCTTTTTAAATGGACAGAGGCATCACGAAAAGCCCCAAGGTCATATCCATCCCGCGAGATCCAGATCACGCCAAGTTTATTTAGAAACCAGCCAAAAAAGGGTGCTTTCTCATATTCTCTGGCTACCATGGCAATAATATCCTGGCGGTGCGTGGAAAGCATCAGGAATGGCGTATCCAGACGGCTGATGTGGCTGGTGGCAACCACATATGCTATTCCATCCTGTATGTTCTCACCACCGACCACCTTTAGGTCGACCAAGCAGGAAACCAGGCGGCTCAGGAGTTTCATCACACGCTGGCGTTCCATGACCTAAGCTTCCACTCCCGTTGGGTAAAGTAAAAATTCATTCACTGTTCGCACTTTATTAACCAGACGCGAGAAAGCAAACAACATTCCAATAAACAAAAACACAAGCCCAATATAAGGCCAAACAGCTTGTGCCTGGCTTTCATGAAGAAGAGGGTTGATACCGCCAAAGATTGCCAAAGCGTTCCAGGCAGCATGCAGCAGCCAGGCAGCCAGGTATGAAAGCAATAAGGGACGGACCTTGTGGTTTTGCCAGTACATGCCAATTGCCAGTCCAACGATCCCGCCGGTGAGGATATGCAGAAGGCTGCCGCCAAACCTGCCCAGGATCAATCCAGCCCATTCAGCATATCCCACCTCGCTTAGCGGGAGCGAGATCACACTAAACAGTCCTTCAAACAGCGCGAAGGCGCCTCCACTGAGCAAGCCAGCCCGGAAGCTCTCCGCTGGTCCTGGGTTGCGGACTTTGAGTAGCCATACAGCCAGGGTTTTGAACAATTCTTCAATTAGTGGCATGATCCCAGAAACTACCAGGAGCAACCAACCCATCAGATTTGTCAAGTTGAATATGGTCGCAAACTCAGAAAACAACCCGGCAGGGTCGTTTTGCAGTAACTCTGGATTGTTTTGAAAAGTGTAAAAAAGTTCCACAAATTCGGGGTTGTTCAGCATGCCGGCAACAGCCATTATCATCAGGATTATTGCCACCATCATCTCAACCAGGGCGATGAATGGCGTTGAAATCCCTATCGAGAAGGTCAGAATGCCCGAATCACGTTTCGGGTTGATTGCCCTCTGGCTGCGTGAACCAAACTGCAGAAGCAATAAAACAGGCAGCCCAATCCCGGGCAGCGCCAGGTAAGCCAAAGCGGTGGCTTTTCTTTCCAGAGAGGTTAACCCCGTCAATGCCGCCAAACCAAATACCAGGAAAAGTCCGGCAATGGTCCAGAATATTGCTTTTTCTTCCACACGTTTCAGAAATATTGCCTGACCGGTAATCTTTCGGATGGTTGTCACAGTTGAAACCAACGCGATCACCAAAAAAACCAGCCCGGTCAATTCCAGGCCAATGATCATCGCTGGTTCAAGAGCAACTGTAGATCCATTATCCATGGCAACTTGCCCGAACGCGGCCAGCCC
>Ga0116164_10003796_pt1 | contig 10235 bp, 12 predicted proteins | sample AD_UKC109_MetaG_FD_89888 | JGI IMG/M metagenome (GOLD analysis project Ga0116164, IMG submission 89888) | Active sludge microbial communities of municipal wastewater-treating anaerobic digesters from Hong Kong - AD_UKC109_MetaG | ecosystem: Engineered > Bioreactor > Anaerobic > Digestate... | reverse complement strand
TGATCCACTCCAGCTCATCGGATCGGGATCGTGTTTACCTGGTCGATGGTGATCCATTCCAGGGCATCGGATCGGGATCGTGTTTGCCTGGTCGATGGTGATCCACTCCAGGGCATCGGATCGGGATCGTGTTTACCTGGAGAAAGTGGCATAAAACACCACTTTTTGAAAATAACCGACACAAAACCGACACAAACAAAGATTAATGAATTAATATACAGTGGTTATAATAGGTCTATACTAGAGAAGAACCTACATTTTAGACCACTTTTCAACATAAAAAAACCCTACCAATTGGCAGGGCTTTTAATGCTTATTGAATGCTGTTTTTATTCGCTTTGAATTTCCGGGGCGTGTTCATCCGTTGGCATGGGTTGAGGAAAACCACTTTCATTAAACCGCCAATTGGCTTTAACCGCTTTAATGAATTGTTTGCTTGCTTGCTTTTCGGTTATCCAACCTTTCATATAATTAGCTGTAACCACGCTAATAGTTGGCATAAAGCCCAAAGCCAAACAACCATCATTTTTAATACTTTCGGGTTGTGGTTTTTCGGCATCAACTTTTAATTCTTCAATAAACAAATCAAATCCACAAAGTACATCATGCAAAAAATCACCGTCCGGCCTTTGTTCTGGTTTCAGCAAAAGGAACGATTCTAAAACCATTTCTTTTAACCAAATGTAATCTTGAATGAAGTTTTCCGGGGTGGTGTCATCTACAAAAAACCGCCCCACATTCCTTAGTGGCATGGGTTCAATACGTTGGTTTTCTTTCTCCATGTAGGCATCAAATACGGCCTTTTCTTCAACTGTTAGATTTCTCATAAGATATAAAAATAAAGTAGCCGTTGTTTTTAGGTGTGCTTTGGCTTTGTGTAAACCAACAAGGGCAGTTTTCCACCCTTACACCATGAACAACGGCTTTATTTTCAATTTCTTATAAACAAACATATACACAAATTTTTAGCACTTTAAAAATGGTGCTAAAAATCGGGATTACAAAGGCCGGGGCAATATTTTTTTTAAGTGAGGGGTAAAGGGTTGATAATTAATTTACTGTGTGTATCTGCCGGGCAAATACAAATAAGATGAATCAAATTTTGATTAGAGAAAAGTTTATCCCCGATTGGGATACATTTTATTTAAATATTCGTTGGCTTTGGCCTCTATTTCTTCATTGCTTAAAGGGGGTGGTATTGGAAGTCCACACATACAGGCGTTTTCAATATCTATACGGTGTTGAAGTCTAATAGAATCCCAAAGATATTTTTTTTGTTCATCGGGTGTAACTTTGTCAAATTCTTCACGTGCTTTCTTTTGTGCCTCTTTTAATTCATCGAACAAATTTTTTTTAACCTCATTTTTTGCCATAACTCAAATAATTTTGATTATAGAAACGGTGTATTTCCATGCTTCAAAGTTCGGTAAAAGCAAATCAAAATACTAAATTCAATTGGGGGTTTTCGTTGGCTTCACCTTCGTACACCAATAAACAAAAATCAATCATGGCGTTTATATCAATGCCTTTGTACATCCGTTTTAGTATGGCTATTGTTTCGGTACGGTTATACCCGGTATCTAAATAGCAAATGAAGTTGTTCAAATCGGCTATTCTCAAAGTCTTTTTTTCCTGCAACATGGCTATTCCTTTGGGTTGGCCTTTCAATTCAATTTGGTAACGTTGGCCGGGGTTGTATTTTCCGGGGTTGTGTAGCCTCAAAGTAGTAAAAGCCTTATTATTTAACTTATTGTTCCAATTGAAGGAAAACCGGATAACGGGCAAATTATTTGTTTCCATAAGTTCAATTTTTAAAACAAACTGTATTGAAGGGCTTCATTTTCGGGCTGCAAAGCTGTTTTGTTTGCCCAGTATGGTGCAAATATGGCCGTTTCGTTTTCCTCAACCCTCAATTTTAAGAACCTCAACCGCTTGTTAATCCTGTTCTTTGTGTCGGTCAAAGTCTCAATTTCCTGTTTGTCGTGTGCAATTTCCTGTAATTGCTTAGTATTGGCATTATAACCGCCTGTTTTGCGTATGGTTGGCAGAATTACAGAGGTTACAAACTTGGTAAAGGCTTTAGCCTGTGGTAATCGTGAACGAAAAAGAAGTTTATACAAACCGCTTTCATTTATAGCCTGAACGCTATGATTGCGGCCAATTTCGTCGATAGCGACGACATTAGCAACCTCATCAATATCTAAAACTTTATTTATAGTGTTCCTAATATATTTATGGCCTGTTATCTCCGCTACATCTATTGAAACGAACCAGACTAAACCGTCTTTTTCAAACGTTCTTACTTCTTTGTTTTCATAATTGAATAATTGAATGTTATTTGCTTCCATAATCTTAAATATTAGTTGTTTATACTCTTTTTTGCTTGCTTTCTCGTGTTTGGGCTTTGCCGGGGGCTTGGTTTCTTTCAAAAGCCTTTCAACTGCTTTCAATTTCTTTCAAATTTCCGGGGCTGCACCTTTATCGGTTAGTCTTATAAAGTGGCTCAAACTGGCCAATTTTGGCCTGTATTGATGCAATACCCTGCAATTGTTTGCACTTTGGCCGGAAAAATGCAACCGTAAAACGGAACACAACCGGAACTTTTGGAAAAAACAGGCCGCTAAACTATTGATTGTCATTTATTTGAAAATCAATAGCTTGTTTTTTAAAATGGCCATTGGCAGGGGCTTTGTTTTTTCCGGTTTGGGTATTGTGTGGGGGTAAACCTTCAATTGCACGGTAAACGGTTCGTAAGCTGCAACTACATAAAGCTGCGATTTGGACGGCGTGTAAATCGCTGTTTAAATAAATTTCTTTGGCCAGTTCCTTATCTGCTTTGGGAACGTACAGGAAAGAACCACCCCAAGCAAAACAAAGCTTTACAACCGCCTCACGGCCTATAATCCCGGCCACTATGTCCATAACTTCACCAAAGCCGCCACCCTCAACATTTGCGGCCTTTGCCTTTTGAATCCTTCTTGATACGCTGTTTTCGTTCATGCCTGTTTGTGTGGACAGCTGGCTTATTGTTTGCCCGGCTTCGTGCAACTCCTTTAGAATAATTCCCGATACCTTTGGAACATATAAATAAATACCACCTAAACCCAAAATCAGTTTAATAGTGGCTTCGTGTCCAATGGTTTCGGCCATCATTTGCGCATCATCGTTTTTATATTTTCTCATGCTTAGTTAGTTTAGTGATTGGCCTAAATTGTTGCTTTCGTGTTCAATGGGTTGCATCCAGAATTTACATTCAACTCCAAATGATTTAAACCCATATTCAACCATCAAACCGGCTATTTTCGTAGCCGTCATAATTTCGGTTTTGTGGCCGTTATCGTATTCAGCAACCAACGCAAACAAAACGGCTGTTAAATCCCGCCTCAACTCTTTGGCCGTGTCGGTTGGCTCAAAGCCTTGTTCTTTCATTTGTTGAGCTACATAGTTGTAATACTCCAATAAATCACTAACTAACTTCTTTTGGCCTGCATAGCCTTTTGGCCTGAACTTCTTAAACTGTTTCAAGACCACTTTACGGGTAACATTTACCGAATCTTTAAACAGCCTTAAATCTTCAATACTTTCTTTCATAATATTAGCTACTAATTAGTTAAACAATATTTGATAAACTCTTTTGCTCTTAACTTGGTAAACTCAAATGGAACACCGCCACATGAACCACGTACCCGGGTTATCTTTCTTCGTTCTTTATACTTCATGGGTTTTATTGTGTTGGTGTATTGTGCCATAGCTCTTTTACTGCCAATCTTTTCAATGTAAACTTTTACCGGGGTTTGCTGCATTGCCTCAACTACAAAGGGCATCAATTCAATTTCCTTCTTTCTCTGTTCGGTAATACGTTCTTTTCTTGCTTGGTTACTCTTTGCGTTCCTACATTTCCGGGAACATGTAAGGGCTGTTTTTTTCAGGTGCGAAATATCGCAACCACACACGGAACAAAACCGGGATTCTTTTTGCTCTTTTTTACATATTTTTTTGATGGATTTTTTAAGGTTATTTTTGGATGTTTGCACCGTATATTCAAGCGGTGCAAACATCCTTTTTTCTTGTGCTTCATGTTGAGCAAAAAACGGGTGCAAACATCCGGGTTTATTGTGCTTCTTATTAACCAATAAAAACCACTTTTCGATTATCGCTTTTTGAATTTCGGATTGTATGGCCGAGGGGCTATATTTTTTCATCAAAGCATCAAAAGCCGCCCTTTCATTGTAACGTCTCCTAAAATCCATTTCAGACCAATAAACAGGATTTTTATACTTTAATAGGCTTTTTTCTTCATCGTTGGTTAAATCGGCCTCTTTAATTGAATTATCATAAACAATAAACTCATTCCAAAGCTTTGCAAGGTATTGGCCTAATAGTCCCACTTTTTCAGGGTTTAATGTATCGGAAATTGTTTTAATCCCATTTTTACCAAACCGATTGAAGTAGCGCAATTTCTTTACTTTTACTTCAATCCGTAATAGATTTTTTTCGTTTGTGCCTGATTGTTTGCCTTTATCGTATATTTTAATTTCGGAATCAGAATTTTTGCCGCCAATTTGTAACCCTTTCTTAATGTCTTTTGCATCCAATTGAGCAAACCGCCGCCAACCATCACAAATAATATAAGTTAGTAGTTTCCGGGCTGTTATTTGGGTTTTGATGTTCACCCCAAATTCAATATTTTCAATTTTAAATCTTTCGATTGGGATTTTTACAAGTGCCTCAACTTGCTTTAATGCTTCATAATATTGGTGTAGTGTAAAATCGTTGGCATTGGTCAAACCATCGTTATAAAACTTGTGAATTGAACCATGAATAGTAAAACGGTATTCATTGGGCTTTGTAGTGGATGGGCTTAATCGGAAACGTAGGGCTTTATAATCAGCGTTCAATGTTTGGAACGGGTGCAACTCCCCTGTAGCAACATTGGACGACTGAAAGAAATCCAAAGCATCATTATTTATCAATTCGTTGTATTCATACGAATTGATATAACACGATATTTTTAAGCCATCGAACAAATTGGATTATTTTTATTAGGTTTGCAGCCTACACGGGCAGCCAGCCCGGTATTTTAAGACCAATAAACAAGGGTGTTGTAAATAATAACGCCCTTGTTATTTTCCATCGGTCAACATTCCTAAAGCATTACACAAGTATTCCAATGCTTGTTTAATTGCCTTTTTTGGTGGAATGTCTCCTATTAATCCAAAGTTGATTTTACTTGTGGCCATAACTGCCAGCCTGTCCGGTTTTTGATAGTTAAACTGGTCAAAGTGTGGATAATCGTTAAGATGTTCCCTAACATTTTCTAAGGCATCACGAACAGTAACTTTTTTTGAAAGTCCTACAATGGTTAATTCATCAATGCAATTTTGCAAAATATTAACCCTCAATGCTGTTTGCTGTTCTTTCTTCATCGCTTTGGGGTGATTTCTGTTAGTGCCTGTTCAATTTCGCCACGTTTGTAATAAACCCGGTTAGCCAACTTGTATGACTTTAGTAAGCCTTTGGCCGTCCAGTCGGAAATAGTTACCAAAGAAACCTTGAATAATTGGGATACATCTTGACGGGTAAGATAGTCAGTAGGGCTTTTTTTTAGTTCCTGTCTAATTTCCTGCAATTCTGTTTTGATAATATGCAAACGGCCTAAAAGGGTTTGCGCTTCTAAATTTTCAATTTGCAACAATTGTTTTTCCATTTCGGTAAATGTTAAAATTTGAATGCAAACATGAGTATTTAGAAAACACAAAAACAGTCCATGTACGGTACAGACAAAAAGAAAGCCCCTGACAAACAGAGGCTTTTAGTTAATAACATTTCCCAAATTATAATAATCGTGTAATATCAATTTTCTTTTTCTTTTCACGTTCGTCAATATTTTCGGGTTTAAATAATTTTTCAACGTAGCTGTATTTTATTGGTCTATTTTGGTCATTTATAAAATTACTTGAAATTAACCTATATATTTGAGTTTTATCACATTTTAAAAGACCACTTTCATGTAAATCGTAAAACAAAGAAATCAATTGCTTTTTCGTTCCAGTCCATTTAATGTTTCCATTCTGTAATATTTCCTTTTCACTTAAAGAAACAAGGTATTTTAAGAAATCAACATAACCACAAAATTCGGCTAATTTATACCAATCATATACGATACATCCCCTTAATACCTTATTTTGAATTGAGCCGAATGACGTATGATAAATTTCCTGTATCCCTTCAAATTCATCTTTAGATAACTGTACTATTGGTAACGGTGAACCATCCACCATATTATTAAAACGATCTAAATGACTTTGAAAACATTCTTTTCGATGATGTTTAACCGATTCAATAGCCTCAACAGTAAACGGTTTCCATGTTACTGAATTTTTATCAATATCTTTTGCACGTTCAACGCTTTTTTCCATGTCCTTTCGAGAAAACAACCATTTCAAATACTTATCAATATCAATCCTTTGAATATCTAACTTTCCCATACTGTTTTAGTTTGCAATTCTTAAATGATTTCCTTCTTTTGCCCAATGTTCAGCCAATAATTTAGCATGTTCATCGGGTGTTACTTTTATGTATTTCATAAATGAAGTTTCGGTTTTGTGGCCTGTGATTGCCATTATCGAAATAGAGGGAAAACCCGATTTATATAAATTGGTTGCAAAGCTTCGCCGGGCTGTGTGGCTTGTAACCATTTCCCATTTTTGAAACTTCATTATTAACCGTTTGCCGCCTTTGGTTATGCTTTTACTTGTTGGTTCGTTAATTTCAGCTAATTGGCAAACCTCTTTTATATAATCGTTAAACTTTTGGTTACTAATACTTACAGGTAAAACACCGCCGTATTTTTCCCAAATACTTTTAAATACCGGGTGTAAAGGGATATTAACTTTTTTACCTGTCTTAATCTGTTCAACCTCAACGAATTTATCTTTAACGTTTTCGGGCTTAATGTTCACAATATCAGAAAAACGGCAACCAGTAAAAGCACCTATCAAAAACAAATCACGTACTTTGTCTAAACGTTCATTATTCGACAAATCCAGCATGAAAAGCCGTTCTAATTCGCTATAATCCAGATAAATATTTTCTGAATCTTCGGTTAACACCTTAAACCGGGGGCTTTGAAAATCTTTATTGTTGGTTAAACCCATATCATAAGCCACACGCATAAGCATTTTTAAAATGGCTATTTGCTTTCCTATGCTGTTGGTTGCAAGGTTGGCAACGTGTTTTAAATACTCTGTAAAATCCATGTAAAAGGCAATGGTAATATCATTAAAATCAACTTCACCGCCTTTGTATTTCTTGTATTTTGCAAAGTTCTGTAAATGAAAAAAAGTATTATTGTATTTTTCAATAGTTGAGGGGCTTATATTCTTTCCTGTTTTCTCATTGCTCCTGTGTTTTGATTTCTCAATGTAGCTTTCAATAAATGGGAACAACCGTTTAGGCTGTTCGGTTTCTTTTCCTGTTAATATTGCTACAAAGCTTTTAAGCTTTTGTATATTTAGGCCGTTCCCCTTTCTGGTTTCGTCAATTATAAAACTATTGATTTCAAAATTGAGCCTATCCAGTTGATTGTTAATAATATCCCTATCCTTTACAATGGTTACATTCTTAACTCTCATTTTTTCTTTATTCCAATACTTTGAATTTAGTTTTAATCCAGTTGAATAAACAAGCTTATCATTTTTGTTACGAACGATTAAGTAAATAGTTTGTTCTTTATCGCTCTTTTCCCTGAAAAAAAATTTGATTGTTGCCATATTGAATATTTTAAGACCACCACAAACATAATAAAAAAATGTAATTGTGTCGGTTTTGTGTCGGTTTTTTCTTAATCTATCCTTATTTACCCTTATTTATCCTTATTATTGATAGTACACATAAACACCAGTATATATTAACTATATAGCAGCTTTGGTTGTTTTTTCAGGCATTTTAAAAACCATGTTAATAAAGAAGGTTCGTTTCCTACCTGGGGAGCCAAAAGGAAGGGTGTTCATGCGATCACCCTTTCTGCATTAACTTCAAACTATGTTCTACATTTACATCCAATATTCAGAGAAGTCAGGAAATTATTATATTGGTTCAACCGATGATGTTAATCGGAGGTTGTGCGAGCATAATGAACTCTCTGAAACCCGTTTTACCTCAAAATTTCACCCCTGGAAGCGGATGGTTTATTTTGAAGTAGGAGAATCCCGCTCTCTTGCATGAAAGATCGAAAAGCATATCAAGAAGCAGAAAAGCTTCAAATCCGAACTTCCTTCCCGATGCACGATACAAAACATGTGCCCTATTATTATTTTTTGTCATAAACGATCTCGTACTTAATATTTTGATTATCTTTAAAATATACAGCATAATAGTTCTCACCATATTCGGGATGAATGGCTGGTTTTAGAACGATATTTGCCCCAATATCCAATAATTTCCTGTATGCATCGTCAACTTCGGCTCTTGAATTTGCTCTGAATGCCAAATGATGTAAGGCTCCTGGTTTTCGTCTATTTACTATCTCATTTTTAAATGCTTTTCTTGGGGATGTAATTGCAAAGGCCAGGGAGTTGTGTGTATATTCAATGACATGAAAATCGTGTTCGGCAATAAAAGCTTTTACTTTGTTTCTTATATCAAAACCCAGAATAGGTAAGAATTTGTCGTAAAATAATTCTGCACGATCTAAATCTTTTACAGTAATCTGTATATGGTCGATAATCGGCTTCATAAACAAGGTCTCATTTTATTTTTTCCGAAATTTAAGAAGCTTTTCGGGATTATGTCTGTTATCCCAAAGGATCGCGAAAAACTTCTGTCCTACCAAATCATCACCTTCTGGTTAAACAACCTGTCTTCATCCCGGAGCAACAACAGGTAGGTTCCCTTTTCGAGGTGGTTCAGATGGAGGACTCCCCCGCTCAGGTCTCCAAAACGTCCCTGGAACACAACCTTACCGTTCATGTTCACGAGCACCACCCGGGCCTCGTCCGACACGTCCGGTGCCTGCAACGTAAAGGTACCCCGGCCGGGATTCGGGAATACCCGGAGGTTCTGTTCGCGACAACTCCGGGAAAAGTCGCGGATGGTTTGGGCGTTTGTCGCCGGAATGTAGTTTATCTCTTTCGATTTCAGGTCGGTACACAATTCGCCCGTGGGGGTGATCCAGGCGTGGACTCTGCTCCCGGCCCGGGCTTGGAAACCGGGCAGCAGGAGGATCGACTCGGAGGCAATCAGATCGGCCACCGACTGATCCTGAAATGTAACGTTGGAGCCGTCGCCGGCAACAATCAGCACCGTGAGCGAACCAAAACAGGCCAGCTCACCCAGGCCCAAAAGGGTGTCGCTGACCGAGGAACGACCCTCGCCCGAAAGGGAAAATACAAAGGGGCTGGCCGTGTTTACGGCATCGTGCTCAATTGATACCCACACGGTTTTCGTACCCAAACTTCGCGGGGCAAAGGTAATTTCCAACGTGTCGGTACCGCCCCACCATTCGATCATGTTTCCGGGAAAAGCGCTCATCCGGAAATCGGCCGTATCGGCGCCGCCAAGACGAACCAACGGATTCCCGGTCAGGTACAGCCGGTTGGGGCTTTGATTTTGGATAACAAAACGGTGCACCCGCTCTTCCCCGGCTATCACGGGGCCGAAATCCGTCCCGTCTTCGGGTCGCGGATTTTCATCGCCGTTCGCGATCAGCGAATCGTTTCCATAAATTTGTATTTGGGATCCTTCCACTTCTACAATCCATCCCCTCGCTTCAAGGTTTGCTTTGGCTGCCATACCCAGGGCTGTTGGCCGTTCGTTCCCTCTCAGGAAAACGGCTCTGTCGGAAAAACCTTCCATTCCCAGCTGGTCGATCTGGCAAAGGATTTTATCCACGGTATCGGCGGCCATTCCGTTGTTGTTCAGTTCGAGCCGGTAAATTTCATCAAAACCGGCCAGGTTCACGCTTCTGATCTCGTTGTTGTTAAAGATGATCCATGAACCTCCGGCACCATCGATGATGCCCCCGCTGAAATCAAGCGAAGAATAGTGATTATCCGAGGCAAGAATGCTTACCCAGGAATTTGTAAAACAATTATGGGCCTCGAATTTTCCTTTTTGGTTGGTGCTCCAGATATAAAGCTCTGTAATTCCAGGAAATAGCTCCATGTGGGAAAAAAGGCTATCGTGGGTTAACTGGGGATTGTCGCGAATGCAGATGTGCCAGATCTCTTCCGTAT
>Ga0116164_10003792_pt1 | contig 10241 bp, 9 predicted proteins | sample AD_UKC109_MetaG_FD_89888 | JGI IMG/M metagenome (GOLD analysis project Ga0116164, IMG submission 89888) | Active sludge microbial communities of municipal wastewater-treating anaerobic digesters from Hong Kong - AD_UKC109_MetaG | ecosystem: Engineered > Bioreactor > Anaerobic > Digestate... | reverse complement strand
GCTATTATAATTCATAGAGTTTCTCTGTAATGAGGAGGCTGGGTATGAAAATTTTCTGTCCAATAATTTCCCTGGCTGTGTTTTTAACCCTCATGATTCTTCCCGGCTGTGCGTCACTCAACAATTTTCAGAAAGAAGGCGAGATCTCCCTGGAGGGACTGCACAGCCCAGTGAAGGTCATGCGTGATGAATACGGCATGGCCTATATCTACGCGGACACGATCGAAGACGCAATCATGGCCCACGGGTTTGTCTCGGCACAGGACCGCCTGTTCCAGATGGAGCTCACCAGGCTTTTTGCAACGGGCAGGATCTCCGAGCTCGTTGGAGAAATGGCTGTGCCGCTGGATACCAGGATGCGCACCATCGGTTTCTTACGCAACGCCCGAAAACACGCCGCTATCCTCGACGATGCGACCAGGGGATTTTTCGAGTGTTACCTGGAAGGGGTCAATGCCTATATCAGGACCCGCTCTGACACCTATCCGCTGGAGTTCAAGCTGGCCGGCATATCCCCATCTCCCTGGAGTATCGAGGAATCCCTCGCCGTCATGTACCTCATGGGCTGGAATTCTGCAGGAAACATGGACACCGAGATCATTGCACAGATGCTCATCGAGCAGGTCGGGATCGAGAAGGCAAGGGAGATTTTTCCCATCAATATCAACCCCGATGACGCGGCGACTGCTGCGCGCTCAGAAGATGCTTCCCGGTATGCCTCGCTCGGCATCGATCTTATGAATGACGAAGTACTCATGGCCTGCCTCGATCACGGCATGCTGAACGTGGGGAGCAACAACTGGGCAGTAGGTCCGCAGAACTCCCCGAGCAGCAAACCCGTAGTGGCCAATGACCCGCACCTCGAGGCCTATATCCTTCCCGGGCCCTGGTACCCGGTAGGGATCATTACGCCTGATGTCCACATCGTGGGCGCGGGTGTTCCCGGCACGCCGGGGATCGTGATCGGGCGCACTACACACATTGCAATCGGCGTGACAAATGCCTACGCCGATGCCCAGGATCTCTACGTCGAAACCATCGATCCGAACGACCCGGCACGCTACCTGGAAGGGAGTCTTTCGATCCCGTTCACCGTGCTGAGGGAAACACTGAAGATCAGGGACAAGGAAGCAAAGAATGGATTTCGCACAGAGGATATTACAATCAGGCTCACCAGGCGCGGGCCTGTCATCTCCGGTGTCATGCCGGGGCTCGATACCGAAAAGGTCATCAGCATGCGCTGGTCGCCCTTCGAAACCATGGGGTCCGGTGTCGGGCTTGATAGAATATCCACAGCAAAGACGGTTTACGATGTGCGAGATGCGCTCAGTAAGACAAGCTTCATCATGCTCAACTTCGTGTTTGCCGACACCAGCGGCAATATCGGATGGCATGTTTCAGGCACGATTCCGATCCGTTCATCCGGAGACGGTACGGTGCCCTGCCTGGTCAGGGACAGCATCGACAACTGGAGCGGGTGGATCCCCTACGACGAGATGCCCCATGCCTACAATCCCGGCAGGGGGTGGGTGGGTACCTGCAACCACCTGACAGTCCCGGCAGACTATCCATATTACTACTCGTCATATGCCGCGACCTCGTTCCGTTACCGCAGGCTCTCTGAACTGCTGAACACACCGGGGGTCAAAACAGTGAGCGATCACTGGGCAATACAGCGCGACACGAGGAACCTCATGGCGCAACAGATCGCGCCCGTGATGGCTGCCGCTCTTGCGGCTCATGACGACACAAAGGACATGGCTGACATCCTGGAGAAATGGACCTATAACGACGATCCTGACCTGGCTGCTCCTGCCATATTCCAGTCGGTGTACCGTGCATTCGCATTTAGTGTGTTTGCAGATGAACTGGGAGAAAAGACCGCGACCACCATGCTCAAGAAACGGTACTTCTGGCAGGAACGGCTCAAGAAAATGGTACTGGAGGGCACTTCGGTATGGTTTGACGACATCACCACCTCCGACACTGTAGAAACGCGTGACGATCTGTTCCACGAGGCCGCGTTGAAAGCACGAAAAGACCTTGCAGAAGAGTTGGGCAGAAATCCTGAGAAATGGCGCTGGGGAAAGATTCACCGGCTCACCCTGGTGAGCCCGATCAAGCGGTCCGGGTTCGGGTCCGGCATCCTCGGCGCAGGTTCGCACCCCATGGGCGGATCGGGTGAGACGCTCTATAGTGCCATCTATAGATTTGACAAACCTTATGGGGTGTTCATTTCCGCATCGCTTCGCATGGTGGCGGATCTCGGAGATAATGACAAGGTGCTGGCCGTGCTTCCTGGCGGTGTCTCTGCCCGGGTATTCGACCCTCATCGCGAAGACCAGGTGGATGCCTTCATGAATGGCGAGCAGCGTTACTGGTGGTTCAGCAATGATGCGATCCGGGAGCACTGCAGAACAACACTGATGTTGAGGCCGAGCGCTGAATGAAACAGCCTGGCCAGTACAAGACCTGAGGAACAGGATCTCAGGTGCAGGGGTCGCAGAGAAAAGATTTTTCTTTTAACGTGCAGGGAGACGGCTGCACGTTAAAAATATCGGTCACTCCGTGAGCCGTAAGCAGATAAGAATGCTGCTTTCCGTTTACTGTTCACTGTTTTTTGTCCTTACCCAACGCCTAACGCACCCCAAGGGCATTTCTTTCAGGGCACCTAGTGCCCAGTGCCTTTAGCTTGCACCTTAGACCCTATGACTTCTTTCTTTACACAGGTTCCCTGGATTCAGCTCAGCCGGTCTTTGAAATCATCATACCCGAAGCGGCGTACCACCTCGTAGTGTCCGTCTTCATGCAGCAGGGCGATATCAGGCAGTGGAGTTCCGTTGAAGGTGTTGTTCTTCACGAAGCTGTACTGGAGCATATCACCGAACACAAGAGAGTCTCCGGGCTTGAGAGGCTCCCGGAACGAATACTCACCGATGATATCGCCTGCCATGCAGGTATTGCCGGCAAGGATGAAGGTGAAGGTGTTCTCCCCGGGTTCAGCGGCGTCGTAAAGCGGCGGCGTGTACGGCACCTCCAGGACATCGGGCATATGGCATGAGGCCGATGCATCGAGTATGGCGATATCGGTCTCGTTGTGAATCACATCCAGCACCGTGGCCACCAGGTACCCGGCATCCACCACAAGGCCGCTTCCCGGCTCCAGGATGACCTCGACGCCGAAGGCAGTGCGGAAATCCCGTATAGCCCTGATGAGCGCCTCGATATCATACCCCGCCTTGTTGATGAAGTGCCCTCCGCCGAAGTTGACCGCCTTGACCCGGGAGATGTATGGGGTGAATTCCCGGGCCACGTGCTCGATGAGCCCCACGGAACCGTCATGCAGCGACTCGCACAGAGAATGGGCATGGAGGATGTCGATCTCCTCCCACGGAATATCATCCAGGTCTGAACCAAGCACGCCGAAACGAGAACGTGGCGAGCAGGGGTCGTAGAGGTGCCCGCCCAGTGTTGCATTGGAGTACCCGGGGTTGATACGGATGCCTACCAACTTGTCCCTGCCGGCGGCCTTCACCTCAGGGAGGAATCGTCTGAGCTGGTCTGAAGAATTGAAGTAGATGTGGTCGCTGATCTTCAGGAGCTCGCGGAGAGTGTCTTTCGTATAGGCCGGCGCATAGACGTGCACCTCCTTTCCGAAAGTTTCCCTGCCGAGACGTGCTTCATGAAGCCCGCTGGCCGTTGTGCCGTCGAGGTATTCGCTCATGAGCGGGAACACGGCCGGAAGGGCGAAGGACTTGGTGGCCAGGAGAACCCGGCACCCGGCTTCTGCGCGGATGTGGGCGGCCGTGGCCATGTTCTGCTTGAGCACGGCCATATCCACCACATAGGCCGGTGTGGTTATCCCTGGGAGTGCCGCTTCGAGAAGCGGCGGCAGTTTTGTCATAGTGCAGAGAGTTCCTTGTAGGCCCCGGCATCGAGTTTCTGAACATGCCAGGGCAGGCCCTGCCGGGCTACCTCTTCCAGGAAGGGCTCGGGCGGGAGCTGTTCCACGTTGAATACACCCGTGCCGCTCCAGATCCCTTTCATCATCATCATGGCACCGGTCACGGCCGGCACACCCGTGGTGTAGGAGACGGCCTGGGCCCCCACCTCACGGTTGGTCTCGGCATGATCGCACACATTATAGATGATGTACGACTTCTCTTTGCCATCCTTTGTTCCCCTGAGAATTATCCCGATAGAGGTCTTCCCGGTGTAGTCCACTGCCAGAGAAGACGGCTCGGGGAGGAGGTGCTTGAGGAACTGGAGGGGGATGATCTCGACCCCATTGTACATGACCGGGTCGATCCTCGTCATCCCCACGTTCTGGAGCACCTCGAGGTGTTTGATGTAGTTGTCGGAGAAGGTCATCCAGAAACGGATCTTTTTCAGTCCCCTGATATTGAGCACGAGGGATTCCTCTTCCTCGTGGTAGATCAGATACGATTTACGGGGACCCACTTCCGGATAATCGATCATGCAGGAGATGCTGAGCGGATCGATCTCGATCCACGTTCCATCCTTCCAGTACTTTCCACGCTGCGTGACCTCGCGGATATTGATCTCCGGGTTGAAGTTGGTGGCAAAGGCCTTGCCGTGGCTGCCGTCATTGCAGTCGAAGATGTCGATGGTTTCGATCTCGTCGAAGAGATTGTTCTGGGCATAGGCGCAGTAGATGCTTATCACTCCGGGGTCGAAACCGCAGCCGAGCACCGCCATGATCCCTTTTTCCTTGAAGCGGTCCTGATACGCCCACTGCCAGGTGTAGCTGAATTTGGCCTCGTTCTTGGGTTCATAGTTGGCTGTATCCAGGTAGTGCACCCCCGTTGCCAGGCATGCATCCATGATGGGCAGGTCCTGATAGGGCAGGGCCATATTGACCACGACATCGGGGTTGTGTTCCTCGATCAGGCTGATGACCTGCGCCGTATCGTCTGCATCCACCTGGGACACGGTGATGGCGGAAGCACATTCCTTCTGAACCTTCAGGCACTTATCCAGGGTTCTCGATGCGAGGTGGATCTTTTTGAAGACCTCACGGTTCATAGCACATTTCTTCGCCACAACGGAACCTGCGGCTCCTGCACCAATAATCAGTATATTATCCATGATTGAGCTCCTCTTCTTTGTAAGGATCCGAGTTACAGACCCATTACTGATCGCGGGCCTTTCTCAGCCTGCTTTTTAAGTGCTATCAGACATTCCCTCACCACCTTTGCCGCCACGACTGCAGAGACCCCTGCAGGGTCAAGCTGCGGGGCGAGTTCGACAACGTCGATGCCCACGATGTGAAGTCTGGAGATAATGGAGATGAGGATGTCTGTCAGTTCGTTGAACATGAGTCCGCCGGGCTCGGGTGTGCCGGTACCGGGCAGGACGGAAGGGTCCAGTATGTCGATGTCGCATGTGAGGTAGCAGGGCTTCGTCCCTGCCCACGAAGAGATCTGTTCGGGCGATGATTTGAGCCTGGTTACGGTTTCATGCTCGTCTCTGGTGCACGATCGGATGCCGATCTGCCGCACGCTGTCCGGACCCAGGAGATCCAGCACCCGGCGCATCACTGTGGCGTGCGACAGGTTCATGCCCAGATAATCCTCCCTCAGATCAGCATGGGCGTCCAGGTGGATAACCTTCAGGCCCGAATAAATCTGCGCAGCGGCTCGTATGGCTCCCAGGCTCACCAGGTGTTCTCCGCCTAGCAGGAATGGAATCTTCCCTGCAGAAAGGATATCCCGTGTGGTTTCTTCAATACTCGCGAGTGCCGGGTTCGGGTCGCCGAAGGGAAGTTCCAGGTCGCCCCTGTCCATGAAAGAGCAATCTTCAAGGTCACAGAGTTGGACAGGTGAAAAGGTCTCCAGGGCATAGGAGACCTCCCGGATCGCACCAGGGCCGAAGCGCGAGCCTGGGCGGAAGCTCGCAGTGGAGTCAAACGGCGCGCCAAAGAGACATATGGCCCCGTCATGTTTCGATGCCATGAAGGTGCTCATGGTACGCTCCTTACTTCGGGTCTCCCGCCAGAAAGGTGTTCGGTCAATAGCTAGTCCCAGAGTACCACGGCGGCAAATGCTGCGCCGAATTCCTTTACAATGTGCTCTGCGGCTGCGCTCTTGATCTCGCGGACCTTCTTGCCGCGCATCTTCATGCCTTCCTCTGCCATCTTCCTCACCTTGGCCTCGACGACCTCCTTGGAGTCTTTGGCAGAGTACTCCATGATGAGGCCCGCGTGGTCCTCATCCTCCGGGAAGGCGATGGCAACCCCTGCGGCAATGATCTGGCCCGGTTGATCGGAGGTGATGGATGCATAGGCAACAGGCACCAGTGCGCCGTGCGGCAGGTCTACGGAAAAGACCTCTGTTGTATGAGGGGGACATATACTACTCATCCTCACGAGATTAGTGTTACCAATGCCGGCATCCATAAGTGCGCCGTCAAAAGCATTCAGGAGCGTGAAACCTTCCGAGGTCCCTGATGTAATAAAATAAGTAGTAGGTGTCTTGAATATCATGGGTATGTCCCCCTTTCTTTAAAAATATGTTTCAGAAACTCGGCGGGGCCGAGATCCAGAGGATCCTAGCCGCTTTATCTGATTTGTTTTCAATCCAGTGTTTCTTGTTCGCAGTGTAATAAAACGAATCTCCCGCCACGGCAGTGTATGCCTCCTTACCCAGGATGATGACGATTCTGCCTGTAAGCACAAATCCGCATTCGTCGCCATAGTGTGCCCTTTCCGGGTAGGTGCTTGAACCGGTCTCAAGGGTGACCAGAAGAAGATCCATCTCTCTGTCCTGTGCCCCTGCAATGAGCACCTCCCGCCTCACACCATCTTCTTCCTCATTCTTGATGGTGATCCGCTGCTTCCGGTGGAAGACCACCTCCTCTACACCCTCATCAGTAAAGAACTCGCTGGCTTTTGTATCCAGGGCGTTCAGGATGTGTTCCAGGGTGTCCAGGGACGGCGACTGGAGGTCCCTCTCAAGTAGAGATATGAAACCCTTAGTGAGATCGGACCTGTTGGCGAGCTCTTCCTGTGTAAGCTCTTGAGCTAACCTGAGATTTTTAATCTTTTCGCCGATCTTCACTTTGTCTCCCGAGACACTTTAGTATGCCTGATAGTTTATTGTAGTAAACAAATTAGGGGTCTCTTTAAGGCAAATACATCTTCCTGTCAAGAGAAATTTTCAGCAATTTGAGGAACATTTGCTGAAAAGGGAGGGGGGTATTAAAGGGGCGGATTTTGGGGGGCAAAAAATCAGGCATTAGGTGCCCTGAAAGAAATGCCCTTGGGGTGCACTGGGAAAGGATTCGAATTGCGGAGTTCGAAAAAAATCCTGTGTATGAGGTGTAGGATGTAAGATAAACGATTTCGGATCTCGAATTGCGAATTTCGAAATAGAATCTACGATAGGTTGTCCTGTCTTTCATGCTCCATTACGGGTCTTGTTTCCCAGGTTGCTTGAGCTGAGTTAATTTTCCGGATATTTGTATCCGGGATACAATTTCTTGAAACACTCAGGGCAGATACCATGGCTGAAATTCGCCATGGAATGGTCTCGCACATAGATTTCAACCTGTTCCCAGTACCCTTTGTCGTTTCGCACTTTTTTGCAATTGCTGCATATGGGGATCAGCCCGCTCAGGGTCTTTATCTCAGCCAAAGCCTGCTCGAGATTCTGCTTCTCTTTCACGAGCGTTGTGTGCTCATGAACTAACAGGTGTGCGTATTTCTCCCGGGAGGCCTCGAGTCCGTATGATAGGAGAGTCACAAGCAGTAACGAGAGGAGGAAACGTAAACTTAAGTATATAGGGTAGGTATATATTTCAAACGAGAATGGGTTGATCATCACAATACACAGCAGAATAAATAAGACGGCTGAGGCAATACCCCCTTCCTTTCTTCCCAGAATGAACAGAAAAATAAGAGGAAAAGGAAACAACCAGTAAATTGCAGATCCTGATCCTGAGCCAATGGATATGTTATAGAGAAAAATCAGGCCCATCAGGGTCACCATCGACCTGTACACCAGCAAATCAGCGTTAAATCTTACTATACTGATCAGTCCCGCAAGGATAATTGCACCCATCAGGATATTGATTGCGGCTTCCAGTGGATTGCCTTCCATAACATCGACAACGGTGAATCCTACAACGATGGGAAGCAATAATCCAACACATAGGTATGCAAAATGACGTTTTCTTGTTTTTTCTCTCTCTGTGATTTCAGATTTATCCATGTCTGAACAGGCCCCCCTGGTGCTCAATTACAGAAGATTATGTGCCCTCCATGTTAATGCTATTATAAAAGCTATCTGTAAAAAAACAAAAGGTAAAAGAGCAGATACGGGCACCTCAATGAAATTATGACGTATTATCTATTTGTTTTCCTGGAAGAGACTGAACACCAAAACCAGATGCCACTAGTTCACTGACCGGATCTCTCCTGGGAAGCACATACCCGATTATTCTTTCTTAAGGATACGGTATGTCAGGTCCGAACCAGGGATCAGGCGGGCCCATGAGCACAAACGGCATGGGGTTGAACTTTCCCAGCGTGATGGTGAGCCTTCCGATACCGAGATACAGGGTATCGTTTACCTTGCGCACCTCATTGGTCATGGTGTTGGTGTAGAAGGTATTGTAGTCCCGGTAGCTGAGCTGGAACGAGGGTTTGCCGTCGAAGACCGATGAGACCATGGATGTTTTATTCAGCATAACGCGGGCCAGCCGCTGGGGGGAGTTCAGCCTGAAGAGCGACCGGATGATGCTCGCTATCTTCATGAGGGTTGCCACAAAGTAGTTTTCATACAGAGTGGATTGTGTCGTGATAAAGGTGTTGTATCCGTGGCCGTGCCGCTCCCCCAGGGGCTCGAATGCCTTGTGTTGCCAGGTCCCCCAGGTGAAATAGAGATAGAACCAGGCCAAAAAGCTGTTGATGACATAACCGCTGTCCAGAAGCGCTGCACGATATTCTCCCTGCATTTCGTTCATGGCCGGGGCATCGAGCTGGTAGAAGAGTTCCATGAGCTGGCCACGCTTCAGCTTCATGAGATCCTCGTAGACATAATCCTTCAAAGGCTTTCCAAGGTAATCTTCAATTGCCACAGGTTTCCCTCCTTCAATGATATTGTATCAGCCCATAAGGGCACATAATCCAAAATGGTCATCTGTTATGATACCAGAAAAAGGAGGAAGAAAGAACTGGTTATAAAATTATCGGAGTAATGGAGTACTGTCGAAGATCCCGCTACGGCGGGGGAATGATGGAGAAAGTCAAAACTAACGGCACAGAAGTTAACGGCAGATCTGCGCCCCCCTTACTTCGAGGTTTATCTCGTGTTGCGCCTGGATGTGATATTGTCTGATTAAAGAATAAGAAATACCCCTTTACTTTTAAAATTATCTCCTGCCACGGGATCGATCCTTCCCGCCCGGGGCCGTGCTTGACATGCATGGCCTTAGCCGGTAAGATAACATTGTTTTTCGCTGGAATGCGTTGCATTCCAAGCGTTGCCCCTGTTCGAACAATATTGAGAAAGAAGAGGATGAAAGCACATGGCCCAGGTCACACCAGCAAACAAACCATTGAACCCCGAGACCAAGACCAGGCTGGAGGCAGTGGTAAAGGAGCTGTTCAGCTCAAAGGATTTTCACCAAGTCAATATGCGGCATATTGCGCAGAAGACCGGCATCGGGCTCAACACCATATACCTGTACTATGAGAGTAAGGAGCGTCTGCTGTTCTCGTTTGTCGACGAGTGGATCCGGCAGCTCGACAGCAGGTTGGAGGAGCACCTGCAGGGCATGGCGGACGTGAAGGAAAAGATCCGCAAGACCATCTGGGTCATCCTCGATTTCTATGAAAAGAATCCGGACATAGCCACGATCGTTATCATGACTGTGCCGTTCAAGACCTGGATGACGGACAGCACCTTCAAGCAGAAAGACTTGTCCATGCGCATCATCGACCTCCTGAGAGAAGGGCAGAAGAACGGGAAGCTCGATCCCGGCGTGCCGGCGGAGGTCATGTTCGACATCGTGTACGGCGTGATCCACAGGCTCGTCTACATATGGCTGTACCTGAAAAAGAAAGAGGCACTGACCTTAGATGCCAACATGTACTTCGACATCATCTGGCGCGCTATAGAAAACCCCGGGAACAAACACGTCGCATAGCTGTAATAGTGCTGTTCTGAACATTTAATCCAACCCATATCTTCATTTAACACTCCCGGCCTGAAAAGGGG
>Ga0116164_10003790_pt1 | contig 10247 bp, 7 predicted proteins | sample AD_UKC109_MetaG_FD_89888 | JGI IMG/M metagenome (GOLD analysis project Ga0116164, IMG submission 89888) | Active sludge microbial communities of municipal wastewater-treating anaerobic digesters from Hong Kong - AD_UKC109_MetaG | ecosystem: Engineered > Bioreactor > Anaerobic > Digestate... | reverse complement strand
CGCAGCGGTCGTTTGGAGCAAGCAGCGCGTCAAAGTCCACCGATGCGGCCATCAGGCGGCGGGCTTCCGCATAGCTGGACTCGTACGAGAAGCCGCCGAAGACGATCAGCGACGGGTCCGGTTTGACGTTTTCTTCTTCAAGTGCGCGGCAGTAGCCGGTGTAGCGGTCGTATACCGAGAAATGCGTGCCTGCCGGAGAATGATACTCGCGCATGAACGAATCGAAGTCGTGAATATGGTTCAGCCAGAAATTAGCGATAAAGGCGATTCGCCGGTGACCCAGATGCAGCAGGTATTTCGTCGCAAGGTACCCGGCCGCGGTGTTGTTCTGGTATACGTGCGGCACGCCGTCGACGACTTTGCGTGGGCCGATGATGACGAGCGGCACGCGCTTGAGCGCGGGAGCGAGCTCAAACGGGTCCTGCCCGGTGACGGGGGTGAAGATCACGCCCGCGGTGGAGGTTGCGCAGGCCGCCTGCAGGCAGGCCTTTTCCTGCTCCGGGTCGGCACCGATGGTCATGACCACGACTTTTCTTCCCAGTTTGCGCGCAGTGTCGATTGTGCCGTTTGCTACCTCGGCATAATAGGACATGCCCAATTTGGGGACGATAAACACGATTTCACCGTTGGTGCGTGCCGCGGGCGTTTGATAGCCCAATTCCGCCGCCGCGCGAAAAACGCGTTTCGCAAGTTCCGGCGCAACCGACGGATTGCCGTTGAGCGCGCGTGAAGCGGTTGCCGCGGACACGTTTGCCTTTGCCGCCACCGCACGAATGTTGGTTTCGTTCATTCGATTTCCTCCTGCTTGTTCTCCAGACGCTGCAATATTGTTGCCATACACCTTATTATGAAGAAACTGTTTCCTAAAATCAAGAGAAAAGGAGAACAAACATATAAAATAATTAAAAACTTTCACGCGGAAAACAAAATGTGAGAAACATGTAAATTTCCCTTGACTTTGTGTTTATAATTTATTATATTATAGGTGCTTTTCAGAGAAACAGTTTAGCGTCAAACGCAAAACGAGAAACATCGAGAAACAAAGCAAGATCTACGAAAGGAAAACTTCATCATGTTGAAAAGACTATTGGCCCTTGTACTTGCTCTGAGCATGGCTTTTGCTGTTGTTGCATGCAGCGGCAAAACCGACACGGAGGCGGCCGCGACCAACGACGAAGCGACTGCGCCCGAAGCGGATTCCACCGCCGGGGCGGCCGAGGAAACTACCTTTGATTACCCGGTCAAGACCATTACGATGGTCGTGCCTTACGGCGCGGGCGGAACGACCGACACGGTCGGCCGTCAGCTGGCCGCGGCGCTCGGCAACGTCCTTGGCGTTTCCGTCGTCGTTGAAAACCAGAGCGGCGCATCCGGCTCGATTGGCTGCCAGGCGGTTCTGGACGCCGACAAGGACGGCTCCGTCGTGCTGTTCACCGCGGAGAGCCTCGGCACGCAGCGTGTTATGGGCATCAGCAAACTGAGCTATGCGGACTTCAGCCCGATCATGCTCACGGCGAACGACCCCAAGGTTATCGTTGTTGCCGGCGATTCTGAATATGACGACATTCAGTCTTTGCTGGATGCGATCTCGGCCGCGCCGAACACCATCCAGATGGCGTATACGGGCCCTGGCGGCTCCGGCCATGTGCAGGCGCTCATCATGAACCACTTTGGCTATGAACCCGCGCTGACCGCGTATACGTCCGGTTCGGACTGCATCGTTGCGACGCTGGGCAAGCAGGTTGTGTTCACAAACTCCAACTATTCCACCGTTGCTTCCTATATTGAAAGCGGCGACCTGAAACTGCTGGCGGTCTGCTCCACCGAGCGGATGGCGCAGTATCCCGACGTGCCCGCGCTTTCGGAAATCATTGAGAACAGCGAAGACTATATGTCCATCCCGTACACGCCGCTGAGCATGCTCGTTGCTGCGGACGTTCCCGCGGACGTGCAGGATATGCTCCGCGCCGCCTGCGCAATCGCCGTGCAGGATCCGGATTTCAACGCCTTTATGGAAAACAACAGCGTCGACAAGCTCTATGAAAAGTATACGACGGTCGATGAGATGAACGCGTTCTATTCTTCCTGGGAATCCACCGTGTCCTGGCTGCTCTATGACGCGGGCGCCGCGTCGTTCAGCCCCGAACAGTTCGGGATTGCAAAACCCAACTAAAATCTGATGAAAGTCCCGGCAAAAGCCGCCGGGCGGAAACAATTTGCCGGGGGCGTTACAGCCCCCGGCGAGGTTTACGGAGGAGGAATCCGCCTTGCATGAATATCTGAAAAACAAAAGTGTGCAAGACAGCATCGTGGCTCTCGCGCTCGGTATAGCGCTTGGAGTTTACAGTCTGTACAGTTACCAAAGCGCGGTCGTCCGGACCGACTGGATTATGTCGCCGTATCTATTCCCGCTCCTGCTTGCCACGTTCGCCGTTGCAATCGCCTTTTCGCTCTTCATGGAAGGACGCTTTGAGGTTGTTTCCGCGCGTGAAAAGGAAGGGAAGACGGACGTGTCCGTAGCCAGAATGGACGTAAAGAAGCTGCTGTGCGTCATCGGTCTGGGAATTGCTTATGTCATACTCATTAATTTTATCACCTTTATTCCCGCGTCGGTGCTGTACCTGGCCGCAATGATCTGGCTTCTGGGAGAGCGGAGGATCTGGATGGTTGCCGCAATTTCCGTTGGTATGCCGCTTCTGCTGTATGTATTATTCGCCGTACTACTGAACGTCCGGCTGCCGTAAGGAGGTTGTTTCATGAGCACTCTGCAGGGGGTTCTCTCCTTTTTTGTCGATCCCCGTTTTATACTGCTCTGCTTTGCCGGGGCCGTTGCGGGATTGTTTGTCGGCTCCATTCCGGGGCTGTCCGTTTCGATGGCTACCGCGCTGCTTGTCTCCATTACCTATACATGGAGCACGAACGACGCGCTTGCAACCGTTATGGGCGTATATGTCGTCGGCGTTTTTTCGGGTGCGCTGTCCGCAATCCTGATCAATATTCCCGGCGCTCCGTCCAGCGTTGTGACCACGCTCGACGGCTATCCGCTTTCAAAACGCGGGGAATCGTTTAAAGCGCTGAAATACGCCACGGTCTATTCCTTTATCGGCAGCGTGTTCGGCCTTATCGTGATGGGGCTGCTTGCGCAGCCGATCACGAAGATCGCGCTCAAGTTTCAGCCGATGGACTACTTTCTGCTCGCGCTGTTCGGCCTCACGACGGTCGGCAGCCTGACCACAAAGAGTTTTTCAAAGGGTCTTATCAGCGCGCTGATCGGTATTTTTCTCGCGCTGATCGGGCTGGATTCCGTTGTCGGCACGCCACGCCTCACGTTCGGCATACAGAATCTGAAAGCGGGCATCGCGGTCGTTCCCGCGCTGGTCGGCCTCTTCGGATTTGCCGAGGTGCTGACGGTGATCAGCACGGGCGCCTCGGACGGCGAGGTTTCCAAAATCAATAAAGAAGTCATAAAACTCGGAACGATTCTGAAAGAATTCTGGCATTCCATCTATTACTGTGTTATCGGTACGCTGGTCGGCGCGCTGCCCGGCGCGGGCGGCCCGGTTGCGGCGTTCCTGTCGTACAGCGAAGCCAAGCGCATTGTGAAAAAGCCGAGCCGTCCCTTTGGCGAGGGCGCGGTGGAAGGCATCGTCGCTTCCGAAAGCGCGAACAACGCCTGTATCGGCGGCGCGCTGATTCCGATGCTCACGCTCGCTATTCCCGGCGACGCCGTAACGGCGATTATCCTTCCGTGTTTTACATTCACGGTTTGCAGCCCGGGCCGACGTTTTTAAAAACCAACGCGGACAGCTTCCAGGCGATTCTGGCCGGCGGGCTGATCAGCTGCGTATTCCTGCTCGTGCTCGGCCTTCTGGTTGCGCCGCGCATCAGCAAGATCATCAGCGTGCCGAAGAAGCTGCTGCTCCCGATCGTCGCCGTGCTTTGCGTAATCGGCGCTTATGCCTGCAATAACCGCATTTTTGACGTTTGCATGATGCTGTTCTTCGGCGTGCTCGGGTTTTTGCTGCGCAGACGCGGCTACAGCGTCGCGCCCGTGACGCTCGGCCTCGTTCTCGGCGGAATGATGGACTCGAATTTCCGCCGGGCAATCTCACTGGCCTCGACTGCGGCCAACCCCGTCGTAGCGCTGTTCGGTCGTCCGATTACGATGATCCTTCTGGTGCTCACGGTTCTGACAATCATTACAAATATTCCGGCTGTGAAACGCTACCGTGCGGGCCGAAAGGCCGCCCGGGCGGCAAAGCGCGCCGGCTGACAGGAGAAATACTATGTACGCATACTCAAAACGTGGTTCCGTGTCCGGGACCGTCACCGTTCCGGGCTCGAAGAGCCATACGATCCGCGCGGTCATGCTGAGCACGCTCGCGGAGGGCGACTCCGTGATCCATAACCCGCTTCCGAGCAAGGACGGCATTGCGGCCGCCAATGCGGCGCGCGTTTTCGGCGCCGACGTCGCAATCGATAAAGAAACGCAGACCTGGACCGTTCGCGGCCTCGGGCATCGTCCGGCCGCGCCCGCCGCTGTGATCGACACGATGAACAGCGGCACGACGACCTGCTTTGCGCTCGGCCTCGGCGGACTGACCGAAGGATACGTTGTCATCACCGGGGACGAGCAAATCTGCCGCCGCCCGGTCAAGGGCCAGACGAAGGCTATGGAAGAACTCGGCGCGGCCTGCATTTATACCCGGCCCGGAAACGACTGCCCGCCCGTCTTGCTTGGCGGACCGATGAAGGGCGGCGTGTGCCACCTGAACGGATTCAGCAGTCAGCACATCTCCGGGATTCTGCTGCCCGCGCCGCTGCTGGACGAAGGAACGCAGACTGAAATTATTGTGGAAAACCCGCGTGAACTGCCGTATCTGCAAATGACGATCGACTGGATGCGGCGTTATGGCGCGGAGATTGAATATTCGCCGGACTACAAGCATTTTCTGGTCAAGGGCGGACAGAAGTACACCGCGGTGGAAAGTACGATCCCGTCCGACTGGTCCGGCGTCGCGTTCCCGATGATCGCCGCCGTTATTTCGTCCGGTGAACTGACGATTACCGGGCTGGACTTCGACGATTGCCAGGGCGACAAGGCCGTCGCCGACATCCTGATTTCCATGGGCGCGGATATTAAAAAGGACAGGGAAAACGGCACGATGACCATCCGCGGCGGGAAACCGCTGCACGGAACGAGCGTGGATATGAACGACATTCCGGACAGTCTGCCGGCACTCTGCGTTGCGGCTGCGTATGCGCAGGGGGATACGCTCTTTACGAATCTTGCGCACGTTCGCGTTAAGGAAAGCGACCGCGTTGCAGTTATGCAGGAGATGCTGGACGCCTGCGGCGGCAGCACGGAAGCTACGAGCGACACCATGACCGTGCATGGCGGGAAACCGCTGCACGGCGCGTCCGTTTCGAGCCACGGCGATCACAGGATCGCGATGGCGATGGCGGTATGCGGATTGATGTGCGACGGACAGATGCGCATCAGCGAAGCGGAGTGCGCCTCCGTGTCGTTCCCCGAGTTCTATGAAACGATGAACAAAATCGGCGCCGGGTTCGAGGTCGGTCAATGACGGCGTGGCTGAAAAAGAACTGCTGCAGCGAGATTAACCCCGTTTGGTTTGCAAAGATGGCCGCCAGCCTGGTTGTGCCGGCGCTCATCATGCTGCTGCGTCCTCTCGGCATGGATTTTCGCCAGAGCGCGACCGTTGCGGGCGTGCTTCTGGTGATTATCTGGTGGACGACGAACATCGTAAAAAAAATCCCGGCTTCGCTGTTTTTGCTGCTGTGGTTCTGCGTGTTTTCGGGGGCGCCTGCAAAGACGATCTTTACCTTCCCGCTCGGCGAGACGTTTTTGATGCTGGTGATCACGTACCTGTTCAGTCAGGCGATCAGCAACTGCGGGCTTGTCAGCCGCGTGCTGCTGCCGATGCTGATTCGCTTTGCGAACACGTCGTTTAAAAGCCTGTTGGCCATCATCTTCTCGTTTTGCCTGACGATGTATGTAATTCCCCAGCCGATGGCGAGGCTGGTGTTGGTCGCGGTTGTGTTCGACAGCTTCCTTGCACAGACCACGATCAAAAAGGAGACCCGGCAGGTGCTTATGTATGCGGTGTTCGTGTTTTACGCGATCGTGAACATTGCCTGCAAAGACGCGGACATGATCATGAACTATGTCGCCGTGAGCTCTTCCGGCGTTGCAATCAGCAACTGGGCGTGGACGAAGGCGATGGCGATTCCGACGGTCGCATATGCCGCCGTCGTGCTCGCGCTGTTCTGGTTCGTATTCCGAAAGGAACTGCGCGGCGTGCATTTCACGTCCGCGCCCGGCGCGGGGGAAGCGCGGCGCGGATTCTCGCGCAGTGAACTTCCGCCGGTCATCGTAATCGCCGCGACCGTCGTTCTCTGGATGACGAGCGGGCTTTGGGGCAGCAATATACGGCTGTTCGGGTATATCTCCGTCAACACGCTGATTACGATTGCGGCGACGGCTGTGCTGTTCCTCATGGGGACGCTGACGAAAAAGGATTTCGGTGCGATCGACGTTGTTACGCTGATCTTTTTGGCGGCGGCGTTCGCAATCGGCGGCGTGCTCAAAGCCTGTGGCGCGGCGGACATCGTATTCGGGCAGTTTTCCGGGATTTTCCCGGATCATTTCTCGGTCTGGGGCCTCATGCTGATGGTGCTGGTCGGGATGATGCTGCATATGGTACTCGGCAGCAACACGACGACGCTTTCCGTAATCGTACCCGGGCTTATCGTGCTTTGCGGCGCGATGGTCAGTCCGGAGGTCGTGGTATATACCTCGATTATCAGTGTGGCGTTCCATGCAATCCTGCCGTTCCATTCGGTCAGCGTGATGGTCGGCACCAGCAGCGGATATTTCCCAAGCAAATATGTTGCGCGGCTGGGTATCCCCGTTACGCCGCTGATCTTCCTTTCCGCAGCGCTGATCTACCTGCCGTACTGGCGGCTGATCGGGCTGCTGTAGGAAAAAAATTCCCCGTTACGGGGATGACTGAACCCCTTTTCGGTCAAAAAAAGAACCGGACGCATTTCTGCGTCCGGTTCTTTGCAGAGTTACGTTTTTTTGCAGGGCTGTCTTCGCGGGAGTGCTTTTCAGCGTTTGCCCGCAATCAGCCTGCTTACGAAAATCAGCAGGCAGGCGCCGCCGACGGCGATTAAAAACCCGCCGATCGACCAGACGTTGCCGGAGCCGATGCCAATCCAGCTGGCCAGCCAGCCGCCGAGCACGCTGCCCGCGATGCCGACGATGATGTTGCGAATGAGGCCGCCTTTGCCATGCATGATTTTGCTTGCGAGCCAGCCGATCAGCGCGCCGATGAGAAGCCATCCGATTACATGCCAGAACATATCTGTTTTCCCCTTTCCGTTTGTACGATGTTAAAAATATGCGATTGAAGGAATAATACGGACGTTCGTCCGGCGAAGCGGCCGTTTCCGAACTTGCGGGAGACGGCTGTTCGGTTTTCTTTTTGAACAGCACGCGGAAGATGATGTTCGCGACCGCGGCGATTGCGGGGCCGATGATCACGCCCGCGCCGCCGAAAGCGATCAGTCCGCCGACCGAAGCCAGCAGGGTAATCCAGGGCGAAAGACCGATATTACGACCCGTGATAATCGGGTCGAGCACCATCCGCAGCACGACCATGGCGATGTAGGTCGCGGCCACGGTGATTGCCATCGGCGTGTTTTTTAAGAGCAGCGCAACAATCGCCCACGGCACGAAAACCACGCCGGAGCCGATGACGGGCAGCAGATCGAACAGGCAGACTCCAAGCGCAATCAGCGGCGACCACCATTTCATGCCCGCGACGATCATGCCGGTTGTGACCACGCAGAAGTTTACCCCAAAGAGGATGAGCTGCGCTTTGCCGAAGCCGAGCGCGGCTGAACCGATCGCTTTGAGCACGGCTAAGAACCGGTTTTCTTTTTTTGTTTCGTTTATTTCCATTAACTGCATTATACCTGAAAGCGGCGTGCCGGCACAAGAGCGCCGGCATGACCGCGCGTGAACCGGAAAAGAGGGCGGGCCGCCGGCCCGCCCTAACGTTTGTTTATCAGAATGTTTTTAGCGCTTGACGATGCGGTAATAGGTGCGTGAAGTCAGCCGGTAGATGCCGAAGTAAAGGAGCGCGAACACGAGCAGCGTTCCGCCGATGCAGCAAAGCACCAGATTCCAGTCGTAAAGCATAAACGACCGGAGCATACGCGCCATAATCCGCGAAGCGAACACCATATGCAGCGCGGTTGCGGCCAGCGGCAGGAAAAACACCCAGAGCACCTGGCGGTTGATCGTATGCCGGACCTGCCGGTCGTCCATGCCGACCTGCTGGAGAATGGAAAAGCGTTCCTTATCTTCATAGCCTTCGGTAACCTGCTTGAAATACAGTATGAGGACCGCCACGGCGAGGAAGAGCACCGCGAAAAACGCGCCGAGGAACAGCAATCCGCCGTAGAACCCGTAGCCGTCTTCCCGCGCGGTATAGAAATCCGAAACGATGAGGTTCGGGGTTTCGTCGAAAGAGGCGGAATAATTATCCCGCACCGCCTGAATAAAGGAAATGCAGTTCGCCTCCGACCCGGCTATATCGAAGCGGAAACTGCCGTCGAAGAAAATCAGCGTCGGTACGTCGACAAACTCACTGTCCGGCCAAACGTAGTCGTTTTGGCCGTACTGCTCGTCCTCCGGCAGCTCGGTAATGAGCTTGCTTTTGTCGGCGGAGAGCGTGACGTTGTTTTCGGCGGCAAGGGACTGCAGCGCCGCGTCGTAGGCGACGATTTGAGCCTCGGTCGCGTCGTCCGGCACGTATACCTGCGCGTCGAACGGATACATACTGTGCGTCATTCCTTCGCGGCCGAGATAGAGCGAGAGCGTGCCGGAAACCGTGACGACCAGCATGGTCGAAAGGATGCAGATTGTTGCGAGTCCGCGCGCGTTCTGCCGCATGCGGTGGAACATGCCGGAGATGGTAACAAAATGGTCCGGCTTGTAGTACAGGCTCTTTTTCAGCCGCAGCAGCCGCAGAACCACGATGCTTCCGCAGAGGAAGAGCAGATACGTTGCGATAATAACCACGATCGCCAGCGGGAAAAATACGCCGAGCGCCAGGCCGGGAATATCGATCGTCCAGGCGAAATAGTATGCGCCGCAAAGCAGGGCGAGGCCGAGGATTGCAAGCGGCACAAGCCCCTTTTTGTCTTTTTCGCCGCGCTTTTCGCTGGAAAGCAGCGCGATGGGATTCGCCATGTGGACGCGCACGAGATTGACGATGGACGTGACGAAAAAGATTACAAAGAACAACCCGAACATCAGCGCGTAGGCCAACGGCGCAAGAGAAAAACTGCTGCCGGGTACGGCGTGAATCAGGCGGATCAGCGCCAGGAACAGGAGCCGGCCGAAAACCAGCGCGATTACGACGCCGCAGGCAAGCCCGCCGCCGATGACGAACAGGTTTTCCCAGAGCAGGACACGGCCTACATTGCGCTTGTCGAGACCGAGGATGCCGTAAAGCCCAAATTCCTTTTGCCTGCGCTTGATGAGGAAATTGTTGATGTAGAGCATGAAAAGGAACGTGAACAGCGCATACACGACGAGGCCGAGACCGAACATCATCGTCGCGGTCCGTCCGGAAGGCGTGTTGGTCAGGCTTTCGGAAAACAGCAGCCCCGCAATCAGCAGGAACACGCCGCTCATCACCGCCGTTGCAATCAGATACGGCAGGTATGTCAGCTTGTTCCGGCGCACATTGCCCAGCGCAAGCCGGAAATAGAAGAACTTATGCAATGTCTCCACCCCCGAGAATCGAAAGGTTGGACACGATGCGCTCAAAAAACGCGCGGTTCGTTTCGTCCCCGCGGTAAAGCTGGGAAAACAGCGATCCGTCGGAAATGAACAGCACGCGGGACGCATAGCTGGCCGCCATGGCGCTGTGCGTGACCATCAGAATCGTTTTGCCGAGCGCGTGCAGGTCCGAAAACTGGGACAGCAGGCTTGCGGAAGCTTTGCTGTCCAGCGCGCCGGTAGGTTCGTCCGCAAGCAGGATGCGCGGGTCGGTGATGATTGCGCGCGCGATGGCCGCGCGCTGCTTTTCGCCGCCGCTGACTTCACAGGGATATTTGTTGAGCAGCTGGGTGATTCCAAGCTGGCGTGCAATCGGCATCAGGCGCGATTCCATCTCGCTTACGGGCGTTTGCATGAGCACGAGCGG
>Ga0116164_10003789_pt1 | contig 10248 bp, 9 predicted proteins | sample AD_UKC109_MetaG_FD_89888 | JGI IMG/M metagenome (GOLD analysis project Ga0116164, IMG submission 89888) | Active sludge microbial communities of municipal wastewater-treating anaerobic digesters from Hong Kong - AD_UKC109_MetaG | ecosystem: Engineered > Bioreactor > Anaerobic > Digestate... | reverse complement strand
CTTCTCATTGGCGGTGACCAGCTGGCTGAACACCTCGGTCTTCGGCGTGACCGCGAACAGACGGTTCAGCGTCGCGAGCCGGCGCTCGTTGTCGCCGAGATTGAAGTACGAGGAGTTCAGCATCTCCAGCAGCTGACCCTGCGCCTTCGCGGACTTGCCGGCCTTGGCCGCAGCCGTGGCTGCCCGGTCCAGCGTTCCGGCCGCTGCCTTGTAGTTCTTGCGCAGGTACTGGATCTGCCCCAGCAGCGCAAGATCGTCGGCCGGCTCGGGCATCCCCTGCTCCCTCCACTCCGCGAGGGTTTTATCCCACCAGACCGCCCATTCGAACACAGGGCTGCGGTCCACGCCGGCGTCCCCTTCCAGAACCCGGTGAAAGCGCTCGCGCGTCGTCAAGCAAATCACTCCTTGGTAGAGCCGGCCATCAGCCCGGAGATAATCTGTTCGGAAAACAGGAAGTACACGATCAGGATGGGGATGAGCGCCACGGTGACCGCCGCGAAAATCTTGTCCCAATTCTTAATGAAGTTGTCGGTGTAGCTGTAAATCGCCAGCGTCAGCGTCTGGCTGCCCTTGTGGGTGAGGAACACCATCGGCAGGAAGAAATCGTTCCAGATCATGATGAACTGCAAGAGCCCGATGGTCGCGAACACGGGCTTGGAGATGGGGATGATAATCTCGCCGAAGATGCGCAGATCGTGCGCGCCGTCGATCCGGGCCGATTCGATGATCGAAACGGAAATCTCCTGGAAAAAGCGGTAAAACACCACAAACGAGAAGGAGAGGTTGGCCGCGTACACGATCGCGAGTCCCCACATGTTGTTGGTCAAATTCACCTTCGACATCATGAGGTACAGCGGCAGTATGCTCAGCTGCACGGGCATCATCAGCCCCAGCAGAAGGTATCCGCGGAGAAAGCCCTTGCCCCGGAAGCTGTACTGCGCCATGCCGTAGGCGATCATGGAGGCTACGATCAGCAAAAACAGCAGCGACGTGAAAACCAGAAGGCCGCTGTTGAGGATGTAGCGCCAGAACGATTCCTCCAGAAATACCGTCGCGTAGTTGTGCAGCGTCGGGCTCTGCGGAAACCCGATCAGGTTTTTAATCAGCTCCGACTTGGTTTTAAAGGAGGACAGCACCGTATCGCCGACCAAAAACACGGTGATGAGGGAGTACAGGATCAAAACGGCCGAAATGATATCCTGGACGACGCGGCTCCGCCGGCTGCTTTGGATGTGCTTTGTTCTTTTCATGCCCCTATCCCTCCTATTCCCTGACATGCTTGATGATCGTTTCGGTCAAGAACCAGAGCGCCAGGATGATGATCAGCATCGCCACGCTGATGGCGGAACCGAAGCCGATATCGGTTGTGCCGTAATAGGTGCCGCCGAAGGCGTAGCGGTAGAAGACCATGGCGATAAAATCCAGCTTGTTGTCCACGCCGCCGGAGGGGCCGAAAATCACATAGGCCTGCCCGAACATGGTCATCGCGAAAATAACGCTCAGGGTGAGGTTGGTGGTCATGGACGCGCGCATGTTGGGCAGAATGATGCTGAAAAACCTGCGCAGCTCGCCGCAGCCGTCCACTACGGAGGCCTCGATGATGTCCTGGGAGGTCGATTGCATGTCGGCGTAAAAGATCATCATGCCGGCCGCCATGGCCTGCCAGAAAATGATGCCGACAAACAGGCCGAACATCAGCCGGGTATCGCCGAGCCAGGCCTGCGTATACTGGTTGCCCAGAAGGTTCTTGATTATATAGTTCATCACCCCGATGTTGCCGTCAAACACAAGCAGGGCGAAAAAGCCGACGATGGACGTGCTGAGCACATAGGGCAGAAAAAGCATCGTGCGGATATACCGGCTGAACCGGATTTTGATAAAGAGCATATACGCCAAAAAAATCTGCAGCGGCGTGATAATCAGCAGTACGCAGGCCAGATACTTGAAGTTGTTTCCCAGCGCGTTGAAAAACACGTTGGACATACGGTCGCCGAAAAGCAGATACTCGAAGTTTTTCAGGCCCACGAATTTCATGGGCCCGATGCCGCTCCATTCAAAGACGCTGTAATAGATGGAGCACAAGATCGGGATGATGACAAACACCGAATATAAGACGAGGCCCGGCAGGATGAAATACAGATAGCTGCGGTTTGTACTTCCCGCCCGGTTCAGTGTCGGTTTTTTCATGACGGTCTCCTTTGTTTACGCAATGAGGGACCGGCGAAGGTCCCTCATTGCGTATGGACTGCGAGGTTATTATACTCTTCAAACCCTTAACGCAGGTATCTTGCATCGTCTTTTGCCCGCGCTCATCGTCGGGAAAGCTTGATATAGCCCCGCTACATCTGCATTTCCTCTCCTCGATTGCGAACAAAATACTCGCAATCTATCCTGCATTAAAGATTTGAAGCAGTATTATTTCCCCAGAACCTCCTCACGGGTGAGGCAAAGCGCGGCCAGCTCGTCGACGAAATCCTTGGGGGTCATCGAGCCGGAAATCACCTTGAGCTGATCCTCTTCCCACACGTTGCAGGGGCTGTCGCCGCTGCCGGCCAGGAAGCCGAGGATGTTGTAATAGCTCTCCGCCTGTACGGTGAAGGTGCTTGCCACATCGTTGACGACGTCGCTGTCGGAAACGACCAGCGGCGTACAGGATACGCTGCCCAAGGCGCCCAGCCAGCGGCTCTGGCCTTCCACGCTTGCGAAGTAATTTGCGAACGCCAGCGCGGCAGCCGCGTTATCGGTATTGCTGGATACGGCAAAGCCGCAGGAATTGGTCGAAACGAAGGGGACCTGTCCGTCTTCGCAGGGGATCTGGAAGGCGCCGAAGCTCAGGTCGGGATTGTTTTCCTCGATGGTGGCAATCGTCCAGGTGCCGCCGATGTACATCGCCGCCTGGCCCATCGAGAACGACAGCACGGCGCCGTCGTTGGTGGTGCCGACATAGTTGCGGCCGTAGTAGCCCTTTTCGCCCCACTCCAGGAGCTTGTCGTAGGCCTTGATCACGCGCTCGTCGTTGACGTCGGCATAGCCCGTCTGCTCGTATTCCTGAATCCAATCCAGCGCGATCGCCGCCTGAATCGGCTCGTAGAGGAACAGCACTTCCCAGGAGCTGCCGGGACCGAAGGCGATGGGGATATAGTCGGTCTGCACGATCTGGGCAAGCAGCGCTTCAAACTCGGAGAACGTCGCGGGGATCGTCCAGCCGTTTTCCGCAAAGAGATCCTTGTTGTAGAACACCGCGCGGCCGCCGGTTTCCGCGGTGGGCGTGGAGAAGACGGAGCCGTCCTCCATCGTGACGATGTTCATGGCCGAGGTGCCGTCGTAGAGGCTGAAGTCGACATCGTCCGTCAGCTCCATCAGCAGGCCCTGGTCCACGTAGGCCTTGTAGTTGGTCGTCGCCAGGCCGTTTGTCCAGAACAGATCCGGGCACTCGCCGGCCTGCATCGCGGTTTGCAGCAGGTTGTAGTACTGGTCGCTGGTTTTGATCGAAATTTCGATCTCCACATCGGGGTACAGCTCCTGGAAGCCCTCCACCACGGATTTCAGAGCGTCCTCAAAGGATGCCGAATGCTCCCAGATCACCAGCTTGCCGCCGATCTGGGCGTCGTCCGCCAGTGCGGCCGTTACGGTAAACGCCAGCGCCGCGGCAAGGAACAGAGTTAACAGCTTTTTCATAGATTTTCCTCCTTATGTATGAAGTTCGGGTGGTTCATACTCGGAGTGTAGCACGGCAAAGTCAATGGAATAATGAATGGATTTTGTCTGTATTGTCACAATTTCGGACAGTTGTTGCATGCGGGACGCGGTTTAAGCACAATCTTTAGGTTTAAGCATTAATTTTACGATTTCTCCCGGTTCGCCTGCCGGTAGGCCTTCACCGTACGGCCCTCCATTTTTTTAAAGAGGCGGAAAAAATAATTCACGTTGGGGATGCCGACGCGGGCGCAGATGGCCTCCGTGGATTCCTGCGTCGTGCGCAGCAGGCGCTTCGCCTGTTCCAGGCGCAGCGTGTTGAGATACTGCACATAGGTTTGCCCGAACTGCTGTTTGAAATACTGGCTGAAGTAGGATGCGTTCAGGTGGAAGTGCGCGGCGGCCGCGGCCTGCGGCAGATCGTGCATATAGTTCTGCTCCAGATAGTCGCGGATGCTGTGCGCGATATCCTGCCGCTGATGAATCCGGCCGTGGATTGCCTCCACCATCCGCACAAGCCATGCCTGTGTCGCGAAGATGGAATCAAACCGGCTGACGGTTTGATAGGTGATGGCTTCCTGCTGCGCCTCCTGCGCCTTGAGCCCGTAAAAGCGCTCGCCGCAGTACACCAGCGCGTGCAGAAACCGCATCACCGTCTCCCGCACCTGCTCGACGTCCGGTGTCTGCCGCACGCACAGCTCCGCAAAGCGGTCCAGGCTTTCCAGCGTGGCGCGCAGCCAGGCGGCGGTGAACGCTTCCTCGCGCAGAAAGCTCAGCGGCGGACAGGCGTTGTCCGGGATCTCCTGCGTGATATAGAGCCGGCTCTCCCGGCTGTAAAACGCGAGCCTGCAGCGGGCGATTGCCTCGCCTGTGGCCTCGGGCAGCGCATCCGCCGCCGTGAACCAGGAGGAAACGCCGCCGAAGCAATCCACGTTGGCGTAGAGGTTCAGACTGTCCCCGATGGCGTGAAAGCACGCCTGCAGCGCGTCCGTATCCAGCGGCTTGCCGGGCAGCAGCGCAACCACCCGGTTTTGCCCGTCCAGATACCCGCGTCCCAGACCTGCGTCCTCCAGCGCCGTGCAGATCAGACCGGAGACCATTTCCAGGTTCAATTCGTCCCGGGTTACCGCGGCGGCGGATTCCCTGCTGCGGAAGTGAAAACACATCACGCGCGCGCCGTCGCTTTCGCAGTATCTTCGCACATCGCCGGCCAGCATCGTTTCCTTGGCGTGCAGAATTTGCAGCGGCCGGTCGTCGTCGACCATCTCGCGGATGATCTGCGGCAGCTTCTCCTCGTCCAGCTCGTGCTTGAGAATATAGCGGTTGGCGCCGTAGGATATGGCCTTGCGCGCGTAGGTAAAGTCCTCGTACGCGCTGAGCACCACCATGATCATCGACGGAAAGCGGGAACGCAGCTGGTGAATCAATTCCAGTCCCGTCATTCCCGGCAGCCGGATATCGGTGATCATCACGTCCGCCTGGTGCTGCTCGAAAAACGCCAGCGCGCGCTCTGCGGAATCGAAAGCGCCCGTCACGGAGAACTCCCGGTCGGCCTCGATACAGGTCTTGAGCCCCATGCGCACCAGCATTTCATCCTCGACAACCACCACACGAATCATTGCGCGCCCTCCTCGTGTTCGATGATCGGCAGCACCAGATATACGACCGTTCCCTGCCCGGGGGCGCTCTTGACCTCCGCGCCGTACGCCGGTCCGTAGTACAGGCGGATCCGCTCCCGCACGTTCTCAATCCCGATATGATCGCTGAACCGGTTCTCCGGCTTGAGCGGCTCAAGGGTCATGGGATCGAACCCCAGGCCGTTGTCGTGGATCTCGATATGCAGCGCGTCGCTGCGCCGGGTGATGATGCGGATGATTCCCTCGTCCTGAATGCCGCGCAGGCCGTGCAGGATGCAGTTTTCCACAAACGGCTGCAGCATGAACCGCCCGATGTGCAGCTCCCACGTGTCCGGCGCCACATCGTATTCGACCCGGAAATCCTTGAACCGGACGCGCTGGATATAGATATAGCTGTTGAGCACGTCGATTTCCTCGCGCAGCGTTACGGTGTCCTCGTTGTTGCGCATGACCCCCGTGGTCAGCTTCATCAGCGCTTCGACCATCTGCTTGATCCCGGTTTGGTTGTTCAGCACCGCCATCCATTTGATCGAGTTGAGGGTGTTGGTCAGGAAATGCGGCCCGATCTGCATGTACAGCACCTGCATGCGCTGCTTGTTTTTTTCGATCTCCTTGGTGCGCACCTCTTCCAGCAGCGTCTGGATTTCCGTAACCATCCGGTTATAGCTCTGGGTCAGCTGCTTGATCTCGTTGCGGCCGGGCGGCTCGCTGATCCGGTTGAACCGTCCCTTGGATACGTGCCGCATCCCGCTGCTCAGCTTGCCCAGCGGCCGGATCATAAACCAGTAAATCGCGCTGTAGCCCGCAATCATCACCAGCAGATAAAACGCGCTGACGATCATGGTGAGCCTTTTCAGCGTATTCGCGCTGACAAACAGGTCGGCCTCGTCCGTGATAATCACGCTGAGCCAATCGGTCTCCTCCATGCGCGCATAGCACGCCACCAGCGAATCCCCGGTCTCGTCCGTCAGGGTAAAATAGCCGTTCTCCCCGGTGCAGTCCTCCGGGGAAAAGCCCAGGTAGGTTTTGTTCGCGATATATTCGTCCCGGTCCGATTTGATAATCTGGCCGTCGTTGCTCATGATATAAAAATGGCTGCTTCCCTGCGTCAGCAGCGGATTGCTGGTGACCTTGGTGAAAAAATCGCTGGAGCAGAACATATAAAACACCCCGACCTGTCTGTCGGGCGCGTTAATCGCCCTGGCAACGGCAAACACCTTGGGCTTTCGCGAATACGCGCCGTACATCAGCTCCGTCGGCAGCCATACGCATTTTCCCCCGCGGGCAAGCACGGTGTCCTCGTACTTTTCGCGGTACTGCGCAAGGTTGGTATAATCGCGCCCGTAGGTATAAACGGCGTCGCCGAAGCACATCGAGATGCTTTGCACATAGAGCCGGGTGTTGAGCATCGTCAGCAGGGTCTGCTCCACCTCCTCGGGCGGCTGGGTGTAATTGTGGGAGTCGATATAAGCGCGCGTGGAATCGTCGTAATAAATGGTCATCGACAGGTCCTGAAAATCCCGGAACAGCAGCTCGACGCTCTGGTTGATTTCGATCAGCAGGCTCTCGCGTTCGGAAATTGCCTGATCGAGCAGGTCGTTTGAATAGCGATTGACGAAGAACAAAAACAGAAATACGCTGGGCAGTATGATCGTGATCATCAGGATCACAACGATCTGCGTGCCTATTTTGCTGTGAACCCCGCGGATATCACCGGACACCGGTCTGCCCCCCTGCTATTCCATTGTGTGACTTGACTGTATCTTAATGGAACGCAGAACGGCTGTCAAGCATACCGCGCCGCTTCGGTGCCCGCCCGCAGGCCACATTTTGCAGCTTGCCCGGGTATGGCGTATATGTGGATTGCGCTGAGAAAACGCAAACGGTTATGCCTCTTTTTTGACATGCAAAAGCATAGGGGCTTTCGCCCCTATGCCTGAACGTTTTCTTTCGGCATTTCGCCTATTCAAGTTGCGGTATACGTACAACCCTATGAGCTCCACGAGAATTGCCCCTTGAATCAATCCTTGCTTCCACGCTCCAGATGCGCTCGAGCATCATCTTGTATAGGTATCATACAACATATTTTGTATAATGTCAATAGATATTTCAATAGTTATTTATTTAACTTGCACAACTATATAGCCTGCCGATCAGATGTTCCCATACAACCTGTTGTGATTTTGGATGTAAAATCGGCCGGGCAGGAAGGAACGCCGCCTTTTATTCCAGGGGCAGGCGGCGCAGAATTGAAAGCCTTCCGTTTTCCCATTCGCACCAAAAGCCCGCGCCGTTTCCGATCTGGTAATCGTAATATCCTCTTTGGGGAAATGCGAAGCGTTCCATGATCGCCATCAGCGTTCCGCCGTGCGCGACAACGGCAATTCGGGGCGATCGGGCGGTTTCTGCGATTTGAAGAAACGCTGCGCGGCTTCTTTGGCTGAAGCCGGCACGATCCTCCCCGTTCGGAAAGGGCAGCGTGCCGCCGCTGTCAATCCACGCCTGATAGGCTGCGTCATTCTTGAGCTCGTCGTAGTTCCGGTATTCAAACGCGCCGAAATCGCATTCCCGGAATCCTTCGACAACGGTGGGAACAGCCGGGGGATACAGCAGTGCGGCCGTTTCCAGGCAGCGTTTCATGGGGCTTGCGTACACTTGCTCCACGTCCGGATACCGCCGGCCGTGCAGCGCGGCTATTCCGCGTTCGCTGAGCGGCTCGTCCGTCGATCCAACATAGCGCTTTTCGGCGTTCCCGGCGGTGGCGCCGTGCCGGATCAGCGCGATTTTCATTTGATCTTCACCCCGATCCCGCAGGTGATCCGCACAACCGCCTTCGCCTCCCGGGCCAGCGCGCACAGGGAGCGCCCCACCTCGGCCCGCCACTGCCGCTCGTCGCCGTCCATGGGAATCACGCCCATCCCGACCTCGTTGCAGAGGATCACGGCGTCCGGATTTTCCGCAAGCAGACGGCGCACATAGCTTTCCGTGCTTTCGCCCTTTGCGCACAATTCGCGGATGATTTCATGAAAAGCGTCGATCGCTTCCGCATGCAAAGCCTCCTGCGCGGTGCAGGCTTTCGCCCATAATCCGGTTTCCCGGTGCACGTACTCGCGCTTGCCCTGATAGGCTCCGCCGATATAAAGCCGCATCGGATCTCCTCCTTCTCTATAATGGAAGCCTTGCGGCGATGCATACGGCCAGGGCGACGCAAAGCTCGCACAGCTCCACAAAGCAGCCGGCCAGATCGCCGGTTATGCCGCCGAAGCCGTGCAGCGCCATGCGCCGATACCACAGCAGCAGCACAAGGCAGGATAAACCGGCCGCGGCGGCCAAAACCGGGTCGATCCATACCATCACTCCAAACACCGCGAGGCTTTCCAGCGCCGCGCATCCCATTACCGTGCGCCTGTCCGCCGTGCTGGAAAAGGAGTACAGCAATCCGCTGTGCCTGGCGGACGGAATACGGAGCATCACCAGAACGCATACGGAACGGGACAGCACAAAGCCGGAAGCAACCGCCAGAACGGCCCGTACGCTCGTCAGTCCGTCGTAAGCGCCCGCCTGCAGCAGCAGGTACATGCCGCACGCGATCACCGCGAATGCGCCGATATGGGAATCCTTGAGGATTTCCAGCTTCTTTTCTTTTGGCTGATGGGAAGCCAGCGCATCGAAGGTATCCAGAAATCCGTCCATGTGGATGCCCCCGGTGATCAGAAGCGGGATTACGCACAGCCCGGCCGTCCGCAGAAAGCCGCCGATGGAAAGCCACCCGCAGAACATATGCCACAGCAGAAAAACCGCACCGATCACAGCCCCCACCAGGGGGAAAAAGCAAAGCGCGTGGCGCATTCCCTTTTCATCCCATTCCATATGCGGCATGGGCAGACGGGAGTACATGGAAAACGCGATCACAAAGGCTTTCATACGGGCCCTCCTTTTCGATACAGCGGAATGCCGCAAACGACCTCCACAACGACGTCGGCCTCCTGCGCCAGGTGCCGGTTCAGCGTGCCAAGCGCACGGAGGTATCGGTCCGTGTCCGGCGGGTAGGCAACGCCGTCTGAAAACACCTCCGAGGTGACGATCAGCAGGTGGTCGCAGCGCCGGCGCAAGCGGAGCACATCCGCGGCGATTGCGCCGGTATCCGCATTCCCTCCCGGCTCGAACATCTCGTTGGCAAGCAGGGTGGACAGGCATTCCAGCAGCACCACGTTGGGCAGGGGCTCCCGGATCGCACCCAGATGCATCGGCATTTCCAGTGTGCGGAACTGTTTCCCTTCCCGCAGCGCCCGGTGCCGCGCAACGGTTTCGACACCCGGCTTTCCGCGGGAGATCATTGTGGCGATGTACAGCTTTTCGCCCGTGCCGCAGCGGCCGGCGGCCTGCTCCGCAAAGGCGGATTTTCCGCTGCCGCTACTCCCCGTGATCAGGGTCATCATGTGCGTTTCTCTCCGTGTGTAAGATAGGCTTCCATGCCGATATCCTGAAAGGTGTGGCTCTGGCGATACACGCTGAGCGCGCTGTCCAGTAGGGGGAAAAGCATGGCCGCGCCGGTGCCCTCTCCCAGCGCCATGCGGGCGTGGAGCACCGGCTTTTTCCCAAGCGCCTCAAGCACCAGGCGCGCGGCGGGCTCCTCGCTTTGATGCGAGGCAAACATAAAGTCCAGGCACGCCGGCTGCAGCCGGGCGGCGGTCAAGGCGGCGATACCGGAGATAAAGCCGTCGATGACGATGGGAATCCGGTGGACCGCGCCGCCCAGAAAGATACCGGCCATCACGCCGATGTCAAATCCGCCCAGCTTTTGCAGCGCTTCCAGCGGGCCTGCGCCTTCGATCGGATTTTGACGGAGCGCCTGCCGGATGACCTCCCGCTTATGGAGAAGGCCCGCGTCCGACAGGCCCGCGCCGCGGCCGGT
>Ga0116164_10003786_pt1 | contig 10251 bp, 11 predicted proteins | sample AD_UKC109_MetaG_FD_89888 | JGI IMG/M metagenome (GOLD analysis project Ga0116164, IMG submission 89888) | Active sludge microbial communities of municipal wastewater-treating anaerobic digesters from Hong Kong - AD_UKC109_MetaG | ecosystem: Engineered > Bioreactor > Anaerobic > Digestate... | reverse complement strand
GGCGGTCTTCACGCTGAATCGGTCTCGCTTCTTGCCGATGCGGTCGATTTCGGGGGCGATGCAGCCAACTATGCGCTCTCGTTGAGCGTGCTGTCCCTGGGGCTGCTGTGGCGCGCGCGGGCGGCCCTCGTCAAGGGTGTCACGATGGCCGCCTACGGCCTGTTGGTCCTCGGCAAGACTGGATGGGCCGCGTTGTACGGGGTATCCCCGGAACCCTACACCATGGGTTCCATCGGTGTACTGGCACTCATCGTCAACCTGGGGGTCGCGTTGATGCTGTACAGATTCCGCGATGGTGACGCGAATATGCGTTCGGTCTGGCTTTGCAGTCGCAACGACGCCATTGTGAACGTGGCGATCATCGCCGCCGCACTGGGCGTTTTGGGTTCCGGTACGCGCTGGCCCGATCTGGCTGTCGCTGCGGTCGTTGCCAGTCTGGCGCTGACATCCGCGCGGGCTGTGATTCGACAGGCCCGACAGGAGATCGATACCGCGAAGTCCGGCCCGATGCGCACGGCAATACCGGTCGTCGCGGCCGTTTTTGTCCAGCCAACTGGTGGAGCAGGGGATAGGGACGGAAATGCCCCGACGCCGGAAACCCATTCACACCGTCGGGACCCATCGCTGAACATCGCCCGGGTGACTGACGACGCCGGTTAGTGTGGTGTGCGGGTTTCTGCCTTGCGCGCCGGGCCCTGGCGAACTATCCCTATTAGGTAGCGGTATCGGTCGGTGATGCGTAAATCGGATCTATTTCGTTATCGGACTTGTTCGCGGGTGGATGATCATGAACGCTGCTCCAAATCGTGGGCGCAGGCTCCCGTACAGTTACAACATGCTTTGGGTCTCGTTGGCCGGGGCGCTGCTCTTGTTGCTTCCGGTGTTGCTGTTGCATGAGCAGGGGGTGTTGTCGACCGGGGCCGCCATCTGGATCGCCGTGGCCGTGGTAGTCGCGGCGGCCTGTTACGAGTCGTGCCTGTTGTACCTGTTGACGCGGCACATGTTCCGCTGGATCCACGGTCAGCCCGGCGGGCGAAAGACGCGGGACGGGGAGCCACCGCAGGAGCATCCATAGTCACGCCGGCATTCCGCGTCACATGCGCTGCCCCGGGTTGCGTGGTCGTCGACCTGCACGAGCCTCTGTGCAGGCGTTTGCGCTTGCCGCTGTCGAACCGAAATGCACCGCTGTTTTTTCCGGCGAAGGTGGATACCGGGCGTGTAAGCTCGGTAAACGGGCTATGCCGTGACATCGCCGTTCCCTTGATTGACGACAAGGAAAGCAACATGGGCGAACCTTGCGGTTTCCTGCCAAAGCGACAGATTGCGCAACGCATCGCCGGCTACCGCGGTGAGCCCGAGACCTGGCCGAAGAACTCGCTGAGGGGTTTTGACGAGGTATTGCGGGCGGGTGCCCGCTGCATCGAGACCGACGTCATCACCGGGATGCCAACGGCGGACGCCGTGTGTGACTGATCGCTACGACATCGTCATCATCGGCGGCGGGATCCATGGGGCTGGTGTGGCGCAGGCGGCAGCCTGTCATGGCTACAGCGTGTTGTTGCTCGAACAGCGTGCGCTGGCCAGCGGCTCGTCCAGCCGTTCCACCAAGCTGATTCACGGGGGCTTGCGGTACCTGGAGGGGCACTACTTCGGTCTGGTGCGCGAGAGCCTTCGTGAGCGTGACATCCTGCTGCGGATTGCTCCTGAACTGGTGCGCCTGCAGCCGTTCCATATCCCGGTGTACCCCTCGACCAATCGCCGGCCGACATCGTTGCGCGCCGGGCTGTGGTTGTATGCCTTGCTGGACGGGCTCGGGCACAACAGCCGGTTTGCGGTATTGCCCAGGCAGGAGTGGGCAGCGCTGGATGGCCTGGAAACCGCGCAGTTGCAGACGGTGTTCCGCTATCACGATGCGCAGACCGACGATGTTGCCCTGACCCGCGCAGTCATGCAGTCGGCGATCGCGCACGGCGCCGAACTGGCGTGCCCGGCCGGGTTCTCGGCCGCATGCATCACCCCGGCCGGTTGCGACATCAGCTATCGCGTCGATGCCGCCGAGCGGCACTGCACGGCACGGGTCATGGTCAACGCAGCCGGACCCTGGGCAGGGCAGGTCGACGCGCTGATCGATCCGCGACCGACACCGCTGGCGGTCGATCTCGTGCAGGGCGCGCACCTGGTGATGCAGGAGGCGTTGCGCGCCGGTTGTTACTACGTCGAGGCACCGCAGGATCGTCGTGCCGTGTTCCTGCTGCCGTGGGGCGAGCATGCCCTGCTTGGCACCACGGAACATCACTACAGCGGTGACCCCGGACAGGTGCAGGTCTTGCCGGAAGAGGTGGATTACCTGTTGACCGTGCAGCAGCACTATTTTCCGCAGCGCTCGTCTGCTGTTGTCGAGCAGTTCGCCGGATTGCGCGTGCTGCCGACGGGCGACAGGGCGGCGTTTGGCCGCTCGCGCGAGATACGGTTGCCGGTCGACAATGCGCACAAGCCGCGCGTACTGTCGATCTACGGCGGCAAGCTGACCGGCTACCGCGCGACCGCCGACAAAGTGATCCGAACGCTGCAAGGCTCCTTGCCGGCCCGAACGCCACGAGCCGATACAGCGACGCTTGCCCTGGTACCGGCAGACTGATGGTCGATCGCACTATCCTTGCCGTCGACCAGGGCACCTACTCGACCCGTGCAATCGTATTCGATGCCAAAGGCCGGCAACTGGCAGTGGCACGGCAGGCGGTAGAGCTGAAGCGCGTCAGTGACACGCAAGTCGAGCAGTCGCCGATGCTATTGCTCGACAGCGTGCGCACGGTGATCCGCCAGGTTCTTGCAGACCCGGCAGTGGCGCCCGGTGGTATCACCGCGGCGGGCATCGCCACCCAACGATCCAGCGTGGTCGCCTGGGATCGCGAGAGTGGTGAGCCACTTGGGCCGGTGCTCAGCTGGCAGGATCGGCGTGCGCAGCCGTTCATCGACGATCTGGCGGGTTGTGCGACGCAGGTGGGCGCGACCACCGGCCTGCGCCTGTCCGCCCATTACGGCGGCAGCAAGCTGCACTGGCTGCTGCAGCATTCGAACAGGGTTCGTGAAACCCACGCTGCCGGGCGCCTGCTGATGGGTCCGCTGGCGAGTTACCTGCTGTTTCAGCTGCTGGAAGACGGGCCGGCGCTGGTCGATCATGCCAATGCCTCGCGTACCCTGTTGTGGAATCTCGAGACGCTTGACTGGGATGCCGACATGCTGGCGTTGTTTGAACTCCCGCGGGAAACGCTGCCGGCCTGCCGGCCGATCGAGCACGCCTGGGGACGGTTGGCGGGGCACGGCATTCCAGTGTGCGCCGTCAACGGCGATCAGACGGCTGCCCTCTACGCGCAGGGCGAGCCAGCAGCCGACACCCTGGTGGTCAATATCGGTACAGGGGCATTTGTGCTGCTGCCGACCGATGTTCCGCGTGATCGGCCGGCAGGACTGCTGGCTGGCGTCTCGCGCAGCAACGAAGCGTGTGCCAAGTACTACATCGAAGGCACAGTGAACGGCGCCGGCTCGGCGCTGAAAGTGATCGCCGATCGCTTCGCTGTCGACAAGCCAGCTGACCACCTGCCCGGGTGGCTTGCAGCGATCGACGAGCCGACGTTGTTCATCAACACCGTCGGCGGCTTGGGGGCACCCTGGTGGCAAGCGGGTCCGCCGGCGTATTTCGTCAGAACAGACATCTGCGCTGCAGAGGCGCTGGTGGCGGTGATCGAGAGCATCGTGTTCCTGTTACAGGCCAACATCACGTTGTTGCGGCGCCACAACCCGGGCGTGCGGCGTATCCGCATCGGCGGGGGCCTGTCCAACCTGGACGGCCTGTGCCAGAAGCTGGCCGATCTCTCTGGCCTAGAGGTGCATCGGCCAGATCAGGTCGAAGCGGCGGCGCGTGGTATCGCGTGGCAGGCGGCGGGTGGGCCGGCGGGTTGGAAGACGTCTGCGGAGGGTGGGACGTTTGCGCCTCGCGACAACCCGCGATTGCAACAGCGTTTCACACAGTTCAATGCCGTCCTGGCATCGTCTATATGAATGGCTCGGCAACTTTGCCGGGTTGCTGCAAGCGACAATGAATCGCAGAGAATTCGCAACGGCGTCACAGGTGCTGCGTGTCGCCCGCTGGATCGCCCGCGCATGCAAGGCCAAACGTCGCAAATGAAAAAGGTCAGCCGAAGCTGACCTTTCGCAATGTTGGTGGAGACGGCGACAATCACATCGCTTTATGAATCAATATGTTGCGCTGCTAAACGCCGGAAATGCCCCCATAGATACCCCCAGATCGTGAGCCCTGTCGTCGATCCCTTTGAGCGGCTCAGTCGGCAGTCCTTCTCGCCACATAATAGCCATAACTGACGAACGCCGAGTGTCGTTCGTAGAGGTCGATCTCAATCTCTTCCGCCGCCACGATAGCGGCTGCCGCCTCCGAGTTGCCGTTGCGCGCCAGGAACGCCGGGAAGCGGACCTGCATCGGACGATAGTAGTTGTCCAGCCAGCATCGTATCGGAAGCGCGAAGTATCCCATGGGGGAGAAGCCGCTGCCCTCCAGGATCGCCATTTTTGCCGACGCCGTATTTACCTCCGGGTACTCCCGGTTCCAATGCTGCTCGAGCTCGGCCGGTCTCGCTTGCGTCAGCCATGTCAGCTCGGACACGGCGAGTATGCCGTCCGGCTTGAGAAAACGACGCCAGGCCTTGATGCCGTTCGCAAAGCCTATGTTGTAGATGGCGCCTTCCGACCAGATCGCATCGAAGGATTGCTCCTCGAACGGAAGCGCATCCATCGAGGCGCTCAGCGTCGTTATCTTCTTGCCGAGGTCCTGGTGTTCCGCGGTGATATCGAGGTCGTGTAGAAAGTCCGGCAGGAAGTCGACGGCGGTCACCGAAGCGTCGAGTGCTTTCGCGAGCACGAGCGTGGAGGCTCCGGTCCCGCAGCCGATGTCGGCAATCTTCAGGCCTGTTCTACCGCTCAGACCCGATAGGGTGATCGCAAGGCGCGTTTCATCGTCGCCGCCGGGGCCCTGGCGTTTACCCTCCCGGTGTAGGTCGACGAGAAGAGAGAGATCATCCAAGTGCGGTCTCCTGTAGTTGCGTAAATGCGGTCATGCATAGTCCGGCAGTCGCCATGTGAGTGATGAAGTGCGAACCTTGGATAGCGTTAACCGCATCTTTTTCATCCCGATACGGCAAAGGGTTTCATGTCGCCTCTGGAGTCCAGGGACCACCGGCCGGCCAGAATTGCGGGAACCGGTTATCAGCGTTCGCTGCGGCGATGGGAGGTAGCAGGAAATCCCGAAGCGCTGCCATGATCATCTCGAGTTCCAGCGCCTCGAGCCTGTTCTTTCCCAAGAACGCCTGCCACTGCGTCTGCTTCTGCGTGTCTTGTGCGAATTCGTCGGTCAGGCCAAATGGCACACCCGAAGGTAGCTCCGTCCTGCGGCGATCGAACGTCGCGCGGATCGCGCGTTGCAGGGTCTCACCGTCGAACTCGGTGTAGCGCGTTAGTATCCAGAGATCGAAGAAATCCTTCATCCGGCTGTTTGCGATACCGAGCGCGGTTATTGCCTCCAGTTTTTCAGCCGCTACGGTATAGCGTGGGTAGACGCGCAGTTTTGGTGCCTGGAAGTCCGGAAGCATCACGGGGTACTGGACCTCCTCCGGCCCGGGCGTGACGGCATCGCCGAAGCCGATGTCGATCTGGACCGGGCAGCGTGCACCATCGATCAGGCCGAGCAAGGTGACACGGACGCCGGCGTAATTGGCCTCCTTGCGGATCCCTGCTGCCTGGACGGTGTCCGGTCGAAACGTCACCCCGTCCTCGGTGTCCATTCCGCAGAGATCCCTGAAGATAGTTTCGAGGTGCGGCAATTCGGCCGAGCCAAGACCCAGGAAATCCGCGTCACGCGTCGGGCGATGTGGAATGTCGAACCACAGATCGAACAGCAGCGCACCTTTCAGCAGGAACTGATTGGCGTAAGCGGAGATGCTGAGCCGGTACAGCAGACGCTCGAGGGCATAGCGGATCAGGATGAGATTAAAGTCCCGCCCGGTCTCCCGAGCGCGGCTGAGCAGGCGGGCCCGCACGGAAGCGGCGACGTTTCGTCCGCTCATGGCAGACTTTCCATGTAAGGGCGCACCACGTTGGTCACCCGGCAGAGCGTGGCGTAGTGCCAGAGCTCGTCCATGCTGACGCGCTTGGCACGCCAGGCCTCCTGCAGCGCCTCGAGTGCGACATCGAGGCCGATCTTGTTACGGAACTTGAAACAGTCAGCCACTGTGCGGGCGACACTGGTCACGCGCACCGGCACGCCATCAATGACATGGTCCTCGACACCAACGGTCAGTGCCTCGCCTGAGAAGCGCACGATACGTAGCGGGGGATAGTCCATCTTCGGCGCACGTGCCTTGTTGGGGATGGCCAGCCAGACCTCGAACGGCGACTGCGTGGTGAGGTCGTGGAAGCGCAGCGCCGACAGCAGGCAGACGATGGCTTGCGGGTGTTTGCGCGCCACCTCGGCCAGGGTGTTGTGTTCTGAGACCGGTCGGTCCGGAAGTGCGTACAGGCCACGCCCCACGCGTTGGAGTCGTCCTTGCCGCACCAGCCGCGTGAGGGCAACAGTGGGTAGCCCGCGCTCAGTCAAATCACGTGGTCGAATCAGGCTTCGCTCTGCGGCGAGATCCAGAATGTTTTGATACGAATCGGCCATGCGGCCATGGTGTTGTGAAATGCCGGTACTAGTCAATAACTACCGACATAAAACAACATGGCTCGCCACCGTCCTCTGGCCGGCGGGCAGTCATCAGGCGGCTTACGGCGCCGGATGGGGGTATTTTGGATGAGGATGAGAAAGTACCCCGAAAAATACCCCCAGACTGAGTTGATAGGGGAAGCTAGGATTCGAGAAGCGGAGGTAACAGGATTTCGCTCGCCCCGGATCTGAAACCCACGAAAACGCTGGTGAATCAGGCCGAATCTTCGGCCGATCGGGAATTGAACTCAGAATTATCGTTATTAATCAGTATGTTATGAGTCGTAAATTGGTGGAGGCGGCGGGAGTTGAACCCGCGTCCGCAAGTCCTCTGCCTTCGGCTCTACATGCGTAGTCGCGTCGATTTTTTTTAGCCGCGTGCCGCCCGACGGACAGGGCATACACTTTGGCGATTCCGGTTAGTTTTAGTGAATTGGCCCCGGACAAGCCGTTTCACGATCTTGTGAGATATGACGCCAGAGTGTCCCGAGGGACCTGGGCGCACAAGCACGGCCCCAGTCTGACGGCACCCTACCGGGTATTAAGCGGCGAGTGCGTAGTTGTCGTCGTTGGCAACTATAAGTTTGCGAATTGTTTTACGAGGTGATTCGCACCTCGGCATGCACCTCAGGTTTCGCAACCCACGTCGAATGCCGTGTCGCCCCCTGAACTACCCATACGACCCTGGCCGTGTGGATAAGTTCCGCAAGGATAGCACTTAGCCGTTCTTGAAGATGCGCTGTTTTTCGCGCTGCCAGTCGCGTTCCTTGGAATCGGCGCGTTTGTCGTGCAGTTTCTTGCCCTTGGCGAGGCCAATCTCGACCTTGGCACGGCCGCGCTTCCAGTACATGGCCAGCGGCACCAGCGTATATCCTTTGCGCTCGATCAGGCCGATCAGGCGATTCAGTTCTTCACGGTGCAGCAGCAGTTTCCGGGTGCGGGTCGGGTCTGGGTGCACGTGGGTGGAGGCGCTGGACAGGGGCGATATCGTGGCCCCGAACAGGAAGGCCTCGTTGCCTTTCACCGTGACGTAGGCCTCGGTGATGTTGATCTTTCCGGCGCGCAGGCTTTTGACCTCCCAACCTTCCAGCGAGACGCCGGCCTCGTAGCGGTCTTCGATGAAGTACTCGTGCCTCGCCTTCTTGTTGAGGGCGATGGTGGATCCGCCGCTTGCGCTTTTTTTCGCCTTGGTTGCCATGGCGCGCGAGTGTATCACGCGGTAGCACCGGTGCAGCCGGGCGCCTTGTATGGGTCAGGACGATCCGCGAAAATGCCCGATTCGGGGAAGCCCTGTCGGTGGTCTGAGGATCTATGAGCAACCAGCGTGTCTCGATGCACGGCATGTGGTCGTCCAGGACGGTGTTCGTCATGGCGACCATCGGTTCGGCCGTTGGCCTCGGCAACATCTGGAAGTTTCCCTATATCACGGGCCAGTACGGTGGCGGTGCGTTTGTCGTCGTCTATCTGCTGTGCATCGCCCTGATCGGGATCCCGATCATGATGGCAGAGATACTGCTTGGCCGGCGCGGTCGGGCCAGCCCGATCAGCACCATGGGCCGACTGGCTCGCGAGGAGGGTTCGTCGCCGGCGTGGAGCCTGGTCGGATACTCGGGTGTGGTTGCGGGATTCCTGATTCTTTCCTTTTACAGCGTTATCGCCGGCTGGGCGCTGGCGTACGTATTCCAGACCGCTGGCGGTGCTCTGAACGGTGTGACGGGCGAGAGTGCGGCCAGGCTGTTTGGCGACCTCACCGGATCGCCTGTGCAGTTGATGATCTGGCACTCGGTGTTCATGTTGATGACCACGATGGTGGTCGCGCGCGGCGTACGTCAGGGCCTGGAGCGTGCAGTGTCGGTGCTGATGCCGGTGTTGTTCGTGATGCTGTTGGTGATGGTGGGTTACGCCGTTGTCGAAGGCGATTTCGCCCGCGGCTTCGCATTCCTTTTTGAAGCAGACTTCTCCCGCGTATTCCAGTTGTGTACCGGACCGGCAGCGACACCGGAGTGCCGCTTCACTGGCGAACCGGTGCTGGTGGCCATGGGCCATGCGTTCTTTACGCTGAGCCTGGGGATGGGGGCAATCATGGCCTATGGTGCCTACGTGCCTGAACATGCCTCGATAACCGGCGCCACCATAACGATCGCGGTTGCCGATACCGCGGTGGCACTGCTGGCGGGGCTGGCGATCTTCCCGATCGTGTTCGCCAGCGGGTTGGAGCCGGCGGCAGGGCCTGGCCTGATCTTCCAGACCCTGCCGATCGCATTCGGCAACATGCCGGGCGGCCAGTGGTTCGGTACGATGTTTTTTGTGCTGCTCGTGTTTGCGGCCTGGTCGTCGTCGATCTCGATCGCCGAGCCGGCGGTGGCCTGGCTGGTCGATACCCGTAACTGGCGACGCGCCCCGGCCGCGTGGCTGGTCGGCGCACTGGCCTGGCTGCTGGGGATCGCCTCCGTGCTGTCGTTCAACATCTGGTCCGGCGAGGAGTACCAGGTGTTCGGCAAGACCTTTTTCGAGCTCAAGGACTTCCTCGCCTCCAATGTGATGCTGCCGCTGGGCGGCCTGCTGATCGCGCTGTTCGTCGGCTACGGCGCTGCGCGACACATGGCGCTCGAAGAACTGGCGATCAGCCGGCAACGCCTTTTCGATGCGTGGTGGTTGGTGATCCGCTATGTGTCGCCGATCGGCATCGCGATCGTGTTCCTGAATTCGGTCGGGGTGTTTTAGTTGGCCCGCGTGGAAAAATCCGCGTTGGTGCCGTTCTCGGCGCAGGCGATGTTCGATCTGGTGGCCGACGTCGAGCACTACAAGGATTTCCTGCCCTGGTGCAGTGATTCGAAACTGATCTCCAAGAGCGAAGACCAATTGTGTGGCAGGATCGAGGTGTCGCGCCTGGGGATAACGCAGGCCTTTTCCACCTGCAACCGGCTCGATCCTCCGTCATGGATGGGCATTGACTTGCATGAAGGGCCGTTCAGGAGCCTGCACGGCGAATGGCAGTTCATCGCGCTGCGTGAAGACGCATGCAAGGTGGCTTTGGTCCTGGAGTTCGAATTCTCCGGCAAGCTCATCGATGCGGCATTTGGAAAGGTTTTTCACCAGGTGGCAAACTCGCTGGTGGCGTCATTTGTTCAGCGGGCACGCGAGGTCTACAGTGGTTGAGCCGCAGATTACGGTCGAGGTTGTGTATGCCAGGCCAGGGGAGCAGGCACTCGAACAATTACATGTGCCGGCAAACGCGACCGTCGAGGCGGTGATTCGTCGATCCGGCCTGCTGGAGCGGTTTCCGGAGATCGACCTGGCCAGTAACAAGGTAGGGGTCTTTGGCAAGGCGTCCGCATTGGCGGCAACCCTGAACGACGGTGATCGCATCGAGATCTACCGCCCGTTGATCGCCGATCCGAAAGAGGCGCGCAAGAAACGTGCAGCCGAAGGCAAGGTGATGAAAAAGGGTGCGCGCGAACAGGAGGCGGAGGAGTAGG
>Ga0116164_10003785_pt1 | contig 10251 bp, 9 predicted proteins | sample AD_UKC109_MetaG_FD_89888 | JGI IMG/M metagenome (GOLD analysis project Ga0116164, IMG submission 89888) | Active sludge microbial communities of municipal wastewater-treating anaerobic digesters from Hong Kong - AD_UKC109_MetaG | ecosystem: Engineered > Bioreactor > Anaerobic > Digestate... | reverse complement strand
TATCCAAAAGATGTCAAACCAGAACTGAAAATGGATGTACTAGAACAAATCAAAGATCGAGTAGATATTCCCTTGGTGTTACATGGTGGTTCAGCCAATCCAGATGAAGAAATTGCACGAGCTGTAGAAATTGGCATTCAAAAAATAAATATTTCATCTGATTATAAATATGCCTTTTATAAAAAATGTCGTGAAATCTTGGCTAGTACTGAGTTATGGGATCCCAATGCTATTTATCCAGAATGTATTGCGGCTGCCAAAGAAGTGGTTAAACAAAAAATGGGATTATTCAATTCCATTGGAAAAGCAAGTATTTACCGAGAAATTCATGAAAAACCATTTAGACAAGCATTTAATTAACGTCTTGATTAGAGATATCCGTCTGTTTAACAGCTGGATATCTCTTTTTGAGGAACAAGCAATTAAGAGAAAATAAATAGGAAATGAAAATAATCAACAAACGTGAAATTCTTTTTAAACTACTGTATAATAGCAACTACTGAAAAAGTAGCGACCTTCAAATCGTGGATGTTTCAGAATCTATATTGAAATGATGGTGAAATTCATGACAGACAATAGTAAAATCCGGGTTGTCGTTGGAATGAGTGGCGGGGTGGACTCGTCAGTAACAGCACTTTTGTTGAAAGAACAAGGGTATGATGTAATAGGTATCTTTATGAAAAATTGGGATGATACCGACGAAAATGGTGTATGTACAGCAACAGAAGATTACAAAGATGTTGCAAAAGTCGCAGCGCAAATTGGGATTCCTTATTATTCTGTGAACTTTGAGAAAGAATATTGGGACCGTGTTTTTGAATATTTTTTAGCGGAATATCGTGCAGGGCGCACACCAAATCCCGATGTTATGTGTAACAAAGAAATTAAATTCAAAGCCTTTTTAGACTACGCGATGGATTTAGGTGCAGATTATGTAGCGACTGGACATTATGCACAAGTAGAACGCGATGAAAATGGCGTTTCTCATATGCTTCGTGGTGTCGATAATAATAAAGATCAAACGTATTTTTTAAGTCAACTCTCACAAGAACAACTAGCAAAAACAATGTTTCCACTAGGTCATATGGAAAAAGCAGAAGTTCGTGCGATTGCTGAACGAGCTGGGTTAGCCACGGCCAAGAAAAAAGATTCAACAGGTGTTTGTTTTATTGGAGAAAAGAACTTTAAACAATTTCTAAGTAATTATTTACCTGCTCAAAAAGGGAATATGGTAACGTTAGATGGCGAAATTAAAGGACAACATGATGGGTTGATGTATTATACAATCGGTCAACGCCAAGGGTTAGGTATTGGTGGCGGTGGTAAGTCTTCAGAGCCTTGGTTTGTTGTTGGTAAAGAATTAGAAACCAATACTTTGTACGTTGGACAAGGATTCCATCATGACGCATTGTATGCAGATCGTTTGGAAGCAAGTGAAATTCACTTTACAACGAATGAAGAAAAACCAAAAGAATTCCATTGTACAGCGAAATTCCGTTACCGTCAACAAGATACAGGTGTTACGGTTCGTTTATTAGAAGACGATCGTGCAGAAGTTATCTTTGACGAACCTGTTCGTGCAATTACCCCGGGACAAGCAGTCGTGTTCTATGACGACATGGAATGCTTAGGTGGCGGTTTAATCGATCACGCTTATAAGGCTGAAAAAGTATTGCAATACGTATAAACAAAAAGTATTTGAGATGGCTGTCTCAAATACTTTTTTTCTATTCAAAATAAAATTATCGACAATAATTAGGTACCTAAATAAAATTAAAGGAGTGAAGAATATGAGTCACTTTACCATGCAATTAATCAAACAAATTGAAGCAGTTAGCGGCGTTGCACGTACATTATTCTTTCAAAAAAATCAGCGGTTTGATGGACAACAACAAGTAATCAATCTTTTAGGAAAAGAAGACGGCATGACCCAAGTTAGAACGTTTTTATCAACTTATATCTGGAAAAATTTCTATTGGAACTCAAAATTTAGAGGAGATTAAAATAGCTGATTGGCGTAGTCAAATTAGCTATGTCTCACAAGACAGTGAAGTATTTGCAGGATTGTTTCGAGAGAACTTAGTGTATGGTTTAGAAAAAGAATTAACCGATGACGAGTTATGGCACGAATTAGAATTAGTTTATGCAGATTACTTCGTACGAGATTTTCCTGAAGCATTAGAAACGGAAATTAGCGAACGTGGCGTGAAATTATCAGGAGGTCAAAAACAACGAATTGCAATTGCTCGCGCATTTTTACGTGAGCTTAAAATTTTATGTTGGATGAAGCAACAGCCAGTCTCGATTCACATTCTGAAGAAAAAGTGCAACGATCATTGGATAAATTAATGAATGCACGGACTACTTTAGTAATTGAGCACCTTTTAACAACAATTGTAGGTGCCAATCAAATTTATTTCATTGAAAATGGTTGAGTGACAGGGCAAGGTACGTATCAAGAATTGTTGCAAAATCATGCGTTATATCGTGAATACGTACAAGAACAAGTTTTGAATTAATACACACACCACAGAGATTTGTACCTACCTCCAGAAGTTAGTTTTGGCGCTAACTTTTGGAGAGTTTACACTTTCTGTGACGTTTGTATTTATATATAAGCATGGTTCATACAAACATGTGGAGAAATCACAATTAATAGGAACAGATTACGAAGTATATTTAGCCAATAGCTATCACTTTTTTGTCAGAAAATAATGACAGTTTCAACTGGGGCTTAGAAAATAATTTGCATGGGTATTATCTTGCTAAATAGATTGATAAAGAAGACTTTTAACTAAATTACCTAAGGATTATCTAAGAAATACCGTGGATTTACCTAGGTTATGATTAATGTGTTTTTTTATTATTTTTTATGGATATAGCAATCAGTGTAAAAGGCTATTTATCAATAAATTTTATTCATGTGAAATAAATAATAGTGATTATTTCACATGTATCTTTACAAGGAATTGGAATAATCCTAAGTTCATAGTCTTTTAAACTATGATATACTAGTTATTATGAATAGAATGATTCAAAATAATCGATTTCGAACCATACAAGCGTTGGCTTTCACAAGCGTGGTGCTTGAAACTTCTAGTTAAACTGACTAATATTACGGTAACAAATGAAGGTAAGGGGCGGAGTCCATGTATCAAGTAATAACCATGTATGGTGATAATGAACCCTGGTGGTTTTTTGAAGAGTGGCAAGCAGATATCCAAGAAGAAATGACTTTTTCAACATTAGAAGAGGCACAATTATTTTATCGTAAAAAGTGGCAAGCAGTTTACGCAGAATATAACCATATTCATGCAAAACCAAATTACTTGAGTGCTTTTTGGAATGATGGTGACGAACGCTGGTGCGAAGAATGTGATGAAGACTTGCAACAATATAAAGGATTAGCTCTTCTAAAAGATTATCAACCATTAAAAATTGAAAGCGAAAGGGAATTTTATGAAGCAACTAATTCTAGCGGAAAAACCAAGCGTTGCCAAAGATCTCAGTAAGGTTTTAGGAGCGAATCAAAAGCATAAGAACTACTATGAAGGTCCTAAAGTGATTGTCACTTGGGCTTTAGGCCATTTGTTAGGTCTAAAAATGCCTGAGGATATCAATAAAAAATGGCAAAGTTGGCAAATGGACACTCTACCAATGATTCCAAAAAATATAGGAATTAAGCCTTTACCAAAAACAGGTCATCAATTAAAGGCAATTAAACAACTAGCACAACGAAAAGATGTTTCAGAAGCAGTCATCGCAACAGATGCTGGACGTGAAGGAGAACTTGTCGCACGTTGGATTTTGGAATGGATTCGGTTTGATAAACCTGTTAAGCGTCTTTGGATTTCTTCACAAACAGACAAGGCCATTAAAACAGGTTTCGCACAATTGAAGCCTGCACAGCAATACGACAACTTATATCAATCAGCCATTGCGCGTGCAAAAGCTGACTGGTTAGTTGGTTTAAATGTTACTCGTGCACTAACGGTAAAATACCAAGACAATTTAAGTGCTGGACGAGTACAGACGCCAACGCTTGCTTTAGTGCGTCAACAAGAACAACAAATTGAAAAATTTCGACCACAAACCTATTATGTCATTGAATTGGCTGTAGGTGAGGAACAAGCACGATTGGTACAAAAAAATCCTTATGCTTTGAAAGAGCACGAACAAGCCCAACAACTGGTAAATAAAATGAGCCAAAAAAATGGTCGTGTGATTCAAGTTGTGGAAAAAAACAAAACAGAGTCGGCACCCTTACCTTACGATTTGACTGAAATTCAGCGTGAGGCAAACCAGCGTTACGGTTTTTCAGCTAAAAAGACACTATCTTTAGTACAAAGCTTGTATGAAACGCATAAAATAGTGACCTATCCACGAACAGATAGTAAATATTTAACAACAGACATGAAAACGACAATGAAAGAACGCCTTCAAGCTGTTTCAGACTTTGCGCCAGAAGTTAAAACGTATTTAAAAAATGGCGCAGTCGTCCAGCAAAAAGCGGTATTCAATGATGCAAAAGTATCGGATCACCATGCGTTATTACCGACAGAACAAAAACCAAACTATGCAAAATTAACCAGCGATGAACAACGAATTTATAATATGATTGTTACTCGTTTCTTAATGTTATTTGCATTACCGCACAAAAAAATCCAACAAAAAGCCACCGTGGCATTTGATACGGAACAATTTGTTTTCACCCAAAATAAGATTGTTGAAGCTGGTTGGAAAATAACTGAAGAAAATAAAGCCTCCACGATTAACTGGCAAGAGGGTATGAGTGTTGCACCAAATTTTGCTATAAAAAAAGAATTAACCTCACCACCAAAACCTTTAAATGAAGGAACCCTGCTTGGAAAAATGGAGAAATTTAGTTTGGGAACGCCGGCAACACGTGCAGAAATCATTGAAAAATTAATTAAATCAGAATTAATGGAACGTACACCAAGTGGTCTGCAAGTTTCTCCTAAAGGTAAACAATTGTTAGAGCTAGTTAATCCATCACTTGTTACACCAGAATTAACAGAGAAATGGGAAAAACAGCTAGAAGCAATTGCAAAAGGACAATTTTCAAGTAGTGCTTTCTTACAACAAATAGAAAACGAGACGAAACAATTAGTCAAAGAAGTTAAGCATAGCGAACAAAAATATCAAGATTTCTCTCTAACACAAAAGAAATGTCCCGAATGCGGAGAATTGTTACGAGAAAAAAATACGCGTGATGGGAAGATTTATGTATGTTCAAGTAATGACTGTAATTATCGTCGCCGTAAAGATCCAAAATTGTCCAACCATCGTTGTCCACAATGCCATAAAAAAATGGAAATTATTGAAGGAAAAAATGGTGCCTACTTCCGCTGCAAATTTGATGGCACAACTGAAAAAATTCCAACGAAAAAAGAACAAAAGAAAAAAATGACGAAGCATGAAGAACGACGTTTGATGAAAAAATATTCTCAAGAAGAACCACAAGAAAGTCCGTTAGCTGCTGCTCTGAAAGCTGCCATGGAGAAAAAATAAAGTTAAAGCTTCACATTGTTTACGCAATGTGAAGCTTTTTTTAAAAAATAGAATCCGTTTTCTTAAAATTAGGAAGTCTTGAGAAATCAAAGATAGTAGCTAGACTTTTTCCGGTTCGTAAGTGAAAATAAAGAGAGTTTAACTAAGGAAGGAAATCATGGGAAAAACAATGCCAAAAAACTTTTTATGGGGAAGTGCTTCTGTCGCTTATCAAATTGAAGGAGCTTATAATGAAGATGGCAAAGGTTTATCAAATTGGGATGAGTTCGTTAAAATTCCTGGAAAAACATATAAAAAAACAACTGGTGAATTAGCTGTTGACCATTATCATCGCTTCAAAGAAGATGTCGCTTTAATGGCTGAAATGGGCTTAAAAATCTATCGCTTCTCAATTGCATGGTCTCGTATTTTTCCTGATGGTAAAGGTGAAGTCAATCAAGCTGGTTTGTGATTTTATGAAGAGTTAATTGATGAATGTTTGAAAAACAATGTAGAGCCAATGGTTACACTATACCACTGGGATTTGCCACAAGCATTAGAAAATGAATATGGTGGTTGGGAAAGCCCACAAGTGATTGATGATTTTGTTAATTATGCAACGTATCTTTTCCATGCCTTTAAAAGTAAAGTTAATTATTGGATTACCGTGAATGAACAGAATATCTTTACGAATTTTGGCTGGATGAATGGCATGCACCCACCAGGTAAACGTAACGAGGAAAAATTATATTACCAAGTGAATCATTATGTCTTTTTAGCACATGCCAAAACGGTAATCGCCTTCAAAGAAATTATTCCTAATGGTAAAATTGGTGCAAGTTTCGCGTATAGTCCAAGTTATGCGGTGGATTGCCAACCAGTCAATGCAATGGCGAAAGTAGATTACGATAATCTAAAAAATTATTGGTGGATGGATGTCTATGCCTATGGACGTTACCCACGCAATGGCTATGCTTACTTAGATAAAAAAGGAGTTGCACCAACAGTTAGCCAAGAAGATACCGCAGTGTTGAAAAAAGCGGCGAGTTTGATTGATTTTATGGGTGTCAATTACTATCAAACGTCCGTGGTCGAATACAATTCAATTGATGGTGTGACACAATCAGGCGAAATGAACACCACTGGAAAAAAAGGTTCTGGGCAAATAACTGGTGAACCAGGAGTATATAAAAATCCACCAAATCCTCACTTGGAAACAACTGATTGGGATTGGACGATTGATCCTTCAGGGTTACGTTATGCTTGTAAAGAAATTACCAGTCGTTATGACTTACCAATTGTTATTTCTGAGAATGGCTTAGGAGCATTTGATGAGAAAACAAGCGAAAATGAAATTCACGATGACTATCGAATCGCTTATTTAAATGCACATGTGTATGAATTAATACAAGCAGTTGAAGAAGGCTGCAAAGTGTGGGCTTATTGCACATGGTCATTTACCGATTTATTAAGCTGGTTAAATGGCTATCAAAAACGTTATGGCTTTGTATATGTTGATAGAGATGAAGAAGGCGGTTCGTTAGATCGTTATAAAAAAGATAGTTATTATTGGTATCAAGAAGTGATTCGTACCAATGGAGCAACAATCACAAAATAACAAAACGCTAGGCCTTGAGCAATCAAGGATCTAGCGTTTTTATATGACAGTTTACGTTGTTAAAATTATTTGTTTCTTCAATATGCGAGAAGATAGTTAGATAAATGTGTTTGTGAAGCTTAATATCGCCAGCTACCTTCGTCAATAACTCTTGCACCAAATGGCATGAATGCTAGTTTTGCCAATTTGAATGATTGTTTACCAAAAGGAATACCGATAATTGTTACGTATAAAATTAACCCGCTAACAATATGTGTTAGAGCTAATGGCAAACCACTTACAATTAACCAAATGATATTTATAATCAGTGAGACACTGCTACTACTGTAAACGACATCTTTGCCAAATGGCCAAAAGCTTAGACCAGCTAATTTAAAACATTGTATCCCAATTGGAATCCCGATAATAGTGATACACCATAATAAGCCTGCTAAGACCCAACCTAATCCGCCTACGAATCCACCAAAGATGAACCAAATAATATTTCCTAAAAATTTCATATTTTCACCTACTTTATTTTCTTATATTGTATCATGATGAAAAATTTAGAACAGGGACTAAAGACTGAAAATGAAAAAGCACTGGCTTTCACCAATGCTTTTTCTGGGGGATACAAATAAGGAAAACACTATATAAGTTATCTATGATTATTATGGGGGCAAATCCACAATAATCATAAGAAACTACTATTTGATAACATCTTCGCTATCTTTGTCGAAGAAGTGCGCTTTGTTTAAGTTGAAGGCTAAATCAATTGTTTCGCCTGGACGATGGAAGTCGCGCGCATCGACTTTAGAGATAAACTCTGTATCACCAATTCTTGTATATAACATTGTTTCAGCACCAAGTAATTCTGATACGACAACTTCAGAACGAACTGTTGATTCTGGCGAAGCATCAATTGCTATTTGTTCACTGTTAATGTCTTCTGGACGAATACCAAAGACTAATTGTTTACCTTCATAACCTTTGTCTACTAATACTTTGTTACGTCCTTCTGGAATACGTAATTTTAATCCATGACCATCTGAAATCACACCATTATTTAGTGTTACATTGAAGAAGTTCATCGCTGGTGAACCGATAAATCCAGCAACAAAGATATTTTTCGGTGTATTATACACTTCTTTTGGTGAACCGATTTGTTGAATGAAACCATCTTTCATAATAACAATACGGTCAGCCATAGTCATCGCTTCTGTTTGGTCATGAGTAACGTAGATTGTTGTTGTTTCTAAACGTTGGTGTAATTTTGCAATTTCAGCACGCATCGCTACGCGTAATTTGGCATCTAAGTTAGATAAAGGCTCATCCATCAAGAATACTTTTGCATCACGAACGATTGCACGACCTAGAGCAACACGTTGGCGTTGTCCACCTGATAAAGCTGCCGGTTTACGATCTAAATATTCTGTTAAACCTAAGATTTCGGCAGCATTTTCAACACGTGATGTAATGTCTGCTTTATCATATTTACGTAATTTCAACCCAAATGCCATGTTATCGTAAACGGTCATATGTGGATATAGGGCATAGTTTTGGAAAACCATTGCGATGTCGCGGTCTTTTGGAGCAACATCATTCATTACTTTACCGCCGATTGATAATTCGCCTTCTGAAATATCTTCTAAACCAGCAATCATACGTAAAGTTGTTGATTTACCACAACCAGAAGGTCCAACGAAAACGATGAACTCGCGATCTTTAATATCTAAGTTAAAGTCTGTAACAGAATATTTATCTGCATTGTCATATTTTTTATATACGTGTGTTAGGGCCATTTCTACCATGAATGAATTCCTTCTTTCGCTTTAATTTATATACTCACTATAATGAAAACGGTTTACTTTAACAATGTAAACGTGCACAAAAAAACTTTTGATTTTTTGTGCACATTGTAAAAGAAGTTAATTTTTAGCAAAAGTCGTGAGTAAAAGATAGCATAAGAAGAGGGAATCCATTTCTTTGAGGTTAGTCAATGTTTGCTTTTGGAATTTATCAATTTTATATTGCAAGGTATTGCGATGCATAAATAAATCTTTTGCTGCCGAACTAACGTTTCCTTGATTTTTCCATAAGGCTAAGATGACATCATGGGCATCATCTTCAAACCAAAGTTTAGCTAATTGGCGCATCATCGTACTTTCTTTAATCAAATGAGTGGCAAAATAATGAATCGCTGTATTTTTAAGATCACAACATTTCGTTTGTAAATTTTGCTTAGTCATTGAAAGAAAAAGTTGCTGTTCTTCTTGCAGCAATGTTGTAAAATCACTGGTCACAGGGTAAAAAGCCCCTACAAATACGCGCGTATAGGTATTAAAATCACCGTCTAAGGCTAAAAAAATACCTTCTAATTCTTCTGTAGGTAAAGCGTCTTCGTTGTAGATTTCCACTAAAAAACTTTTGGTCCCGTTGATAAAGAAATGATCCACTAGATGAGGGAAAATCCGTTTAATTTCTTCATCCCAAGAATAGGTATCAACTTGTTCAGGATTGGTAAATTCAACTTGAATCACTCGAAAATCTCCCGTTGTTAAGGGGGCACTTTCACTTTGAAAAAGAGTCGAATACCAAGGATGATGAGTTGGTAGCGTCGAATCAATGGTATTGGCTAACATTTTCAACACTTTTTTTTCAGTTGCTGTCAAATTTTGTTGTGGAATCCATAAAAATTGTCCCTCTAAATACAGCGATAAAAAACTTTCATCATCTGTAGGAAAGGTGTGCAATTGTGCCATAGGATAAATTTGTTGTAGCTCTAGTATTGTCACGAAAAAAACCACCTTGTCTATAAAAAAATCTTACACATCATTCGTGTGTCCTTAGTAGCATTGTATAGTAACTTTGATTGTACGCCAATTATTCTTATGCTTTTGTTTTTTTCACAAACGAAAGCCTTGACAATGAGAGGTAGCGTCAAGCTAAACTTTATTAAAATTTAATAATAGAATTCATTGAAGAAAAAAGTAGATTTCGCAAGTTTTCAGAGAGGTTCTGTCTGGTGAAAAGAATCAATTTAACAAATTGAAAAATGAGACCTGAGAAAGCTGTTGATAGGTAAGCAGTTTCGGGAACGTTCATCCGTTAATCATGAACACCAATCTCATGATGTGATGTTG
>Ga0116164_10003783_pt1 | contig 10253 bp, 7 predicted proteins | sample AD_UKC109_MetaG_FD_89888 | JGI IMG/M metagenome (GOLD analysis project Ga0116164, IMG submission 89888) | Active sludge microbial communities of municipal wastewater-treating anaerobic digesters from Hong Kong - AD_UKC109_MetaG | ecosystem: Engineered > Bioreactor > Anaerobic > Digestate... | reverse complement strand
GACGAGCTCGGCGAAATCGAGCTGCCGAGCGGAGAGATCCGCCGCTGCAAGGTGCTGGAAGTAATGGCACCAATGCTCTGGTTCAGTTGTTTGAGAACTCCGCCGGCATCAACCTTGAAAGCAGCAAAGTCCGCTTCTTCGGCCGCAGTTTGGAGCTTCCTGTCTCTGAAGATATGCTCGGCCGGGTTTTCTCCGGCATGGGCAAACCGATCGACGGCGGCCCGGAAATTATTCCGGATGACCGCCGCGACATCAACGGCCTGCCGATGAATCCGGCGGCCAGAGCCTATCCTTCCGAATTTATTCAGACCGGCGTCTCGGCCATCGACGGGCTCAACACGCTGGTCCGCGGCCAGAAACTGCCGATCTTCTCCGGCTCCGGCCTGCCGCACGCAAAGCTTGCCGCGCAGATCGCCCGTCAGGCAAAGGTGCTCGGCAGCAACGAGAAGTTCGCCGTCGTCTTTGCCGCCATCGGCATCACGTTTGAGGAGGCCGACTTCTTCATCAACGATTTCCGCAGAACCGGCGCGATCGACCGCACCGTCCTGTTTGTCAACCTCGCGAACGACCCGGCCATCGAGCGTATTTCGACGCCCCGTATGGCGATGACCGCCGCGGAGTACCTCGCCTTCGACAAGGGCATGCACGTCCTTGTCATCATGACCGACATCACGAACTACGCCGAGGCCCTGCGTGAGGTTTCCGCCGCGCGCAAAGAGGTTCCGGGCCGCCGAGGCTATCCGGGCTACCTCTATACCGACCTTGCGACGATCTACGAGCGCGCCGGCAGAAAAGAGGGCTACACCGGTTCCATCACGATGATTCCGATCCTCACGATGCCGGAGGACGACAAGACCCACCCGATCCCGGACCTCACCGGCTATATCACCGAGGGTCAGATCATCCTCTCCCGCGAGCTCTATCGCAAAAACGTGCTCCCGCCGATCGACGTGCTGCCGTCCCTGTCCCGTCTGAAGGATAAGGGCATCGGCGTCGGAAAGACGAGGGAGGATCACGCCAACACGATGAACCAGCTGTTCGCGGCCTATGCCCGAGGCAAGGACGCGAAGGAACTGATGACCATTCTCGGCGAGGCGGCGCTTTCCGATACGGATAAACTCTATGCGAAGTTTGCCGACGAGTTTGAACGCCGGTATGTCTCGCAGGGCTACGACACCGACCGACCGATTGCGGAGACCTTGGATCTCGGCTGGGATCTGCTCTCGATCCTGCCGGTTACGGAGCTCAAGCGCATCAAGCCGGAGCTTGTCGAAAAGTACCTGCCCAAAAGAGAGCAGTAAGGAGTACCGGCCATGGCAGAAATGAACGTCAGCCCGACCCGTATGGAGCTTTTTCGCCTGAAGACGCGGCTCCGCACCGCCACCAGAGGGCATAAGCTCCTGAAGGACAAACGGGACGATATGATGAAAAAATTCCTTGAGCTTGTGCGGGAGAACATGGAGCTTCGCGAGAAGGTCGAGGAGAATATGAAGCAGGTCTACGGCGGTTTCCAGTCCGCGGCGGCCGTCATGAGCCCCGCCATGCTGGAGGAGGCCCTGATGCTCCCGAAGGAGAGCATCGAACTGGAGGTCGGTACGCGCAACGTGATGAGCGTCGAGGTGCCGGTCTTCCATTTCAGCGGCGCGTCCGGAGATCTCGGCTCCTACGGCTTCGCGGCGACTTCCGGCGAACTCGACGACTCCGCCGAGGCGCTGGGGAAGGTGCTCCCGGATCTTCTGATGTTGGCCCAGCAGGAAAAATCCGCCCAGCGTCTGGCCGAGGAGATCGAAAAGACCCGCCGCCGCGTCAACGCATTGGAATACGTGCAGATTCCGACGCTTCAGGAGACGATCCGCTCCATCACGCAGAAGCTCGACGAGAACGAGCGCGGCAACCTGACGAGGCTGATGAAGATCAAGGATATGATGATCGAGCAAGCCCGTCATACCGCAGACATTTGAAATAAGTTTGATAAAAAGGCGCCCTTCTTTGGGCGCTTTTTTCTTTGCGGGTTTGCCGAAGCGGGAGAGGCGCGCGGTTGGAGCGGGGATTGCGGTTTCCGCCGGATTCACAATTTGTTTTTTTCTTTTCTCTTGCAAAGATATATGTTATTAGTTATAATAACATAGTTATCACTCTCATCAGCCGGATTTCCCGGCGAGATACAGATAAGGATGGATCAAAATTATGAGCGAAAGCGAAAAAAAGCTTCAAAACGGCGAAGCCGCCGAGGAAAAGAAAGCGGATAAAAAGATCGGCGAACCGGCCGTCATCGTGAGACCGGAGCAGGCGAGGGCGGAAAACAGAGTCATCGCCAAGCGCCATGCCGAAGAGGAAGCGGCCGCCAAAAACAGGCGCCAGAAGATCTGGATTCGTGTCGGCGTGATCGCATTCGTGATCGTTTTTGCCGCCCTCGCCATCTACGAATCCAACATGATCGACCGCAAGCTCACCGCGGTGGAAGTCGGAGATACGAAATACTCCGTCGCGGATTTCAGCTTCCTTTATGCGACCACATTTTATAATTATTACAACAATCTTTACAGCACCTACGGCGACTATGTCTCCTATTTCCTCGATACTTCCAAATCGCTCAGCGAGCAGCAGTATTCCGAGGATCAGACTTGGGAGGATTTCATCACCGATCAGACCATCACGACGCTTACGCAGCTCACGGCTCTGTATAACGAGGGTACGGCCAACGGATTTGAACTGCCGGAGGAATACCAGCAGGACATCGAGGACGAGATCACCGGCATCGAATCGCAGGCCACCAGCAGCGGCTATACTTTTAACAGTTATTTGATCGCCCTTTACGGCAAAGGCGTCAACGAGAGCATCGTCCGCAAGATGACGGAGCTTTACGAATATGCCGCCGCCTATTCGGAGAACTATTCCGACAATGTCGAGATCACCGACGCGGACATCGACGCGAGATATGAGGAGAACCCGAACGATTTCGACACCGTGACCTATCTGTCCTACTATGTCAGCGGCGCAACCACGGATGAGATCACCGACAGCACCGAAGCGCTTGCCGCCGCAAAGGAAAAGGCCGACGCCATTGCCGCCGCGACCTCCGAGGAGGAGTACCGCGCTCTTGTGACGGAAAAGGATGAGGGCGAGGTCTCCGAGACCCGTTATGCCGCCTATTCTTCCACAAATACCGGTTATGCCGATTGGCTGTTCGATACGAGCCGCGCCGCGGGCGATACCTACGTCTACGACGGCGGGACCGGCTACACCGTTCTGTATTTTGAAGAACATGTGACGCCGAAGTACAATATGGTCGATGTCCGCCAGATTCTGATCAAGCCGACCGAGACCGACGACGACGGCAATTACACCGACGCCGGCTGGGAAGAGGCACAGACCAACGCGGAAAAGTACCTTTCCGACTTCAACAGCAATCCGTCCGAGGAGGCCTTTAAAACCTTGGCGGCCATGTATAATGAGGACACCGGTTCTCAGGACAGCGAAGGCCTCTATGAGAACGTCTACCGCGGCCAAATGGTCGAAACATTCGACCTGTGGTGCTTCGATGCGGCGAGACAACCCGGCGATGTCGGCATCGTCAAGACCGATTACGGCTATCACCTGATCTACTTTGTCGGCGAGGGCGACAGCTACTACACCACCGAGGTCAGCAGCACGATCCGGGACGAGTCCTATGCTTCTTGGATTGATGAACTGACCTCCCAGTATGAAGCGGTTACAAAGCCTGCGATGGCCAAGGGCTGCAGCCTCTGATTTCTCTGAATGGGACGGCTTTGGCAAGGCCGTCCCGTCATTTTATTTGCCGAAAGGTAGTCTTAAGTATGAAAAAACTGACTGCGATCCTTCTTGCCGCCCTGATGCTCTGCATGTTGTTTTCCGGCTGCCAGCTCTCAAGGCAGCTCGGGGAGGAATCCGGAGCGGAAACCGAAGAATCGGGCGAAAGCGGCGAGGATGCCGTCGATCCCGAGGTCTACGACGACGTCTGCGCCACGGTCGGCGGGCAGGATTTTACCGTCGCCGATGTGGATTTCATCTATGCGCAGTGCTTCCAGAGAGTATACAGCTCCCTTTACAGCAGCTACGGCGACAGCATCTCCTACATCCTTGATCTCACCAAGCCGCTGGATGAGCAGACCTATTCCGGGGATCTCACATGGGACGACTATCTGACCCAGTACACGTTGTATTCCCTCAAAAGCATCATGTCTCTCATCAACGACGCCGCGGCGCAGGGATATACGTATTCCGATACCATGGCGGAGACCGTTGCCACCCAAAAGACAAGCCTTGCGAGCGCCGCGGTCCAGAGCGGGATGACCGAGGAGGAATACCTCGCCGAATATTATGGTCCCGGCGCGACGATGGAGGTCTTTGAGCGGATGACTACACTGATTGTAGAGGCTTCCGAATACTCCAGCTATCGGGAAGGCACCTTTGATCTCACCGACGAGGAGATCCGCGCCACCTATGAGGCGGACAAGAATCTTTATGATACGGTCTCATTCCGTTTTGCCTTCTTTAGCGGAGAGCCGGTGGAAGAGGAATCCGAAGCCACATCCGAGGCAGAATCCGAGGTCACGTCCGAGGCCGCATCCGAGGCCGAGTCCGAGGCTGTTTCCGAAGAGACGGTCGATCCGGTTCTGATGGCCGAGGCGGAGGAGGAGGCAAACACGCTTGCCGCCACCGCAAAGACCGAGGAGGACTTTGTCGCCGCCATCGTCGCGAACGCATCGGAGGAGGATAAGGAATATTACGAGTCCGACGAGGCTTCCCTGATTGAGGATCTCGCCTATGACGACATCCCGGATACGTTCAGCGGCTGGCTCTTTGCGGATCATGTTTACGGCGACACCACCGTGATCGAAAGCGACACCGGTTACTACGTCTTCTTCTTCCTCAGCAGAAACACGCCGGATTACACCACCGTCAACGTCCGCCACATCCTCTTCAAACCGGAGACGGATGAGAGCGGCGTCGCCTCCGATCAGAACTGGGCGGATGCCGAAGCAAAAGCCGAAGCGGCCCTTGCCGAATTTGAATCCGGCGATCAGACGGAGGAGGCCTTCGCGGCGATTGCGACCGAGCAGTCCGAGGACGACGGCTCCAAGGAGAACGGCGGCCTCTATGAGAACGTCTATCAGGGCCAGATGGTCACCGCGTTCGAGGACTGGTGCTACGACGAGGCCCGCGAGCCCGGCAATACCGACATCATCAAGAGCACCTACGGTTACCACGTCATGTATTTCGTCGGAGAAGGGGAGAATTATCTCACCGCCTACCTCGGCGACCAGATGGCGGAAGACCGGTACAACGACTGGATGAGCGGTCTGATCGACACCGTGGAATCCACGACGAACGACAATCTCTCTTATATCGGCAATATTCTTTGAGAGTTCACAGAGGCCGCGTTTTTCGGCGGCTGAGGGAGACCTGCCCCGCGCCGGTCCCCGAGAGGCCGGAAAAGCGGGCGACAAGGCTTTCCCCGTACATGATCTCTCCAAAATATAAAAAAGCGCGCCCTCCGGAAAAGCCGGGGGGGCGTTTTTTATGAAGTCCGGTTTAAAAAAAAATCCTCTCCCGGATGGGGGAGAGGATCTGCGGAAATGTATCGTCGATCGGTAGGAAAAACGGTGCTCAGCCTGCGGATCTCAGGAGCAGCCACTCGGAGATGCCCTTTTTGAGCAGGTCGGGGACGATGCAGAGCGGCTTGAAGCCTTTTCTGACGTAGAGGGCCTTTGCTCTCGGGTTGAAGTCGGAGACCGCCATAAACATTTTCTTGAAGCCCATCTGCTCGCAGATGCCGCAGTAGATGTCGATGAGCTGGCTGCCGATGCCCTTGCCGCGGAAGCTCTCTTTGACGCCGAGCAGCGCCAGATACGGCAACTCGCCGTACATGCCGGCCAGATCGTAGACCATCAGGCCGACGGGCTCGCCCTCCGGGGTTTCGGCGATGATGACGTTGCCCTCCTGAAGCGGTTTGTAGACCCATTCCTTCAGCGTGTCGGTGCCCTTGAAATAGTGCTCATACAGCGGGCTGTTATCGAAGATCTCCGCATATTGATCCCATTTGGATACGTCGCCCCTCACAAAATTGACCCGAAACTGATACGCCATCTGAGACATTGCTTTTCCTCCAATATCCATTTCGATATATTTTATTATACTTCGCCTCTCCGGAGAAGTCAACCGAAAGGACGCTTTTCCTGCATGTTTTGCAAGTTTTCGGTCCTGTATTCCTGGGCGGGCGAAAAGAGGAATCTTTTCTCATTTTATACAAAACCCGGCTTGACTTTCCCGCAAAATCGTTGTATTCTAACGATGGATTTTACTATTTGTTCGGGGGGATTGGATGGCGCTTCATAAGGTACATATCGTCCAGGGAATCCCGGAGCGGTATGAGGAGTACACGCATATTTTCGACGGTTCCAAGCTCCAGATCCACTATGGAGAGGAACTCAACAACTGGATCCGGGCGGGTCTTGAAGAGGGGCATATCTATATCGCCGAGGATCGGAACGGCGAGGCGGTCGGCTTGATGTGGATGCAGATGGAAAGCGTTTATGCCGGAATGCCGTATCTGAACCTGCTCGGCGTGCGAAAAGATTACCGCGGAAAAGGCGTCGGGCGGCAACTGATCGAGTTCTTCATCGCCGTTTACGAGAAGCTCGGCTTCGAGCGCGCCTTCATCGCCGTCAACGATTTTAACCCGAGAGCGCGTGCCCTCTATGTGAGAATGGGCTTCCAAAAGATGATGCAGTATCCGGATGCCATGGATCCTTCCAACAGTGTCTATCTGCTGATGAGAAAATCCCGCAGCTGCTCCGCAAACGACTGAAGCTGCCCGCTATATATCCAAAGGAGGAGAAAAAATGGGCTTTGTATCTGAAAGCTACGTCAAGGCGAATCAAATTGATATCGTAAAGGCCGTTCCGGAAAAGATCGAAGAGTATAAGCGGATTTTTGACAACAGTGCGCTTTACACCCACTATTTCAAAAAGAATCCGGAGCTTCTCGACAAATGGCTGACCGAGAATATGGCCGCGGGACAGGCCTATGTGGCGCTGGATCGCGACGGCAGTGTGGTGGGTTGGATCAGCTTTAAAATGGACGGCATGTTTGGCTATCCGGATGTCACGCTGCTCGGCGTCAAGGATACCTGCCGCGGCCGCGGCATCGGCGAGCTTCTGATCCAGTTCTATCTTGGCGTGGCCGGATGCATAGGATATAAGGAGGCCGGAATCGTCGTAAACGATTGGAACCCCCGCGCAAGAAAGCTTTATACCCGCATGGGATTCTTCCACAAGAAGTCCTTTGAGGATCCGTACATAGGCGGATTCGAGGATTATCTCCTCATTCGGAAGATCTGAAGCGGCCAAAAAGAGCTTTTCAGCCGGAGGTCACGTCTCGTATGCCGTGATTTCCGGCTTTTTTGTTGTCTGATTATATTGAACTAAAAGGAATAATAAAGTATAATTTCTTTTGTTAGTCTACTTTGCAGAAAAGAGGAAACAACATGCGTAAAGAACTCGATAAGGTCTACGATCCGCAGCAGGTCGAGAGCCGCATCTATCGGTTCTGGCTGGACGGCGGATTCTTCCACGCCGAGCCGAATCCCGATAAGAAGCCTTTCACCATCGTGATCCCGCCGCCAAACATCACCGGCAGGCTTCACATGGGCCATGCGCTGGATGAGACGATCCAGGACATTCTGATCCGCACGAAGCGGATGCAGGGCTATGAGGCCCTCTGGATGCCCGGCACGGACCACGCCTCCATTGCGACGGAGGCGAAGATCGTAGAGGCGATGCGCAAAGAGGGCCTTACCAAGGACGATCTCGGCAGAGAGGCTTTCCTGCAAAGAGCATGGGCTTGGCGCAGTCAGTACGGCGGCGCGATCGTCGAGCAGCTCAAGAAACTCGGCTGCTCCTGCGACTGGGCGCGCGAGCGTTTTACGCTGGATGAGGGCTGCTCCAAGGCCGTCAGGAAGGTGTTTAAGGATCTTTACGATCAGGGGCTCATCTACCGCGGTGAGCGCATCGTCAACTGGTGTCCGCACTGCCTGACCTCCATCTCCGACGCGGAGGTCGAATATGAGGACCAGCCCGGTCACTTCTGGCATCTGCGCTATCCGTACACCGACGGTTCCGGCTGGATCGAGATGGCCACCACCCGGCCGGAGACCTATCTGGGCGACTCGGCCGTGGCCGTCAATCCGAACGACGAGCGATATAAGGACGCCGTCGGAAAGACCGTCATTCTGCCGTTGGTGGGCCGGGAGATCCCGGTCATCGCGGATGAATACGTCGATATGGAATTCGGCACCGGCGTCGTCAAGATCACGCCTGCCCACGACCCGAACGACTTCGAGGTGGGCCTCCGTCATAACCTGCCGATTTACAACATGCTCACGCCGGACGCGAAAGTAACCGACGACTATCCCAAATATGCCGGCATGGACCGCTACGAGGCCCGTGAGGCCGTCGTTAAAGACCTTACGGAGGGCGGCTACCTGACCGCGGTCGAGGAGTACAGCCACAACGTCGGCACCTGCTACCGCTGCCATACGACGATCGAGCCGCGCGTCTCCAAACAGTGGTTCGTCGCGATGAAAAAACTCGCGGAGCCTGCCGTCGAAGCCGTCAAAGACGGAGACATCCGCTTCGTGCCGGACCGCTTCAGCAAGAACTATTTTTATTGGATGGAGAACATCCGCGACTGGTGCATCAGCCGCCAACTCTGGTGGGGTCACCGCATTCCGGTCTGGTACTGCGACGACTGCGGCGGAGAGACCGTCGTCGCGGACGGCGAGCCCTCCCGCTGCGAACACTGCGGCAGTACGCATATCCATCAGGACCCCGATACGCTGGATACGTGGTTCAGCTCCGCCCTCTGGCCGTTTTCGACCCTCGGTTGGCCGGATGAGACGCCCGAATATAAGTATTTCTACCCGACGGACGTCCTCGTCACCGGCTACGACATCATCACGTTCTGGGTCTCCAGAATGATCTTCTCCGGCCTCAACTATACCGGCAAGCGCCCGTTCCGGGATGTCGTCATCCACGGCCTTGTGCGCGATGCGCAGGGCAGAAAGATGTCCAAGTCCTTAGGAAATGGCATCGATCCGCTGGAGGTCATCGCCGAGTACGGCGCCGACGCGCTCCGTCTCGCGCTTGTTACCGGCATCTCCGCCGGCAACGACACCCGCTTTACCGACGAGAAGGTCACCGCCTGCCGCAACTTCGCCAACAAGCTCTGGAACGCCGCCCGCTTCGTGCTGATGAATCTGCCGGAGGGATACGAGGAGACCGGTCTGCCGGAGGAGCTTGCGCTTGAGGATCGGTGGATTCTCTCGCAGTACAACGATCTTGTCCGGGACGTCACCGCCAATATCGAGAACTATGACATCGGCGTCGCCGAGCAGAAACTCGTCGATTTCATCTGGGACGTCTATTGCAGCTGGTACATCGAGCTTGCCAAGGCTCGTTTGCAGGAGGATTCCTCCGCGGACGGCGCGAGAAAGGTGCTCGTCTACGTGCTCACCGGCATGCTGAAACTGCTTCATCCGTTTATGCCGTATATCACGGAGGAGATCTGGCAGGCGCTCCCGCATGAGGGCGACTCCATCATGGTCTCCGACTGGCCGGTTTGGCAGGAGACGCTCGATTTCCAAGAGGAAGCCGACGACTTCACGAAAGTCATGGATGCCATCAAGGCGATCCGCAACCGTCGCAGCGAGATGAATGTCCCGCCCTCCAAGAAAGCGAGCCTTTTCATTGAGACCGCCTTCCCGGAGGTCTTTGAGCAGGGCAGGCCCTTCTTCGCAAGGCTCGCCTCGGCCGCCGAGACGGAGATCGTCTCCGAATTTGATCCTCAGGGCTCCGTGCTCGTCGTCACCGACGCGGCAAAGATCTATATCCCGATGGCGGAACTCGTCGACGTCGAAGCGGAGATTGCCCGCCTCAACAAGGAGCTCGCCCAGTGCGAGAAGGATGCCGGAGGAATCGCCGCCCGCCTTGAAAACCCCGGCTTCGTCTATAAGGCGCCGGAACGGGTCGTCAGCGGCGAGCGCGACAAGCTCGCAAAGCTGCAGGAACGCATCACGAAGCTCCACGAGAGCATCGCGGCCTTCTCCTGAAAAAATAAAATGGTCGTACCCGGAAATCCGTTTCGGTTTCCGGGTACATTTTTTGTGTTTTCTCCAAAAACAGACTTTTTCCGTCAAAAAATCCCTTCCGGTTGTCTCCGGGAGGGATTTT